>ERZ1034984.243-NODE-243-length-61778-cov-78.851271_pt1 | contig 61778 bp, 63 predicted proteins | sample MGYA00520589_ERZ1034984 | MGnify/ENA primary metagenome ERZ1034984 (study PRJEB33766, sample SAMN09781790) | gut metagenome | biome: gut microbiome | host: Homo sapiens | place: Madagascar | study: EMG produced TPA metagenomics assembly of the PRJNA485056 data...
TATAAAACACAATGTTTTATAATAACAATATACAAAAGGAAAGGGGAACGAAATGCCAGAAGAAACATTAAAAAATTTAAAAGAAACGAATGAAGGGAGAAAAGTAAAAATGAGAAAATGTTTAAAAACAGAAAACGGAATCACGCTAATAGCTCTGGTTGTAACAATAGTAGTACTTTTGATACTAGCGGGAGTAAGCATAAGTTTATTGCTAGATGAAAACGGAATAATCAAGAAATCAAAAGATGCAAGAAGAGAATATGGACAAGCACAAACAAATGAGCAATCAGATTTAGACAGCGTATCAGAATGGCTAGACGACGTTGTATCTGGAAAAGGCAAAAAGTTAACAGGAGAAGAATATACAACAGAATACACAAAACCATATTTGCCAGGAAGTGATTTTTCTGTATTAGAAGGAACAACCCTAGCAAATGGATTAGTTGTAAGAGACGGTGTTGGCAATGAGTATGTATGGGTAGAAGTGCCAACAAGTATATATGATAATGAAACATATAATACAGAAACAGAGGCAGGAGATAAAAAACCAGCAAACAAAGAAGAAACAGACAAAATAGAATACTGTCTAAAAAAATATGCAAGTGAATACAGTAAAAGTGGATTCTCAGATGAATATATAAAAGATTCAACACCAGGGTGGTTTACAGATAAAACAGCATATGATAATGCAAAAAATACAATGCTAAAAAGTGTATATGAAAATGGTGGATTTTATGTAGGAAGATATGAGGCAGGAATAAGTGAATCTAGAACTTCAAAAGAAACTGAGCTAACAGCAACACCAGTATCAAAACCAAACATGTGTCCATACACATATATAACAAGAACACAAGCAAAACAATTAGCAGAAAAAGTAAATTCAGGAGGATATACATCAAGCCTAATGTTTGGAATCCAATGGGATTTAATGTTAGCACATATACAAAATAAAGGTGGAGTTGATGTAACAACTTTAACAAATGATAGTACAAATATAGGAAATTATTATAATAACAAATGGAATGTAACAAACGACAAAGCAAAATATAATGCAAATGGAACAGAGTGGAAGAATTGTCCATATCAAAAAACAACAGAAACAGAAATATTATTAACAACAGGAGCAAGTGAAACATTTGCAAAAATGAACATATATGATGTAGCAGGAAATGTATTTGAATGGACATTAGAAGGAAATCAGAATGCTGCTGTAGTGGGTTCAAAAGAAATAAGATTAGCGTCATTAATAAACAATAAAGTGAGCTCTATCAGATTGGCCGGTACTGGTGCTGGCTTTCCTTGCGTTCGTAGAGGTGGCTATTACTACACCGACGGCACTGAGCATCCAGCTTCTAACCGTGCCTACCGCGAGGTAGACTACAGCAGCGGTGCTATTGGCTTCCGTGTCACACTTTATTAGGTAGACCTGAGTCCTGGATGCGATAACCAGAACCCAGTAAAAGCTAAAGCCCATAGCGATAAAAAAGGGGCAACATTCCCGAAAAAAAGGGAAAACTAAATAAACAGAGTAGGTAGGAAACGGTTTGAACCTGAGTGAAGGCGAAGGTACAAGGCGTTTCCTACCGGACTAGTCCTTAATTTTTGCAAAATTTAAGGATGGTTAACATAAAAAATAAATGGAGATAGGAAAATGTCAGGTAAAAACAGTTTTTTAGAAATAGTAAAAAAATTAGAAACAAAAGAGGAAAATCAAGGTTACATTTTATGAAACAATATTAGGAGAAACAGGAACCAAAGAGCAACTAGCGCAATTATTTGCAGATGAATATAAAGCAATGATAGAAAGTGTAAGTAAATATGGAGGCTTTTATATAGGAAGATATGAACTATCAGATGCAGGAGTACAGAAAGCTAAACAGCCATTAACAAACACAAATTGGTATAATTTATATAAAAAATGTACAGAATTACAAGCAAGTGACAAAGTAAAAACACAAATGATATGGGGATGACAGTGGGATGTAACGATGAATTGGCTAATAAGTTCAGGAGCAAAGACGAGTAATGAAGTAAATACAGACTCAAGTTCATGGGAAAATTATAAAGGAACATCAGTAAAAGCAGATGATGGAACAACTAAGATAAAAGAATATGGAACAAATGCAAAGTTAAATACAGGAAAAACAACATTTACAATGGCAAATAATATATATGACCTAGCTGGAAATGTATCAGAGTGGACTCAAGAGGCGTGCAACACCTACGGTCGAGCTGGTAGGGGTGGCTATTATCGGCTTCAATGGCTATTACTTTCCAGCTTCTGACCGCGGTACCGAGGCAGCAGCGGCAGCGACCTCAGACGGTTCTCGTCCCACTTTAATAATAAAGTAATACTGGACACTAGAGCGTGAGCACCAGTGTGAAGAAAGATTGTTAAGTAGACATAATGAAGACTGAAAGAAGGTAATAAGCCAAATTAATAGCGTGGCGCCACTAGTGTGGTGCTTTTCTATATTTGCGAGTACAGTTATGTGAAATAAATAAAATGGTAGAAGAAGGCTTTTACTATTCAGCTGGTAAAGTAAGAAATGTTCCCGTTACAATAGGAGGAACAACATGGAAAACAGAGTTATCTATCGAAAGTATAATAAAAGAGGAATTAGAAAAAATCTTTAATAGCAAAATGGGTGATGTAGATAGAGCAATAGAACTTTTATTATATACAATGAGAAAACAAATATTTATTGATGGAAATAAAAGAACATCAGTAATTTATAGCAATCATTATTTAAGTTCAAAAGGAAAAGGTATTATAGCGATTCCAGCAGAGTTAACAGAAGAGTTTAAGGACTTACTTATTCCATATTACGAAGGAAAAGATGAAAAACAAATAAAAAAATTTATTAAGAAAAAATGGTATATGAATATATGGAATAAACAGTAAGTATAAAACTGAAATTTAGAATAATAGTATGTGAGGTATAAATGAAACTATCAGAATATTGTAATAAAAAAGAAACATTGTGGCATAAAATAGAACAAGAAAATGCCGAAAAGTTAATTAAATATATAAACAACAACATAGAAGATGATTTATTTAAAGTTGCTAATACAAATGATAGCTTAGAAGTATTTAATAAATTAAAAGTATGGCTTTTTAAATTCTATAATAAACAATTATTGGATGGATTAGACTATATTGGAGCAGATTATGAAAGATTTAATAAATGTTTAATATATTCGTTAATACTAGGAATTACTAGAAATAAATCAAACACAGATTTATTATATGATATTTTAAAGGATGCTAATATTATAGAAAAGATGCTTGTATATGATGATGGAGTTTACGAAATTATTTCAAGAAATTTTGGAAAAATACAATTTATAAAGGCAGATGACAATTTTGAAAATGATAAAGAAACATTAGATTTTATAAACAAATTAGGTGAAAACATTCAAGATGGATGCCACGAAATTTCATTCTATTTAATTCAGAAATATGAAATGTTTAAGGCAGTAACATCAATTTGTAAGAAAGGTATAGATAATAGTTATTACCATTCATTTATACTAGATGATGGAAATAATGTTATAGATTTTACAGCAAATGTTATTATGCCTAAAAATCAATATTATTTATTGCAAGAAGTTGTGGAATTAAATCGTATAAATTATAAAGAATATCTGGAAGAAAAAGACAAATCTATTGAATTTGATGAAAGCAAAACTATGTATGACCTTTTAAGAAATGCGGTATATAAACAATATTTAGAAGAGAATAATGTATAATAATCTGATTATAGATTGAGAATCAAAAATATATAAAAAACCTGTGTGAATATAGATTTACGCAAGTTATTGCTTAAAAGCGATTAAAAAATAAGACCGTAACAAAGTTGAATTACGCTAATACTCTTGACAAATCTGAAAAAATAGTTTAATATATAGGAACACGAAAAACTTAGATTTAAGATCTATACTGCAAATGTGCAAAAGGAGGTTGACAAAGATGGAAGAAAAAGGAATACTTGTAACACAAGAAGGTTACGATAAACTAGAAAAAGAATTGGACTATCTTAGAACAGAAAAAAGAGCAGAAATAGCAGAAAAAATCAAAGTTGCACTTGGATTTGGAGATTTATCAGAAAACTCTGAGTATGATGAAGCAAAAAACGCACAAGCAGAAAATGAAGGAAAAATAGCAGAGTTAGAGAATAAAATCAGATATGCTAAAATTATAGATGAATCAGAGATAGACACAAAAACTGTTCAAGTAGGAAATATAGTTAAAGTCTATGATGAAGAATTTGACGAAGAAATAACATATACAATAGTTGGATCAACAGAAGTTGATTTGGCTCAAAACAAAATATCAAATGAATCACCAGTTGGAGCAGCTCTACTTGGTAAAAAGAAAAACCAAGAAGTAGAAGTCAAAACACCAGCAGGAACAGCAAAATACAAAATATTATCAATAACAAAATAAATTTAAGTAGCACTCTCGAAAGTGCTACTTTTATGTTTAGTATTTATTGAAAAAGATATTATATTGTGATATATTTTGAAAAAAGAAAATTGGAGGTACTAATATGACACAAGCAGATAAACACTTTATAGACACTTGCAAAAAGATAATAACAGAAGGATATTCATCAGAAGGAACCGGAGTTAGAACAAGATGGGAAGATGGAAGCGAAGCAAACTACTTCTCTATAGTTGGTGTTACAAATGTATATGATGTAGGAAAAGAATTTCCGATGATAACACTTAGAAATAATTCTCAAACAGTAAAAAGAGCAATAGATGAAATTTTATGGATTTGGCAAAAAAAATCAAATAACATTAAAGACTTAAATTCTCATATTTGGGATCAATGGGCAGATGAAAACGGAACAATTGGAAAAGCTTATGGATATCAATTAGGAAAGAAATATCAGTTTAAAACAAAAGAAGGAATAAAGGAAATGGATCAAGTAGACTATGTATTATACTTATTAAAAAATGATCCTGCTAGTCGTCGTATTATGACAAATATATTTAACCATGAAGAATTAAAAGATATGAGATTAGAGCCTTGTGCATATGGAACTCAATGGTTTGTAAAAGGTGGAAAGCTTCATTTAATATTAAATCAAAGATCACAAGACATGTTGGCAGCAAACGGTTGGAATACAATGCAGTATGCAGCACTTTTATGTATGTTTGCTCAAGTTGCAGGTCTAGAAGTAGGAACTCTTACACACAACATAGGAGACTGCCATATTTATGATAGACATGTACCATTAATAGAAAAATTAATGGAAGCAGAAGCAAAAGATGTATGCCCAAAATTAAAAATAAATAACCCTACAAAGAATTTCTATGATTTCAAAGTAGAAGATTTTGAAATAGAAGGATATGATTATAATAAAGATATAAAATTGGGAAAAATCCCAGTAGCTATCTAAGGAGGAAAAATGTTAAGTATAATTGTAGCAGTTGCAAAAAATAATGTAATAGGAAAAGATAATCAACTTATTTGGCATTTACCAGAAGATTTAAAAAGATTCAAGAGATTAACAACTAACCATACTATTATAATGGGAAGAAAAACCTTTGAATCATTAGGAAGAGTATTGCCAAATAGAAAACATGTAATTCTTTGCAATGATGCGGAGATGAATATAGATGATGAAAATGTTGAAATATTAGATGATATTTCAAAGCTAAAGAAATATAAAGATTCAGAAGAAGAAAACTTTGTAATAGGCGGAGCAACAATTTATAAATTGTTGATGCCATATGCAGATAAAATGTATGTTACACATATAAAAGAAGAATTTGAGGGAGATGTATATTTCCCAGAAATATCTAAGAATGATTGGAAAATAACAGAAAGAGAAAAAGGTTTAAGAGATGAAAAAAATCCTTTCGACTATGAATATGTAACATACGAAAGAATAAATTAATTATGTAAATAAAAGTGTGAAAAATGTCGAAAACTTTTTTTGAAAAATCAGAATCAAACACTGGACAAATGAGTAAAAATATACTATACTGGAAATGTAGGAAATGAGAATAAACAGATGTGGTTTGCCACTTTACATAGCAGAGAACAACTCTGAGAAAGTGAGGTGGTGTTTATGATAGAGTTTCTAATGGTCCTAATAATAGGAATAAGTGTTTCAACAACCATAAACGTAGCCTTATTAGCAATTATTTTTATAATGTTAACAAATAAGGAATAAATAAAAAACACATCTGTAATTTGACCGTTGTAGATGTGTTTTTTTTCAATACAATGGCAAACCACGTTTGTGGTTTCTCCTTTTCCTATTTATTATTATACACTGCTAAAACAAATTTGTCAATGAATTTACTCATTAATAAAATTATAATCTTATAGCAGACTCTAATGCTAACTCAATCATAGAATTTAAAGAAGTTTGTCTTTCGTTTGCAGAAATCTCTTGATGTTTATAATGAGAATCAACAACACTAAGTAAACAACTAGCTTTTTTTCCTAGACGGTGAGCATTATAGAATAGGGCAAAAGCCTCCATTTCTGCACCAATAATATTTAAATCCTTTGGAAATCTAGCAATCAACTGATTAACATCTTTAACATAATAATCAAAACAGTCCGTACAAAGAGTATTGCCTTTAACATAAGGAATATTAAGCTCTTTTGCAGTATTTTCTATAACAGAATTAACCTGTTTATCAGAATTCATTAAATGACATTCTTCCTCTGTAAGTTCGTAAGCATAATTTCCTTCTGTATAAGCATTATCTACTAAAATTGTGTCCAATAAATTTAGACTCTCGTTGTAAGCTCCACAAGAGCCAATACGAATAATAGTATCAACATTATAGAATTTATATAGTTCGTAAGAGTAAATTCCCATACTTGGCATTCCCATACCAGATGCAAAAACAGTAATTCTTTTTCCTTTATAATTTCCTGTATATCCAAACATATTTCTAACACTATTTATTAGTTTTACATCCTCTAAAAAATTGTCAGCAATATATTTTGCTCTAAGTGGATCTCCAGGCATTAAAACAATATTTGCGATATCATCTAATTTCGCTTCATTATGTGGTGTCATAAAAACCTCCTAATTAAAAATTCTTTAAGATACGACTATTATATCATAAAAAAAGCATAGTGCAATAAGATAAAGCAAAATTAGATAAAAGTCTTGCAAATTAACAAAAATATGATACAATTATAAACAGAAAAAAGAAAATTTGTTTGATAAAAGAAAGGAAATCAAATGATAGCATATTTAAAAGGAAAATTAGTGATAAAGTCAGTAGACTATATAGTTATAGATGTACAAGGAATTGGATATAAAGTGTATATGTCAAAAACAGCAATAGATAAACTTGAAGAAGAAAAAGAAATTAAGGTCTATACATATTTAAAAGTTAGAGAAGATGATATAAGCTTGTTTGGATTTAATACTCTTGAAGAATTGCATATGTTTGAACTATTAATATCTGTTGGTGGAATAGGGGCAAAATCAGCAATAGCAATATTGTCAAATATAACTCCATCAAAATTTGCATTAGCAGTAATTACAAGTGATGTAAATACTTTAAAAAAACTACAAGGAATTGGTCCTAAAACAGCGCAAAGAATTATATTGGAATTAAAAGATAAGATAAAAACTGAAGAAGCAATAGAGAACCAAGAAAATACAATAAAACAAGAAGAACAAATCCAAGAGGATATGGAAGAATTAATACAAGCTTTGCAAGTTTTAGGCTATAGAAGATATGAAATAAATAACATATTACCAAAAATAAAGGAAGAAACTTTAGAAGATAGAATAAAAGAAGCTTTGAAATATTTAGCAAGGTAACTTGCTAGGTTCGTCACTGTTGGAAGGAAAAAGAAAGGAGAATAAAATGAACCCAAATGAACCATTAGCATATAGAATGAGTCCAAAAACATTGGATGATTATGTTGGACAAAAACATATATTAGCACAAGATAAAATTCTATATAGAACAATAAAAGCAGATAGATTATCTAGTATTATTTTATGGGGGCCTCCTGGATGTGGCAAGACTTCACTTGCTAGAGTAATTAGTAATACAACAAAATACAAATTTACTAAATTAAATGCAGTAACTGCAGGAGTGGGAGATATAAAAAACGCGATAGAAGAAGCGAAAAATCCATTATTAAATCCTACTGGAAAATGTATTTTATTTATAGACGAGATTCATAGATTTAACAAATTACAACAAGATGCGTTATTACCATTTGTAGAAAACGGAACTGTTATACTAATAGGAGCGACAACAGAGAATCCATACTTTGAAGTAAATAAAGCTTTAATATCAAGATCAATGGTGTTCAAGTTAGAGCCTCTAACTGAAAATGATATATTTAAAGTGTTGAAAAAAGCATTAGAAAAACCAGAAGGTTTAGGAGAGTACAAAATAAAAATAACAGATGACACTCTTTATAAAATAGCAGAAACTGCAAACGGAGATGTAAGAACAGCTTTAAATGGTTTAGAAGTAGCAGTATTGACAACTAAAATGGGAGCAGATGGATATATTACAATAACTGATAAAATTGCAAAAGAAAGTGTCCAAAGCAGGAAAGCGATATTTGATAAAAACGGTGATAGACATTATGATAATATTAGTGCATTTATAAAATCAATGAGAGGAAGCGATGCTGATGCAACAGTATTTTACTTAGCTCGAGCTTTAAATGGAGGAGAAGATCCAATGTTCTTAGCTAGAAGAATAGTAATTGCAGCATCAGAAGAAGTTGGACTTGCAAATCCTAATGCACTAGTTGTTGCAACAAGCGCAATGGAAGCAGTACATATGGTTGGAATGCCGGAAGCAAGAATAATACTATCTCAGGCAGCATTATATGTAGCTAACTCAAAAAAATCAAATGCAAGTTACTTAGCAATAAACAAAGCATTAGAGGATGTATCAAGTAAAGACACAGGGGAAGTTCCAATGCATATTAGGAATGCACCTATTGAAGGAATGAAAAAAGACGGATATGGAGTGGGATATAAATATCCGCACGATTATCCAGGACACTATGTAGAACAACAATATTTACCAGATAAAATGGTTGGAACTAAATATTTTATAAAAGATGAAAACTGTGAATAGAGAGGTTATATGGAATTACCATTAGAATTAAAAGAAGAACTAGAAAAAGAAATACAAAGTGCAAGTATTAAAGAATTGAAACAATGTGCACAAAAAGTTAGTGAAAGATATAGAGAAGATAGTAAAATAAAAACAAAGAATAAGCTTATAAATAGTAAAGAAGAAGCACTTGCATATGCTATTAGTAGAATGCCTGCAACATATGGATCTATTCATACAGCTTTAGAGAATACAATAAAAATAGCAAATATAGATATTCAAAGCGTTTTAGATATTGGAGCTGGAACAGGCTCTGCCGAGTGGGCAATTCTTGATTTAATGCAAGTTGATGATATTACTTGCATCGAAAACGAAACATATATGATGCAAATGGGTAAGAAATTAATGCAAAATAATGAAACACTTAAAAATGCAAAATGGATGCAACTTAACATTGCTCAAGAGCAGATAGATCAAAAGGCTGATTTAGTGATTGCAAGTTATGTGTTAAACGAAATCGAGGAAAAAACAAGAGAGCAGATACTAGAAAAATTATGGCAAGCTACAAATAAAATCTTATTTATAATAGAACCTGGAACGCCAGAGGGTTATAAAGAAATAAACAGCATAAGAAAATATTTTATAGGTAATAAGGTAAATATAGTAGCTCCTTGCCAACATAGCGGAGAGTGCAAAATAGGGCATGATGACTGGTGCGCATTCTCGTGTAGAGTTGCTAGAAGCAAAATACATAAAATACTAAAAGACGGAGAAATCCCATATGAAGATGAAAAATTTTCATATATTGCAATATCAAAATTTGAAACTGAGAAATTAGATGGAGTTGTATTAAGACATCCAAAAATAGAGAGTGGAAAAATAACAATAAAGGTTTGTAAATCAAATGGAGAGATAGAAGAAAAGATAATTACCAAAAAGGAAAAAGAAATATTTAAAAAAGCGAAGAAATTGAAAGCTGGAGATATAATTAATTTATAAACAAAAAAAGTTCCTGACAAAACAGTCAGGAACTTAATATTTTATTCAGCTTTTTTATCATCTTTAAACATTTCTTTTACAGCACCTAAACTTGAAAGAGTGTTAGTAGCTTCGAAAGGAATAAATACTTTGTTAGCCTCGCCATTAGCAATATCTTTTAAAGCCTCTAAAGACTTTAATTGAACTAATGTGTCATCTGGTTTTGCTTTCATCATTGCATTATAAACCATTTGAATTTCTTCAGCTTTAGCGGCTGCAACTTTTCTTATAGCCTCTGCTTCACCGGCAGCTTTTCTAATTCTAGCTTCTTTTTCAGCATCTGCTTCAAGAATAGCAGCTTCTTTTTTACCTTCAGCAAGTGTAATTGCAGATTGTCTTTCACCTTCAGCTTGAAGAATTTGAGCTCTTTTATTTCTTTCAGCGTTCATTTGCTTTTCCATTGCATCTCTAATATCAGCAGGTGGAGTAATATCTTTAATTTCAACTCTGTCTATTTTACATCCCCATTGATATGTAGCTTCATCAAGAATTGCTCTTAATTGTTCATTAATAAGATCTCTTGAACCAAATGTTGCATCTAAATCCATTTTACCAACAATATCACGAATTGTAGTAATAGCTAGATATTCAATACCTTTCTTTAAAGATTGGATTTCGTAAACTGCTTTTGCTGGGTCTGTAACCTTATAGAATACAACAGTATCTATTGTTATAGTAACATTATCTTTAGTGATAACTCCTTGAGGTGGTACATCCATAGTTTGTTGCTTTAAGCTTACAACACTTCTAACATGATCAACAAAAGGAATTATAATTGTAAGACCTGCATCAGCTATTTTATGAAATTTACCTAATCTTTCTATAATGTAAACTTCTGATTGTCTTACAACCTTGATTGATTTTACTGCTATAATTATGATTATAACTAGTAGTGCAATTAAAAACCACATAATGTTTCCTCCTTAAATTATATATATTAAAATTAAATTTATTTAGCGCTTTCTGATATTGAATAAACCGGTTCTACAATTAAATTAACACCATCGATTTTTAGAATTTTTACACTGCTTCCGACAGGAATTGCATCAGTAAAATCATTAGTAGTGACGGCTGACCAAGTATCGCCTGAAATTTTAACCTGACCAATTTTATTTGAACCAGAGTTGATTTCCTTTATAACTATTCCTTCTTGACCAATTAAAGCATTAACATTTGTAGCCACTTTATCTTTTTTAGTAATCTTATCAGTTAATGGTTTGGTTAAAAAGATTAGTATAACAGAAATTATAATAAATATAGTAGCTTGAGCAATTATGTTGTGGATAAATAGACTTAACAGAGCTGTTATTAGTGCTGCTATTGCAAACCAGAATACGAAAAATCCGACAGTTGCAATTTCTATAATCAAACAAACTCCTGCTATTATAAGCCATATTTGCCAAGGAACCATAAAATTACCTCCATATTCAATTTTAATACATACACATTATATCATAAAAGTCGCATAAAATAAAGGGTTTTGCTAAAACTAATAAAAATATATTAAAACAGATTGCATTTTAGAATAATTTGTGATAAAATAAGTAAGTCAATATAAGTAGCAAAAGGAGAGTTGAAAATGCAAGTAGTAAAATATATATTAATGGCCTTATATATCTTAAACTGTTTAGCAGTAATTGTAATCACAATGATTCAGACTAAAGACAGCAACGGAGCTTCTGGAACAATAGTTGGTTCTACTACAAGTAACTTCTATGAGAAGAATAAAAGCAGAACTCATGAAGGAAAATTAAAGAAATGGACAATGATACTTGGAGGAACTTTTATAGTATTAACTATAGCTCTAGGAATAGTATATGTTATATAAGATTACTTAAAAAGATTTAGTAAGGCGGCAGAGGATATTCTGTCGTTTTTGCGTGTTTACAGAGAGGAAAAGAATGAAAAAATCAAGAAAGAAAAAGATAATTGAAGAAAATAAAGAAACTCTAGTTGGAACTTTTAAAAGAAGTCAAAACTTTGGGTTTGTTATTCCTGACGACAAAAATGTTGAAGGTGACATTTATATTCCAAAAAGAAAAATGGCGAAAGCAAGAAACAACCAAAAAGTAGTTGTCCAAATAGATAAAAAAGCAGATAGAAAAAACAAAGCAGAAGGTACGATTATTGAGGTAATTGGCTATATAGACGAAGCAGGAGTTGATATGTTAGCTCTTATAAAAGAATATAAATTACCAAACGAGTTTCCTGAACCAGTTATAAATGAAGCGTTAGAAATCCCACAAACTATAAATGAAAAAGATATTCTAAGAAGAGTAGATTTACGAGCAGAGGAAATCTTTACAATAGATGGAGAAGATGCAAAAGATCTAGATGATGCAGTAAATGTAAAGAAAAATGAAGATGGAACATATGCATTAGGAGTGCATATTGCGGATGTTAGCTACTATGTAAAATCAGGATCTAAACTAGATAAAGAGGCAATAACAAGAGGCACAAGTATCTATATGATGGACCGAGTAATACCAATGCTTCCGAAAGAACTATCAAATGGTATATGTAGTTTAAACGAGAATCAAGATAGATTTACAATATCAGTCATAATGAAAATAAATGAAAAAGGAAAAATTATAGACTCTGATATATTTAAATCTGTAATAAAAACAACCAAAAGAATGAATTATCATGATGTAAATGATTTGTTTTTATATAAAGACTTACAAGACGGAAAAATTGAACAAGAAACTTTTTCAGATAAAGAGTTAAAAAGAATAGAAAAAGTGGCTAAGAAATATCAACCTTATATAGAACATTTTTTAAGAATGAGAGAATTAAAGGGAATATTAAAAGATAGAAGAGATAAAAATGGAAGCTTGAACTTAGATATTCCTGAAAGTAAAATAATACTAGACAATAATGGAGTAGCAATAGATGTAAAGAAATATGATTACTTAGAATCGAATGAGGTTATAGAACAATTTATGCTAACCGCAAATGAAACAGTAGCAGAGAAATTTTATTGGTTACAAGCTCCATTTATATACAGAGTACATGAAACTCCAGATTTAGAAAAAGTTGAGGAATTGAATAAGTTTTTATTTAATTTAGGATATAAAATAAGAGGAGTAAAAAAAGACGACCAAGAAAGTATACACTCAAAAGCTTTTGCTCAAGTGTTAGACGAAGTAAAGGGAAAAGAAGAGGAGAAGGTTGTATCAAATTTAATATTAAGAACTCTAAAAGTAGCAAGATATGAGAGTCAAAATAAAGGACACTTTGGAATAGCAAGCAAGTGCTATTGCCACTTTACTTCTCCAATAAGAAGATACCCAGACTTGTTCATTCATAGAGTAATATCTTCATATTTAAAACACGACTATAATATAAATGAAGAGTTAAGAAAAAAATACGAAATAGAAGCTGTAAAATATGCAGATAGCTCATCAGAAAGAGAAAAAATTGCACAAAAAGTGGAAAGAGATGCAGAAAAAATAAAGAAAGCAGAATTTATGAAGAGTAAAATAGGACAAGAATACGATGGAGTTATTTCTGGAATTACTTCTTTTGGAATATTTGTAGAATTAGACAATACAGTTGAAGGTCTAGTTAGATTTGAGAATATTGGTGATGAATATTATATTTATGATGATGAAAGAAAGACTCTAAAAGGAGAAAAGAGTAATAAGGTATATAAAATAGGAGACAAAGTAAAAATAGAAGTACTTTCGGCTGATAAACTTACAAGGAAAATTGATTTTAAATTAATATAATGTTATTGAAGGGGGACTGAGATATCAGTTCCTTTTTGTTTGTATATATAAAGAACTAATATGAATATAAGAAGAGCTGGTATCAATATCTTCCTCAAAGTTCTCGTTCAAACAATTTCGCAAGGAGTTCTAAATGAGTTTTACGGCACCCTTCCACGTATGGATTCATAACTGAATCCACCTGAACTCTTTTAAGTAAAACTTTATTAAGAACTCCTAGGCTCAATCATTTTCAATTCGACCTTTTCGTCATATATTATACCAGTTCTTCTCTTATTTATTTTTGGTTTTCTTCTTTTTTACTATAATTGAAATTATGATAATCGCAACTATCACAGCAATCAGAGCAATTACACCAGCCCATCCAAATATTGAAACAATTTTACTTCCTAACGACATTATAATGCCAGCAAGTATAACTCCAAGTGAAACGGCAGTGATACTTGTTTTAAAATCAAGTTTTAAAAATGATGCTGCAAGTGTGCCTGTCCAAGCACCTGTTCCAGGAAGAGGAATTCCAACAAATATTAGCAGCGCCCAGAAAATTCCGTTATTTCCGGCTGAAGCCTTTAATTTTTCTCCACCTTTTTCACCTTTAGTTAAGCACCATGTAAAAAACTTACCGATAAACTTTTTATCCTTGCCCCATTCTAAAACCTTTCTTGCAAACCAGTATATAATTGGAACAGGAAGCATATTTCCGATTATTGCTATCGGATAATATAAAAATATATTCAAATTTAAGCTTTCTGCGATTGGTATTGCTCCTCTTAATTCAACGATTGGAACCATACTCACAAAAAATACTATTAAATATTTAACAACTATTGGTAAACCTGCCATGATAAACTCCTTTATTATTAAAATCTAAAATATTTTACTATAATAGTACATAAATGTAAAGTAAAAAATAAATATTCTCAGTTTTTTGAGAATATTTATTTTGATTTATTTGTTAAAATACCAAGAATCTCTGGATAAATTTCGTTAGCATTATTTTGCCAGTTATCAACTATCTCTTTTGCTTGCTCGCGAGAACCGGCAAATGTTTTTATTTCAAATACAGTTTCGTTATTATCAACAACTTTACAAACAATAGTGTAATGATTTTCGCTAAGAGGTGTGTACTCGGCAACAATTGACTTTTCATCTTCTGAACTATCAAGAATTGGCTTTAATTTTGTATCTGCTTGAAGTTTGATAATACCAGGTAACAAATCAAGAGTTAAGTCAAGAGTCCTTTTTCCTGAATCTGTAATAGTATACAAAGTTTGATCTTCTTTTTGAAAAGTATAAATATAACCAACATTAATTAAATCCAGTGTAAATTGCTGAAAATAAAAATAATTCATATTTACTGATTCCAAAACTATCTTATATAATACATCATTTGTTAGTGCTTTATTAGCTTTTTCTAAGACATAAAGAATTAGAACTTTGTTTTCAGCTAATGTCTCATCATCAGATGCTAATTTCAAATTAATTCACTCCATTTACTAAAATATTATGAAAGTATTATAACATAAAATTTTTAAAAATACTATTATTTTTGATAAATTAATGATATACTAAAACCGAAATAAAAGATAGGAGCAAATAATGGAAACATTATACGATATATTAGAGGTTAGCAGAAAGGCCTCTCCAGAGGTAATTGATAAGGCATATAAAATATTAGCAAAAAGATATCATCCAGATTTAAAATCAGGAGAAGAAAAACTTGTTGCTGAAGAAAAAATGAAGCAAATAAATGAAGCATATATGATTTTAAGTGATGAACAAAAAAGAAAAGAATATGACAAGAAATTAGAGGCTCAAGAGAAAATTGAGCCTGAAGTGCCAGAAGAACAAAATGATATATCAGAAGAAGATCTGCAATTTTTGAATTGGCAGAAAGCATATGCAGCATTAAATAAAAGAGAGCAGGCTAAGCTAAAGAAAAAGATAGAAAGAGAAGCAAATGAGGAATATAGAAAAAGATATGAGGATTATTTTAGAAGTTTAGGATATGAAGTAAAACATAAGTGGACAAAGAAGGAATTTTTGATTTTATTTAGTATAATAATATTAATAGCCCTAACATTTACAATTTTATGGAACATTCCTAAAACTCATAACTGGATGATAGATTTGTATAACAATAATGTGCCAATAAAAATAATAGTAAATATTATAATTGGTGTATTTAGAGGAATAGAAAAATTCTTTAAAATTGTATTTAAAGTCTAGAAATGTATATAATAAATAACATTTTGTTATAATATTATAAATAAACTAAGGAGGTATAATATGGAAAGAAAAGTAAGAGTAGTTCAATTTGGAACTGGAAAAATGGCAGTATATACAATGAGGTATGTACTAGAAAAAGGAGGAGAAGTTGTAGGAGCAATAGACATTAATCCAAATGTAATAGGAAAAGATGTTGGACCTATAATGGGACAAGGTGAAATTGGAGTTAAAGTTACAGACTTAAAAGATGCAGAAGAAATGTTAAAACAAACTAGACCAGACATCTGCATTGTAGAAACAATGAGCTTATTAAAAGACGTAGAAGAAGCTTTAATGCTATGTGCAAGATTAGGAATAAATGCTATAACAACATGTGAGGAAGCTTTCTTCCCATGGAACTCAAATCCAACAGTTACAAAAGCGATTGACGAGATGGCAAAGAAAACAGGATGCACAATTACAGGAAGCGGTTACCAAGATATATATTGGGGACAATTAATAACATCAATAGCAGGATCAACACAAAAAATAACAAAAATAAAAGGAAGCTCAAGCTACAATGTTGAAGACTATGGAATAGCTTTAGCAAAAGCTCACGGAGCTGGTCTAACATTAGATGAATTCGACAAACAAGTAGCATCTGTTGATAGAATAAGCGATGAAGAAAGACAAAAAATAATTGATTCAGGAGATTATTTACCATCATATATGTGGAATGTAAATGGCTGGTTATGCTCAAAACTTGGACTAACAATAAAGAGCCAAACACAAGTAACAATTCCTACAACATATAAAGAAGACATATATTCATCAACATTAGGAACAACTGTTAAAGCAGGAGATGCAACAGGAATGAGTGCAGTTGTAACAACTCAAACAGAAGAAGGAATAACTCTTGAAACAGAATGTATAGGAAAAGTATATTCTCCAGAAGAATACGACAAAAACGAATGGACAGTATATGGAGAACCAGACACAACAATAACAGTTGCAAAACCAGCAACAGTAGAGCTAACTTGTGCAACAATTGTAAATAGAATACCAGATGTAATAAATGCAGAACCTGGTTATGTTACAACAGAAAAAATGGGAGACTTAGAATATAGAATAAAACCATTAAACGAATATGTAGACTAACAAAACAAAATACTATAATTTCATTGAAATTATAGTATTTTTTGTGTATAATATATATGTCAAAAAATCACAAAATACGGAGAATAAATAAACATGAGAATACGTTTTAAAAAATGGGCAAGACCGGAGCTGGAAGCAAGCAATTTTTATATAGACAATCCGGAAGAATATAAAGGAAAATGGAAAACTCTATTTAACGAAAACCCTATATACATGGAACTTGGTTGTGGAAAAGGCGGATTTATTTCTAAATTAGCAAGCAAAAATAAAAACATCAATTATATTGTAATAGATTTAGTAGATGCAATGTTAGGACTAGCTAAAAGAAATATTGAACAAGCTTACAAAGAAGAAAACACAGCAGTTGACAACATTTATATTACAAGATATGACATTGATAGAATATTAAACATATTTGACAATCAAGACGAGATCGAACGTATATACATAAATTTTTGCAATCCTTGGCCAAGAGGAAAACATCATAAAAAAAGATTAACTCATACCAGACAATTAGAAAAATATAAAAATTTCCTAGCAAAAGATGGCAAAATTTATTTCAAGACAGATGACGATAATCTATTTAGTGACAGCTTGAACTACTTTAAAGAAGCGGGATTTGAGATAGAAAAAATAACATATGACTTAGCAAATGAAGAAAACTTTTGGCAAGATCAAGAAAATATTGAAACTGAACATGAGAACATGTTTAAAGAACAAGGAATAAAAATAAAAGCCCTTATAGCTGTAAAGAAAGGAGAATAATATGTTTAATTATGAGGTAGAAAATAACGAATATGAAAATCTAGAAGAATGTGTAAATGTTGTGTATGAACTTGCTTCAAAATATGCAACAGATGGAGTAAAAAATAATATTGGAGGACCTTTTGGAGCGGGAATAATCTACAAAAAAGATAATAATAGATACATCATATTAGTAGTAGAAAGAAATACGGTTTTACGCTCAAAAGACCCAACCGCACATGCAGAAATAAATGCAGTTAGAAGTGCTTGCAAACAACTAAACACAAAATCACTAGAGAATTGCATACTTGTATCAACTGCAAAATGCTGTCCGATGTGCTTGTCAGCAGCTTGCTGGGCAAATATAAAAACAATATATTATTCACAAAGTTATGATAATGCAAAAGAGGGTGGATTTAGAGACGAAGAAATATCTGAATATATAAAAGGAAATAATCAAATGATAGAAGAAAACTTATTGAGTAACCCATGCTGTGAATTTCCATTTGCAGAGTGGAACAAAAAAGAAGATAAAGAGGGTTATTAAACAGAAAAGAGGTTAGATAACATGGAGAATGAGTACATACTTATAATTGATGATGAAGAAAGAATGAGAAAACTAATAAAAGACTTTCTAAAACAAAAAGGTTACCCAACAATAGAAGCTTCTGATGGAGAAGAAGCACTAAAAACATTTGAGGAAAACAAAAATAAAATAAAATTGATACTGTTAGATGTAATGATGCCTAAGTTAGATGGATGGTCTGTTTTAAGACAAATAAGACAAGAGTCTAATGTACCAGTCATAATGCTGACAGCAAGAGGAGAAGAACAAGACGAACTATTTGGATTTGAACTTGGCGCGGATGAATATATATCAAAACCATTCAGTTTAAAAATATTAGTTGCAAGAGTGGAAGCTATTTTAAAAAGACTTCAAGCAGACAAAAAAGAAGTAACAGAAGTTGGTGGAATAAAAATTGACAGCCAAGGAAGAACAGTTACTGTTGATGGAAAACAAATAGATTTAAGTTTAAGGGAGTATGAACTGTTAGTCTATTTAGTAGAAAATCAAGGAATAGCATTGTCAAGAGATAAAATACTAAACAATGTTTGGAACTATGATTATTATGGAGACTCTAGAACAATAGATAGTCACATAAAGAAAATAAGACATAAATTAGGAAAAAAGGGAAAATATATAGAAACTATTAGGGGTGTTGGTTACAAATTTGAAATCAAATAATACGAGGAATGATATAAATGAAAAAAATAAAAACAGTCAGAATGAAATTGTTTACAACACTAAGCTTAATAACAATACTAATTCTGTTTATACTAATAATGGTAAATAGTCTATTTTTAAGAACTTTTTACACTGCGGCCAAAATAGAAAATGTAAAAAAAGAGTATATTAAAATTAATCAAATGTACAATAATAGAGACGAAACAATTCTTCAACAAATAAAAAATGACGCACTGGCAAATAACTTTAACGTGTTGATAGCAAATGAAGATTATATTTTAGTATTTTCGACTAATGAAGAATTTGAAAGTACAATAAAGCAATATATAAACAGCGAAACACCGATAATAGCACAGCTAAAAGAAAAGAACAATATTCTTTTTTACAAGAATAATGTAATCATTAAAAAAGTTACTATAAATGGCTCAAATAGCATATTACTTTCTGGAAAACTAGACAATGAATATAATGTGTATATAGAAGTGCCAATTTCAATAATAGACGAAAGTGTTAAAATCTCAAACAACATGTTGATAATAATTGGCTTTATAGTAATATTTATAGGAGCAATAGCAGCATTATATGTCTCTAAGAAATTTGCAACTCCGATATCGGAATTGAACAATATTGCAAACAAGATGTCAAAGTTAGATTTTAGTCAAAAGTATAAGGCAACTGGAACAGATGACGAGATGGATGAGTTAGGAAATAGCATAAACGTAATGTCAGATAAGCTAGAAAAAACAATAAAGCAACTAAGAAGAAGCAATTCTGAACTGGAAAGAGATATAGAAGAAAAATCAAAAATAGACGAAATGAGAAAACAGTTTATATCTGATGTGTCACATGAACTTAAAACACCAATCGCTTTAATACAAGGGTATGCGGAAGGGCTAATAGAAAATGTAAATGCAGATGATGAATCAAGAAAATACTATGCAGAAGTAATACTAGATGAATCAAATAAAATGGACAAGCTAGTAAAGCAACTATTAGAATTGATGAAGCTTGAAGATGGAAAACGCGATTTTGAAAATAATCAATTTGATATATGCGAGCTAATACAAGAAGTTATAAGAAAATGCAATGTAATGCTAGAAGAACACAATATCAAAGAAATTAGATTTGATAAAAAGAAAGTGGAAGTATATGCAGACGAGTTCTATATAGAGCAAGTGTTTACGAATTATTTTACAAACGCAATAAAGCATACAAAAGAGGTAAATGGAGAAAAATATATAGAAATAAAAATTGAAGAAAAATCAGATAAGGCAAGGATTTTTGTATTTAATACGGGAGATATAATTCCGGAAGATAAGATTGAAAAAATCTGGGGAAGATTCTACAAAGCTGATGAATCTAGAAATAGAGCAGATGGCGGAAGCGGAATTGGATTAGCTTTAGTAAAGGCAATTATGAATAACACCGACTCCGAATATGGAGTTACAAATGAAGAAAATGGAGTAAAATTCTATTTTGATATAAAAAAGAAGAAAGAGGAATAAGCTATGAATAATCAAGATGATTTAAGAAAAACTGTAAAAAATAAAACAAGCCAAAAGAAAAAAGAAAACAATAAAGCAATGCCAATATTGTTACTGCTAATTATAATAGTAGCAATAATATTAATTGTGCGTAACGCAAAGGGAGACAGCAAAGTATCTGTGCAAGAAGTTACAAATTATAATTATTTTGTAGTAACAGTCAATGAAAAATCAGGAGTTATAGACAAAGAAGGAAAAATAATTATAAATCCAGAATATGATTCAATACAAATACCAAATCCAGAAAAGCCGATATTTGTGTGCTTGTATGATTATAACAGCGAAACAAGAGAATATTCATCAAAAGTCCTAAACGACAAGTCTGAGGAAATACTTAACAAATTTGATAATGTACAAGCAATATTAAACAATAATACCTCAATAAGCAATTCATATCAAACAACAATTTTAAAATATAAAAAAGACGGAAAATATGGATTAATAAAAACAAATGGTAAAAAAGTAACTTCGGCAATTTACGATAATATTGAAACACTAGAATATAAAGATGGAATTTTAAGAGTCAAAATAGATGAAAAATACGGGCTAATTGACCTTAATGGAAAAGAAATTGTAAAGCCAGAGTATAACTCGATTGTGGCAGATGGTTACTATGACAAAGAAACAAAATATGAAAAAGCAGGGTATATAGTAAACATCAAAACTAATGAAGGATACAGATATGGGTATATCAACAACAAAGGCAAACAGACACTAGATACAATATACACAAATCTAAAAAGAGTTACAGATATGGGAGATTCAGCAATTTACATGATTAATTATAAAAATGGAAAAGCTGGGCTTATGAAGGATTCTCAAACTGTAATAAAAAATGAATATGAAGATATAGAGATAGATTCACAAAATCAAATAGCATCACTTCAAAAAAACGGAAAAAAAGGAGTCTATGATTTATTAGGCAACATGATTTTGCCAATTCAATATGATGATATAATATTTGCAGGAAAATGCATAAATGCGTCTAAAGATGGAAAATTACAAGTATTTGATTTGGCAGGTGTAAACCAAAGTGAAAGCTCATATAGAAGCATAGTAAAACTTGAAAATACTCAATATAGTATAACAATCAACAAAACCAATCAATATGGAGTAATTGACTCTAATAAAGTAGAAGTAATAGAAAACAAATACTCATATATAGAATACGCATTCGACAACTATTTTGTAGTATCAAAAGATGGAATGGCAGGTCTAATTAATACAGACTCAAAAGAAATAATACCAGTAAATAAAAATGTAGTACAAAACATAAAAGGAACAAAAATAATACAGACAATCGATTCAAAATCAAAAGTAACAGAATTGTACAACAAAGACATGCAAAAAGTAGCGGCACAAACAGATGCAAGAATTTATATAAAAGACAATTATATAGAAATGGTGTCAAAAGATAATATTGAATACTTTGACTTTGATGGAAATAAAAAAGAAGCAAAAGATATATTTGACAATAAAATATATGCCAAAGAGCAAAATGGAAAATGGGGATATGTTGATAAAAATGGAAATGTAGTTGTTGATTTCAAATATGACATGACAACAAATCTGAACAAATATGGTTATGGAGCTATAAAGTTAAATGATAAATGGGGAGTAATTGATCAAGATGGTAATGTTGTGAAAGAGCCAACATATGAACTAACTAGCTACGAACCAAACTTTATAGGAGAATACTACGAAGTGAACAATGCTTATCAAATGACATATTTCTCAAACGAAACAAAATAAGGAGACTAAAATAACAATGAATAAAATAATAGAGCTAGTGGACAAATGTGAAAAAGATGTGGAAAAAGAGTTCAAAAAAGCAGAGGAAATATGCGAATATAATAGCAATAAAGTGCTAAAAGCCTTTCAGGACAATGGTGTGTCAGAAGTAGATTTTGGAAGCACAACTGGGTATGGTTATGGAGATATAGGAAGGGAAAAAATAGAAAAGGTATTTGCTCAAGTACTAGGAGCAGAAGATTGTTTAGTAAGAACACAATTTATCTCTGGAACTCATGCACTTACAGTTGCACTATTTGCTTTTCTAAGACCGGGCGATACCATGCTTAGCATAAATGGTAAACCATATGATACACTAGACGAAGTAATAGGAATAACAGAAAACAAAAGCTCGTTAAAATCTTTTGGAGTAAACTATGAACAAATTGAATTAGTGAACAACGATTTTGATTATAAAAAAATACAAGAAAGACTACAAAAATCAAAAGTAAAATTAATAGAAATCCAAAGATCAAAAGGTTATGCAATAAGGGAAAGCATAACACTTGATAAAGTGGAAAGAGTAATCAAAGCAATAAGAGAAATAGACAAAGAAGTAATAATTATGATAGACAACTGCTACTGTGAATTTGTTGGAACAAGAGAGCCATTGGAAGTTGGAGCAGATGTAATAGTTGGTTCACTAATTAAAAACCTAGGTGGTGGAATGGCTCCAAATGGAGCCTACATAGCAGGAAGAAAAGATTTAGTGGAACTTGCTGCAGAAAGACTTACAGTACCAGGAGAAGGAAGAGAAGTAGGTCCAACCCTTGGAATAAATAGACAATTTCTATTAGGATTATTCTTAGCACCATCAGTAGTAAAAGCTAGTATAAAAACAGCAATATTAACAAGCAAAGTACTAGAAAAATTAGGTTATGAAGTTATGCCTAAATATGATGACCCAAGAGCTGATATTGTGCAAACAATAAAATTCTGCGACAGAGAGAAACTAATATTATACTGTCAAGGAATACAAAAAGGATCACCAATAGATTCAAATGTATTGGCAGAACCAAGTGACATGCCAGGATATGACGATCAAGTAATAATGGCATCAGGAAGCTTTACACAAGGTTCATCAATAGAACTATCTTGTGACGCACCATTAAGAGAACCTTATGTTGCATTCCAACAAGGTGCATTAACATACGAATATGGAAAATTAGGACTAGTGCAAGCATTAACTTATTGCATAGAAAAAGATGAAAACTTTTTCTTAAACAAATAGAAAGGACGAAAAAAGTGAGAATCGCAGTAATAGGTGGAGGACCAGCTGGAATGATGGCAGCTATATCTGCTAGCCAAAATCAAAATGAAGTATATCTTTTAGAAAAGAATAGCAAATTAGGGAAAAAATTACTAATAACAGGAAAAGGTAGATGTAACATTACAAGCAGTTTAGATATACGTGAATTCATAGCAAATATTCCGGGAAATGGCAGTTTTTTATATAGTGCATTTAATAATTACACAAACCAAGATATAATAGAATTTTTAAAGAAAAATGGAGTGGCTGTAAAAGAAGAAAGAGGAAACAGAATATTCCCAGTATCAGACAAATCAATAGATGTGTTAAATGCTTTTACAAAAGAGCTAAACAAAAAACAAGTAAAAATAAAATTCGATGCAAAAGTGACAGGAATAGAAGTAGAAAAAAACAAAGTAAAAGCAGTTACTTACATAGACAAAAATAATGAAAGCAAAAAACTGTTAGTGGATAAAGTGATTCTTGCGACAGGAGGAAAAACATATTCTGCAACAGGTTCAACAGGAGATGGATACGAGATTGCAAAAAAATTAGGTCACACAATAACAAAAATAAAACCATCACTAGTACCTCTAACAGCGTCAGGAGAATCACTTAACATCTGCCAGGAACTACAAGGTTTAAGCTTAAAAAATGTTTCGATGAAGCTAATAAATTTAGAGAACAAAAAATCAATATATGAAGACTTTGGAGAAATGCTATTCACACATTTTGGAGTATCAGGCCCAATGATTTTAAGTTCTTCAGCACACTTATTGCGATATAAAAATGTAGACAACTTATTAGCTCAAAACAAAATACAATTACAAATAGACCTAAAACCAGCACTATCATTAGAAAAACTGGACTTAAGGCTACAAAGGGATTTCGCACAAGAAAAAAATAAAGAATTTAAAAACAGCTTGAACAATTTGCTACCACAAAAATTAATTGCAGTCATAGTGGAGAAGTCAGGCATAAAGCCAAACAAGCAGGTAAATGAAATAACCAAAGAAGAAAGACTAAGACTTGCAAACTTACTAAAAGAATTCAAAATAATCATATCAGGCTTCAGACCTCTGGATGAAGGAATAATAACATCAGGAGGAATAAACATAAAAGAAATAAATCCAAAAACAATGGAATCAAAAATAATAGAAGGACTATATTTTGCAGGAGAAATAATAGATGTTGACGCATACACAGGCGGATTCAATTTGCAAATAGCATATTCGACAGGCTACACTGCAGGAAATAATGTGTAAAAAATTATGAAAGATATCGAATTTAAAACAATAGAAAAAGAGAACTCTGCTGAAATAGTAGAAAAGAAATCTAGATTCATTGCTAACATTTACAACGTTGAAAGCAAAGAAGAAGCAGAAGAAAAAATAAAACAAATAAAAAAGAAATATTATGATGCAAAACACCACTGTTTTGCATTTAGTATTATAGAAGAAAATGGAATTACTCAAAAAAGTAGTGATGATGGAGAACCTTCAGGAACAGCAGGAGCACCGATACTAAACATCATAAAAAGTAACAATCTTCAAAACGTAGTAATCATTGTTACTAGATACTTTGGAGGAATACTTTTAGGAACTGGAGGACTAACCAGAGCATACTCAGAAGCTGCTGGAAAAGTAGTAGAACAATCTGAACTAATACAAAAAGAACCAGGAATGGAAGTAGAACTAGAAATAGACTACAACGACAATGAAAAATTCAAATATTATTGTCAAAAAAACAATGTCAACATAATTAAAATAGAATATACTGAAAATATATTATATAAAATAGAACTAAATGAAAAAGAATATAAAAAAATAGAAGAAAGAAATAAAACGAATAATAAACAATTGGATATTAATATAAAAAATATTAAACTAAAATGTCGAAAATATGTGAAAAAAGTAGGATAATGGACGATAAAAACTGGAAAAGTTTCCCAAATCTATTGCAAAAATGACAAAAAGCATATATAATATTAATTGTAAAAAATTTACAGTACTATTAAGTATAGGGGGAACGAAAGAGTGAAAGAAAAAATCACAGTTTTAATCTCAGACGATAATGTGGAGTTCGCAAATACATTATCAAGCTACTTAGAAAAGGACGAGGAGATAGTAATAATTGGTAGAGCAAAAGATGGAGAAGAAGCTCTAGAAATGATTACTGCGATGAGACCAGACATTGTTCTATTAGATGTTATTATGCCACATCTAGATGGATTAGGAGTATTAGAAAGACTAAATACAATGAATCTAGACCGTCGTCCAATTTGTATAATGCTTTCAGCAGTGGGACAGGACAAAATAACCCAAAAAGCAATATCATTAGGAGCACAATATTATGTGGTAAAACCTTTTGATATAGAAGTACTAATACAAAGAATAAAAGAAATAAAATATTATCTACCAAAAGAAAAAGCAACATACGTAATAAGAGAGCCAAAAGCACAATATATTGATATACCAAGACAAGAAATGAAAAACGAAGATAGCTTAGAAGCATTAGTAACAAATGTAATTCACGAGGTAGGCGTACCTGCACACATCAAAGGTTATCAATATTTAAGAGAGGCTATAATGTTGGTAGTAAATGATATAGATATTATCAACCAAATTACAAAACAGCTATATCCGGAAATTGCAGCAAAATATCACACTACACCAAGCCGTGTAGAACGTGCAATTCGTCATGCAATAGAAGTTGCGTGGGGAAGAGGCGAGCAAGCAGCAGTAGAAAACATATTTGGTTATACAGTTTCTGCTAGCAAAGGCAAACCAACAAACAGCGAATTTATCGCAATGATAGCTGACAAATTAAGATTAGAAATAAAAACTGCATAAAAAAAGAAACATTCTCACAAGCTTTGCTTGTGAGAGTTATATATTTACTGCAAAGTAAAATATATAACTATAAAATTTCTTAAAATAAAGCAAATAGACAAATAAAAAACACATCTGTTAACTTTGACGAGTCAGATGTGTTAAAACATTTTACTTGGCAAACCACGTTTGTGGTTTCTTAAATTTATAATTATTATAAACGAATAAGTAAAAGTAGTCAACTAGGAGTTTTTATAGTATAAATATGTCGAAAAGTTATTGAAATAAATTTGTTTAAATACTAGACAAATAAGTTAAAATATACTATACTGGAAATATAGAAAATGAGAATAAGCGGAGTGCGTTGCCACCTTAAATACAAACCTCTACGACTATTGTTGTAAGACTGATATATGGAGGTGGTGCCATATGATAGAAAATGCATTATTAGAGATTATTGAACTACTTTTCTTTGGAATAGTGGGTGTAACTATCATAAATATTGTTTTAGTGGGCATCATTTATTGGCTACTACATAAACAATAAAAAATAACCATTCTGCTTTGACGAGGGAATGGTTATTATCAAACTTTCGGCAACCACTTTCGTGGTTTCTCATTTTCTATTTCTATTATACACGCATAAGTAAACTTTGTCAATGTTTTGCAAAAATTTAGACATGATGACTGTATTTTAATTTTGTTGCTTGCCCACCTCTTATATGTCTTTCAGCCTTATTTTCATCTAAAATAATTCTGACCTCAGAAGCGAGAGAAGGGTTTATTTTTAATAATCGTTCACTAACATCCTTGTGCACAGTTGATTTAGAAATTCCATATCTTTTGGCAGCACCTCTAACCGTATCTTTTGAATCTATAATATAATGAGCCAATTTTACAGCTCGTTCTTCGATTGAAACTCCAATCATAAAGAAAACCTCCATATGAATACATTTGCTTAATTGTATTCGCAATAATTCTATAATATGATTATTTCTACCAATCAATAACATTCTACAAAATACGACATATAATGTAGTAGGTGATATAATCATGAAACTGAGAAAAGGTGACATTGTAGGAAGAAAATCTTACAACAAAGATATAGCCTTTGTTATAAATAATATAATAAAAAATGATGAGGGAGAAATTGCGATACTAAAAGGACTGATACTAAGAATTGAGGCAGATGCACCAGTTGAAGATTTAGAACTTTTAGATGATAAACAGGTAATTAATATAATCGATAAATTCAATAAGGAATTAGAAAGAAGAAGAAAAAAAGAATTTAAAGCAACACATGGCTTAGAGAGAAATAAAGAAAGATACGGGAGAATACTACATTTAGATGGAGACAAGAAGTATAGCGAGAAATCCGAGAGAGTATATAGAAGTATGGGACTAGATGTAGTCGTAAAAAATATTCCAGAAAGCAAACAACCACAAATGATATATGCTCTGTTAAGTAAATATACTCCAGACATATTAATTGTGACTGGACACGATGGAATGATAAAAAAAGGACACAACTATAATGATATATACAATTATAGAAATTCAAAATATTTTATAGAAACTGTGAAAAGAGCTAGAAGATGGGAGTTTGGCGAAAATAAGTTATCAATATTTGCAGGAGCTTGCCAAAGCTATTACGAAGCGATAATGAAGGCAGGAGCGAATTTTGCGTCATCTCCAGCAAGGATATTGATAGATTTCAAAGATCCACTTGTGGTGGCAGAAAAAATTGCTAAAACAGACTCTAATAAATTTGTTTCGATTAAAGATATAGCAGACGATTTAAGAGATGGAGAAAAAGGGATAAGTGGCAGTGGCACAATGGGAAAGAAGAGTAATAATTCAAAAATGTAACACAAATGTAATAATTGACAAAAATCGCCAAAAAATGCCAGAAAATAGCATGATTTGGCGGTTGAAGTAGTATGAGCACTCTTTGACTTAAAGGCAAAAAAATGATATAATGAGCCTATCTTAAAGGAGTGGTGATACAATATGATTTATCCAACAGACATTGCAAATCTAAAGACAGATATTGGAGAAAAAATTGGACAAAAGATAATTATTAAAGGTTCTTTAGGAAGAAACAGACCATTTGAAAAGGAAGCAACAATACAAAAAGCATATCCAAGTATTTTCGTGGTTAAATATGATGAAAACCAAAGAAATGTAACATATAGTTACACAGATATACTAACAAGAACTGTGGAACTTCAAGTATTTAATGGTGAAGAATATAGTTCAATAATTCCACCAGTAGAAGAAATCAAAAGAAGAAAAAAAGAATTCACATTAAATTAAAATAAAAAATTCCTATTTTAGGAATTTTTTTTGTGCCTTGTAATATACATTAAATATGAATAATACGAGGAGGTATAAATATGTCTATAAAATTATCAAAAAATAATTTATGCATAAATCAAATAATTGGACAAAAGACTGAAAAAATTGTAATAGAAGGAGATGAAATTGTACCAGATGTAAAACCAGACATACTGAATGTAGTATCTGCAAATGGAAATGTTTGCATTTACAAAAAAGATGTCCAGGATGGAAAAGTGAAGTTAGATGGAAGTGTAAATGTATATGTCATATATATTGCTGATGATGAAAGAGCACAAATGAGAGCACTTAATGCTTGCATAGATTTTTCAAAGACAATCGACATGAAAGAAGTAAAAGCGGGAATGCAAGTAGAATGTAGAGCGGAACTATTAAATGTAGAATGTAAAATACTAAATGGCAGAAAGATAAATCTAAAAGCAAACACACAAGTAACTCTAACTGCATATTCAAGAGGAAATATTGATTACATAAACAAAATAGATAATGCAGACAGTCTACAATTATTGAACGAAAGTATTTCAATAAATTCATTACTTGGAAGTGGAACAACTAAAGTATATGCTAAAGATACTGTGGCAATAGAGAGTACAGATAATCTATCAGAAGTAATGAATGTTACAATGACAATCACAAACAGAGAAAATAAGATTAGCTATAATAAAGTACTAACAAAGGCGGATGCGGTATTCAAAGTAACATATCTAACAGATGACAACAGAATAAATACCGCTAATGCAACGATTCCGATAATGGGATTTATAGATATGCAAGATGTAAGCGAGGATAATGTCTGTGACGTTTCATATGAATTAAGAAATATATTAATAAAGCCAAACAATGTAGAAGAACATTCAATGCATATAGAAGCAGAACTAGAAATATTATGCTTTGTCTATAAAAAACAAGAAATAAACATGATACAAGATTTATATAGTAAAACAAAAGAATTGCAATATACACAAAAGAATGTAAAAATAATAAAAAACAAAGAAGAAATTTCGGAAATGTTTAATTTTAGAAAACAAGAGAAGATAGAAGAAATAGGCCAAAACAAATTGTTTGATGTATCAGCAAGAACAACGATAATAAGTACTCAAATAGAAGAAGGAAAAATAATATATCAAGGAGAAATAAATCTAACATTTATGTATCAGGAAACTACATCTTCAAGAATAGGCGTAAAAAGCTTAGTAGAGCCTTTTGAATATACAGTAACATCGCAAACAATAACAACAAAAACAAAAATTGACACAAATATAGAAATAGCTAAGCAAGACTTTATAGTGACTGCGGATAGCAATGTGGAAGTAAAAATAGACTTGAATTTTAGATTAAATTTATCAAATGAGAGAGAACTAAGATTAATAGATAACATAGAAGAAGCAAAAGAGAGCAATAGAGAGACATTTAGTATAGTAATATATTACACTAAAGAAGGGGATACATTGTGGAACATTGCTAAAAAATTCGGAAGTACAGTGGACGAAATAGTAAAGGTAAATAACATAGAAAATCCAGATGTAATTATGCCAGGAGAACAATTATTTATACCAAGATAAGGGATGAGTTTATCATCCCTTTAATAAATACAGTTCTATTCTGCCAAGAGAGGATTTTACAAAATGAAAGAAGATAAAATATATTCAAGGACTAGATTCTGTATTACAAACAGAGTACCTAAAAAAGATAAAAACACCAAAATTTTTAGTGTAATATTTATTATAATAGTAGCAATATTTACTTTTTACACTATAAGAAAGGCGATAAATCCAATAATAGATGAATTGTGTATAGATCAAGCCAAAAACATAGCAACTAAAATCTCTAATGAAGAGGCAACAGTTGTTATGGACAAATATTGTTATGATGACTTGATTACAATAATTAGAGACAATGATGGAAATATAAAAATACTAAAGACAAACACTAAGAACATAAATCAGATAATGTCAGATATTCCCGTGAGTATGTTAGATAAATTCAAGCAATCTGAGAACGCCAATATATCCCTGCACTTAGGTAGTATATTAGGAACCAAGATTTTTTCGGCAACAGGACCAAAAATAAATATAAGAATAGCAAATGTGGGGAATGTGGATACAAAATTAAAATCAGAATTTATATCTCAAGGAATAAATCAAACGCTACATAGAATATATTTAGAGCTTAATTGCGAAGTTACCATACTTACTCCATATGATACTATAAAACAGAAAATTGATAATCAAGTATTAATAGCAGAATCGGTAATAGTGGGAGATGTGCCATATTCATATTACAATATGAATGGAAATGGAGAAACGACAATAATACCAGATATAGAATAAAAAACTCGGAAGTGTTAAAACTTCCGGGTTTTGTATATATAAAATATTATCTCTTTGAGAATTGTGGAGATTTTCTTGCTTTTTTAAGACCATATTTCTTTCTTTCCTTTTTACGTGGATCTCTTGTTAAGAATCCGTTTGATTTTAAAACAGGTCTGTATTCTAAGTTAGCTGCATTTAAAGCTCTTGCGATACCATGACGAACTGCACCAGCTTGACCAGAGAATCCGCCACCTTTAACTGTTGCTATAACATCAAATTTATCTAATGTATTTGTAGCTGTTAAAGGTTGTCTTACTATAACTTTAAGTGTTTCTTCTCCAAAATATTCATCTAATGGTTTTCCATTAACTGTAATATTTCCTTTTCCACTCATTAATCTAACTCTAGCGATTGAACTTTTTCTTCTTCCTGTACCGTTAAATACTACTTGTTCCTTTTTTGTTCTAGGCATTTCTTATTTCCCTCCTAATTAAAAATTCCATACTTCTGGTTTTTGAGCCATGTTTTCATGCTCTGCTCCAGCATATACTCTTAACTTTTTAGCCATTTGTCTTCCTAAGCTATTATGAGGAAGCATACCTGTTACAGCTAAAGTCATCATTTTTTCTGGTTTATTAGCTAACATATCCTTAGCTTGAACTTCTTTCATTCCTCCGATGTATGAAGAATGATGTCTATAAATTTTTTGTGTTGCTTTGTGTCCTGTTAAAACTACATCTGCACAATTTATGATAATAACATGATCACCAACATCCATATTAGGAGTATAAGTAGGTTTATGTTTTCCTCTTAAAAGTTTAGCAGCTTCTGCAGCAACTCTTCCTAAAGGTTTATTAGCGGCATCAATTATATACCATTTTCTGCTTATTTCATCTTTTTTAATACTATAAGTTGTATTATTCATGGTAAAAAATACCCTCCATTCAAATTTAATTTCTATATATATGAAATCATATAATAAAACTACCGGGGAGAAGTTTTACATATGTCATATTCGTTCATGCTTTACTATTTTATTACATATTTGGCGAAAAGTCAAGGAAAATTTGAAAAAATGCTTGACTTTTATTAATTTGTATAGTAAAATAAGTATTGTTCAAGAAGAAGCAATCCACTTCTCACCTTAGTAGTAGTTACAAAAGGTAGAAAATAGTAACATTTATAATATGCAAATATTATAGTTTTATTGTGGGTTGGCTTATTGAAGTCAATCTTATTTTTTTTGGAGGTGTTTTTTATAAAACAAGAATTACTAATTAATGAAAAAATTAGAGCAAGAGAGGTTCAAGTAATAGGAGCCAATGGAGAAAAGCTAGGAGTTATGTCTATAAATGATGCGCTAGATAAAGCAGCAGAGGCAAAATTAGACTTAGCATTAGTTGCACCTAATACAAACCCACCAGTTTGTAAACTTATGAACTATGGAAAATATAAGTTTGAACAAGCTAAAAAAGAAAAAGAAGCAAGAAAGAATCAAAAGTCATTTGAAGTTAAAGAACTTAGAATTACACCAAATATTGAACAACACGACTTTGATTTCAAAGCAAAAAATGCAAGAAGATTCTTAGAAGATGGAAACAAAGTAAAAATAACGGTTAGATTTAGAGGAAGAGAGTTAAACTATGTAAAAGCAGGAGAAGAAACTCTAAACGAATTCATTGAAAATCTATCAGATATTTCAAATGTTGAAAAAAAACCTTTATTAGAAGGAAAAAACATGTCTGTTATATTAGCTAAAAAAACAGAAAAATAATTTAGAAATATTTATAGTTATCAAACTATTTATATATAGGGGAATAGCCCAAAAAACAATAAGGAGGAAAATATTATGCCAAAACTAAAAACAAATAAAGCTGCTAAAAAAAGATATTCATATACAGCAACAGGAAAAGTTAAAAGAACAAAATCTAATAGAAGACACTTATTAGCTAGAAAAACTTCTAGAGCTAAATCAAGAGGAAAAGTACAAGATGCTTATGCAGATAAGACATGCGAAGCAGGAATCAAGAAACTATTACCATATGGTAATTAATCATTAAAATAGAGAATTAGGAAGGTGATATAAATGGCAAGAGTAAAAACAGCAATAATTACAAGAAAAAAACATAACAAAATATTAAAAAGAGCAAAAGGATATTATGGTGCAAAACACTATAGATTCAGAATGGCTAAACAACAAGTTATGAAATCTGGAAACTATGCATATGTAGGAAGAAAAGACAAAAAATCTAACTTCAGAAAATTATGGATAGCAAGAATAAATGCAGCAGCAAGAATGAATGGATTAACATATAGCCAATTAATCAACGGATTAAAGAAAGCTAATGTTGTAATCAACAGAAAAATGTTAGCTGAAATGGCAGTATCAGATCCAGCAGCTTTTACAAAAGTTGCAGAATTAGCAAAAAAAGCAAAATAATTTGAGAAGAAAATTGTAGAGCATTTGTCTACAATTTTTTTTCGTATAAGGAAAGAAGAAAGAAATATGAATGAATGGCTAGAAAGAGAAGAATTATTAATAGGAAGCGAAAACATAGAAAAGCTTAATAAATCAACTGTTGCAGTGTTTGGATGTGGAGGAGTTGGCTCATATGCACTAGAAGCACTTGTAAGAGCTGGAGTTGGAAATATTGTATTAATTGATAAAGATATAGTAGATATAACAAATATAAATAGACAATTAATTGCAGATACAACAACAGTTGGACAAGATAAAGTAGAAGTTGCAAAGCAAAGAGCTTTAAGAATAAATCCAAATATAAACATAGAAATACATAAGTGTTTTTATGATGAAAATCACACAGAATTAATAAAACCAAAATACGACTATATAGTTGATGCGATTGATTCTGTAAAATCAAAAATATCATTAATACAGGAGGCTCATAACAAAAATGTAAAAATAATATCTGCAATGGGAATGGGAAATAAATTAAATCCGACTATGGTAGAAGTGGCAGATATTAGCAAAACAGAGATGTGTCCACTTGCAAAAGTTGTAAGAAAAAGGTTGAGAGAAATAGGAATAAACCATACAAAAGTGGTATATTCAAAAGAGCCAGTAACAAGAACGGACAACTCCTTGGAAAACAAAGGAACAACAGCAAGCATAAGCTTTGTGCCATCTGTATGTGGACTAATAATAGCAAGTGAAATAGTAAAAGACATAATAAAAAATTGTAAGTAGAAATATACTTACAATTTATTTTTTATCAATTTCAAACTCTCTTTTTAATAGAAGTTTCTGTATATATTTAATTATTTTCGAGAATGTACTTTCTTTTCTTGGAATTAGATAAGTGCTGTGAGAGTCCAATTCTGCTAACATATCAAATCTTTTATCTAATTTTTCCATCATTTCTATATAAAAATTATTAAAGAAATAATAATTATCAGTATTTCCAGCTAACTCTTGGAAATTATACAATTTTTTTCTAAACCTGTCTAAATCAGAAGATGTGATTAAAGACTTAAAGATTGTAGAAAAATATGTTGTAATAAATAATTCTTGTGTAGAAAAATATGTGTTTTTTATGTTAGCTTTCAATTCCTTAATCTTATTAGATATTGAATCTGCCCTAGATGAAGATAAATCAATAGATTGAAGCTTGTTTTGCAATATTATAATTTTTTCTTCTAATTCTAAAATCTTGTCAAAAGAATTGGCGATTTGATTATATACATTTTCTCCACATAGAGCCACAAATTTATTCCTGAAGTAATCACTACTATTTAGAACGCTATCAAATAAAACTTCTTCGCCAGTTGCGTATGCCATTTGCGAAATTAGATTGCAAAGTAGGGGATAGCAGTTTGGACTTATAGTAGAAAAATTTATTCCGTAATATGTAACATTTTCAAAAGTTGATCCTAAAATATTTGAACTAGCAAGCTGAACTGCAGCTTCATTTAAAGCCATTCCAAACACCTTTGAACCCTTAAAGGTGCATAAACCTAAACGAGAAAGATTTCCTTTTTCATCTGTTACTTCTTGAAGATTGTGAATACACTCATGAACGGCAAATTTCTTTAAATCTGCTAATCCCATTCCATCACGGAAATATATAGAATTATTCTTATAAAAATAACTTGCCTCTGATAGACCATGAGGGATATCAGCCATATACATTTTTATGCTAGAAAATCTCTTATAAAGAGATTCAAAAGTAAAGCCAAAATTAGGGAATGCTAGCAATAAACTTTCGCTAACACTTTTGGCAATTTCATTAACACTCTCTGAATCAAGTGGTGCTATAACAGTTATTCCGTCTTTCTTTAAAGCTGATTCAATATTCATATGTTTTTATAATAGTTCCTTCCTCTAAGAAAAATCAAATTTTGACAATTTCAAAGTCGTATTTTTCAACTTGGTCATTAGTATATATACATTATACTACATAACATTGTAAAAACATATAACAAAAGTATTAAGAAAATATTACAATTATATTACAAAAGACATCCGATCTTAAAAAAAGATGTCTAGTAATTAATTATTTTACAACGATATTATAAATTCTATTTTTTACATAAATTTCTTTAACAATTGTTTTTCCATCTAGTTTAGAATCTATTGCTTTATGAACAGCTTCTTTTATAATATCTTCATCTTCATCAAGAGGAATATCGATTGTAGCTTTTAATTTACCGTTTATTTGAATAGGTAGATTAATTGTATCATTCTTTGTTTTCTCCTCGTCATAAGTTGGCCAAGAAGAATAAGCGATTGTTTCTGTGTGACCAAATCTGTTCCATATTTCCTCTGTAATATGAGGTGCAATAGGGTTCAACAACTGAACAAATCCTTCTGCATATTTCAATGGAATTATATCTTCCTTGTAAGCTGAATTTATGAAAATCATCATTTGAGCAATGGCAGTGTTGAAATTCATATTTTCATAATCGTTTGTAACTTTCTTTACAGTGAAATGATATACGTTCTCAAGATTTTTATTTTCTTTATCTTGAACCTTACCAGATTCTACAAACAATCTCCAAACTCTGTCTAAGAAATTCTTAGAACCAGAAATACCGTTAGGATCCCATGGCTTTGTAGCGTCTAGAGGCCCCATAAACATCTCGTAAATTCTTAAAGAATCAGCACCATATTGTTTTACCATATCATCAGGATTTATAACATTTCCTTTTGACTTACTCATCTTTTCTCCGTTAGTTCCAAGAATCATTCCTTGATGACGAAGTTTGGCAAATGGCTCTTTTACAGGAACAACACCTTTATTATATAAATAATTGTTCCAAAATCTTGAATATAACAAATGACCTACTGCGTGTTCCGGTCCACCAATATATAAATCAACTGGTAGCCAATGCTGTAAAAGTTCATAATTAGCAAACTCATTGTCATTGTGTGGATCTATATATCTTAAGAAATACCAACTTGAACCTGCAGAACCGGGCATTGTACTTGTTTCACGTCTTGCTGGTTTGCCTTCAAAAGTAGTATTAACCCAATCAGTAGCTTTATCTAGAGGAGAAGCACCCGTTTTAGAAGGGCTATAATCCTCAAGTTCTGGCAATACTAATGGTAAATCACTATCAGCCAAAGCTCTCATTTCATCATCTAAATAAACAATAGGAATAGGCTCACCCCAATAACGTTGACGGGCAAATATCCATTCACGAAGTTTGTAGTTGACTTTCTTTTTACCAATATGATTATCTTCAAGCCAAGAAATCATTTTATTGATTCCATCTTCTTTATTCAATCCATTTAGAAAATCAGAATTAATGTGAAGACCATCTCCGGTATAAGCTTCTTTCGAAACATCTCCACCGTCGATAACTGGAATAATATCTATACCGAACTTAGTTGCAAACTCATAATCTCTTTGGTCATGTGCTGGAACAGCCATAATAGCTCCTGTACCATATGTAGATAAAACATAGTCTGAAATCCAAATAGGAATTTCTTTTCCGTTAACAGGATTTATTGCATAAGCACCAGTAAATACACCAGTTTTTTCTTTGCTTAATTCTGTTCTTTCTAAGTCTGATTTAGAAGCAGCAAGTTTTATATAATCTTCAACAGCTTGTTTTTGCTCAGCAGTTGTAATATTTTTTACAAGTTCATGTTCTGGAGCTAGTACACAATAAGTTGCTCCAAACAATGTGTCAGCTCTTGTTGTGAAAACAGTAAAGTTATAATTGCTATTTGCAACTTTGAAAATTACTTCTGCACCAATAGACTTACCAATCCAATTTCTTTGAATTTCTTTTGTAGATTCGGGCCAGTCAACATCATCAAGACCGTCAAGCAAAATATCGGCATATTTAGGAATATCTAACACCCATTGTTTCATATTTTTTCTAACAACAGGGAAGCCGCCTCTTTCACTTTTTCCATCAATTACTTCATCATTAGACAAAACACAACCTAAACCTTCGCACCAGTTAACAGGCATTTCTATAAGCTTTGCTAATCCATCATTATAAAGTTGTTTAAAAATCCATTGAGTCCATTTATAAAAAGAAGGATCACATGTAGAAACTTCTTTATCCCAATCAAAAGAAAGACCAAGCATCTTTAATTGCTTTTTAAATGTTTCTATATTTTTTTGAGTGAATGTAGCAGGATGATTTCCTGTTTTGATTGCATATTGTTCAGCAGGGAGTCCAAAAGCATCCCATCCCATTGGGTGAAGAACATTATAACCTTGCATTCTACGCATTCTAGACACTATATCTGTTGCTGTATATCCTTCTGGATGCCCAACATGAAGACCTTGACCAGATGGGTAAGGAAACATATCTAGAGCATAATACTTTGGTTTTGAGAAATCCCAAACATCTGTATAAAATGTTTTATTTTCATCCCAATAATCTTGCCATTTTTGTTCAATTTCTCTAAAATTATATGACATATACATCATCCTTTCTTATGTAATTAAAAATCATGAACACATTATACCACAAAGATATTGAAAAATAAACAAAAAATAGAAATTTATAGATAAAAATAAAAAATAATATCATTAAGCTATGATAAAATCTACTAATATAAAAAAGAGGGCAGAGTTTTCTGCCCAGATAATTTAAACTATTTTTTTATCATTGCTTGAGTCATAATATAATGCTGAGTATAACCAATCGCATACCCTGACACAGAGACACCTCCAATAGGTTTCCAACCTTGAAAAATAAGGCTTGTAACTTTTCGTTCCAACATAAATTTTGCTTCATCTTCGGAATCGCGAGAACTAGCAACGACAACTTTATAGTCCATATGTTCCTCCTTAATAATTATTCAGAGGTTTCAGCCTCCGAATAGTTTTATACCGTTCAAAGGCTTTGCAACAAAATTTTACTGTAAGTATTATATCATAGTCTTAACTATTTTTCAATCATGAAAGGTCGGTAAGTGGAAACATTATGAACCGATGTGATACCTTATATTTATTATATTTTTTACATAAATTTATAGTGCTTTTGTTGTTTATATCTTTTACAGGAATAACATAAATATCTAATAAACTGGTAATGATGCAAACTAAATCTACGTTTGTATTTATTAATGTTTTATATGTTTTCCCTTTAGTGCCACCGCAACTTTTTAAAGCAACTTGATAAACACCATATTTTGTTTTACAGGATGTAGACTTTACTTGAACCGTATTTAGAATACCATTTTTTTCTATTATTAAGTCGTAATCTTGAGTATCATTTAATGGAATTGAAACAGTATAAGCATTTGTTGAAAAGTAAGCTATAGCAATTCCTAAGGATGCTCTTCCTTTTTCTTTATTAGTAGAGAATATCATAAAACCTCCTAAAACGTATGTTTGCATATATTATACAATAACAAATGAAATAAAGCAACAAGTAATAAAAAATAATTAGGATTATTAATAATATGTAACAAAGTTGTGATGATATTTGGTGGGCAGGGATGGATTCGGCGAGCCGCGTCCTAAAAATAGTCCACCCGGACTATTTTTGCTTACACTTCGTTTCAGCACGTCCTTTTCGAATCCATCATTTTAGTAAATTTTACGCAAAAAAAATAATACCATAACTGAAGTTATGATACCATTTTGGTGGGCAGGGATGGATTCGAACCATCGTACCCTTTCGAGAACAGATTTCTTACTACTATAGTTTTCACTACCATAAAATGTTTGTAGTCTGGACTTTCTCTTTATCTGTCGAACAGATACCAGGTATAAAGTCTCTACACTTGGAAAAATGTTTTCCTAGCTCGGGATTGTCATCAGCCTAACTGTTAAGAGTTCCCCGAATTAGCCCGGTGTTCATTTCATAATTACTTATGAAAGCTGCAATTTTAGGTTTTGTTTAAACCAAAGACCACAGTCTGCCGCCTTTAGCCACTCGGCCACCTACCCATGTAACCATTATATTATAAAAATGGTGCTCCCTCAAGGATTCGAACCTTGGACCCACCGGTTATGAGCCGGTTGCTCTGACCAACTGAGCTAAGGGAGCATTTCTCAACGCAATTTAAAGTATATAATATTTTTTTGTATATGTCAATACATTTTTTGAAAAAATTAAAATTTTTTTGTAGTTGTCCATTCAAAAAATAATAGCAACGCAAAATCAACATATAATTTATGCAACTATTTTTTCTATTTCTTCATTAAATCTTTTTTCTGCTGATATAAATCCTAATATTTTTCTTGGTTTTCCATTTATTTTATTTAATATCTTTTCTAATTTTTCACTTGTTACTTTATTTAAATCTGTTCCTTTGGGTATAAATCTTCTCAATATTCCATTACAATTTTCGTTCATCCCTTTTTGCCACGAACTATATGGATCTGTATAATATACGATTGTCCTTCTTTCTTCTTTATTATATTTTGATATCTCTATTTTATCATAATTTAAAAATTCATGTCCATTATCTGTTGTCATACTTTTAAATATTTTTTTGAAATTACTTCCATATTTTTCTTCTAAACTATCTATTGCTTGTTTTATACATTCATTTGTATGTTCTATCATCTCTATTACTATATATTTCTTTGTTAATCTCTCTAATAGCGTCATATATGTCTTTTTACTATCTTTTGTTCCTTCTACACAATCTAATTTCCAATGTCCAAATTCTCTATTTTCATCTATTTCTTTTGGTCTATTATGAATACTTTTTTCTGTATTCTTTGGTAATGTCTTTGTTTTTTCTTCTTTTTTATCTTTCTTTTCTAACTTTGCTTTATGTACTAAATCTAATGATGTTATATTTAATTTTTTCTTTTCTATTCAATAATATATTAATTGAAAACTTGGTTGTATATCAAATTTTATATCATTTGCTTTTATATATCCTGCTACTTCTTCTGGTGACCATTTTTCTTTTAATATTTTATCTTCTATGAATTGTTTTAGTGCTCTACTTAATTTATACTTTCTTCCTGCTCTTTTCTTGCTATACTAGTATTTTCCTTGTGCTACTGCTGCAAAATATACTTTTTTACATATCCCTGTATTATAATTCCATTTTATCTCACAATGCCTATTTATTTCTCTTGATATTATTGATTTATTTCTTCCTAATTCTTCTGACATTTCTTGCATTGTATATTTTTTTTTTATCATATATTCTATTTTTACTCTTTCTTCATATGTTATATCAGAATTTCTTTTTACCTCTTTATTTTCTACTTCAACTATGTTAGAATTAATTAAACACATATAAAAATCTCCTTTAATATTTTGTTTCGTCACAAATATTATATATTTGATTTTTATATGTGTCTATTATTTTATGTTTACTTTGTTGCTTTAATTTTTTGAATTAGCAATTTTTTTTGTGGTATCATTCAAAAAAGGAGAACAACCAAGTGAATGGGACGCAAACTGGAATCAAACAAGTGTTAATTGCGTGGTAACAGTAAATTACTCTAAATAAGATCTAAAAGCTGATAACAAGTATGTTATTGGCTTTTAATATACAAAAATCAAAGAAGTTTTATCAATGGATTGAAAAATAATTTGATATTTGGTAAAATAAGAAAGGAGACAGATGGGAAAAAATAAATATGGAAAGCTGGGTAGAGTAAAATAATATAAAAATACTAAAAAGTAATACGACAAGTGTTGTATTACTTTTTACTTTGGATAAAATAAAAAACTTTTTAAAAACATTGTATAAAAATGTCGATTTTGGTATAATCAATTTGCAGTTATATTGCATCCAAAAAGATAATAAACTTAAAAGAAAATATAAACACAAAATACAAATGTATAAGGAGGAAAGTATGGAGGAGAACAAATGCACAAATTGTGTTGAGGAAAATCTAAAGACAGAAATCGGAGAAATCCTAAAAAAGTACCAAAGAAATAAAGACAATTTAATTCCAATATTAAACGAAGTACAAGTAAAATATGGCTACATTCCTAAAATTGCACAAATTGAAATAGCCAATTATTTAAATATGGCGTTAGCAGAAGTGTACGGAGTTATAACATTTTATTCAAGATTTACATTAGTACCAAAAGGGAAATACAATGTTTCAGTATGTCTCGGTACTGCTTGTTTCGTAAAAGGTTCCAAAGAGATATTAGAAAGAGCAAAGTCAAAATTAGGAGTAGAAGAAGGTCAAACAACATCTGACGGAAAGTTTTCATTAGATACAACAAGATGTGTTGGAGCTTGTGGTTTAGCACCTGTATTTACAGTTAATGATGAAGTATATGGAAAAGCTACTGTTAAGAAAATGGATGAAGTCTTAGATATGTATATGTCTAAAGAATAAATTTTAACCAAAGGCTAGTAGGCCATAAAGGAGGAAATTGTGAAAAAAACTATTGAAGATATAGAAAAAATACGCAAAGAAAAAAGAGAAGAACTAGATTTAAGAGTTAATGTAAATGCAAAGTGCAAAGAAAAACATATATTAGTATGTCACGGAACAGGATGTACATCTTCTAAGTCAAGCCAGATAATAGAGAACTTTAGAAAAATAGTAAAGAAAGAGAAGCTAGAAAATGTAAGAGTAATACAAACAGGATGTTTTGGTTTGTGCTCAAAAGGTCCAATTGTAATAATTAGACCAGAAGATACTTTTTATTCAATGGTAAAACCAGAAGATTGTGAAGAGATTATAAAAACTCATATAATGGAAGGCAAAATTGTTGAAAGATTACTTTGTAAAGATATTGATGGAACTGTAGTAAAAAAATTGGATGAACTTCCTTTTTACAAAAAGCAGATGCGTATAGCTCTTAAAAATTGTGGAGTTATAGATCCAGAAAATATTGATGAATATATAGCTTTTGATGGATTTAAAGCTTTGGAAAAAGTTTTAACAACAATGACAAGAGATGAAGTAATAGAAGAAATTAGTAAATCTGGCTTAAGAGGTAGAGGTGGAGCTGGCTTCCAAACAGGAAAGAAATGGAGCTTTGTAAAAGCAGAACCTGATGGTCAGAAATATGTAATATGCAATGCAGATGAAGGGGATCCAGGAGCTTTTATGGACAGAAGCATACTAGAGGGTGATCCAAACTCTGTAATAGAGGCTATGGCGATAGCAGGATATGCTATTGGAGCAGATAAGGGCTATATATATGTAAGAGCAGAATATCCAATCGCAGTAAAAAGACTTCAAATTGCAATAGACCAAGAAAGAAAATATGGAATATTAGGAAAGAAAATATTTGGAACAGATTTCAATTTTGATGTTGAAATAAGACTAGGAGCTGGAGCTTTTGTTTGTGGAGAGGAAACAGCATTAATAGAATCAATTGAGGGAAAACGTGGTCAACCAAGAGTAAAACCGCCATATCCAGCACATTATGGTCTATGGGGCAAGCCAACATTAATAAATAATGTTGAAACATATGCAAATGTAACAAAGATAATTATAAATGGAGCGGATTGGTATTCTAAAATAGGAACAGAAACTTCAAAAGGTACAAAGGTGTTTGCACTTGGTGGAAATGTAAACAATGTAGGACTTGTAGAGGTTCCAATGGGAACAACATTGAGAGAGATTATATATGATATAGGTGGAGGAATACCAAATGGTAGAGAGTTCAAAGCTGCCCAAACAGGAGGCCCTTCAGGAGGATGTATTCCAAAAGAGCATTTAGATACAAAAATTGATTATGAAAGTTTAGCTCAAATTGGTTCTATGATGGGTTCTGGTGGACTTATTGTAATGGATGATACTAAGTGTATGGTTAATATAGCAAGATTTTATTTAGACTTTACAGTAAGCGAAAGTTGTGGAAAGTGTACACCTTGTAGAATTGGAACAAAGAGAATGTTAGAAATACTTGAAAGAATTTGTGAAGGAAACGGAACAGAGGAAGATTTATATAAGCTAGAAAGATTAGCATTCAATATTAAAAGATCTGCAATATGTGGTCTTGGTCAAACAGCTCCAAATCCAGTTTTAAGTACAATGAAATATTTTAAAGAAGAATACAGAAGACATGTAATAACCTACGAATGTGAAGCAATGGAATGTAAAGCATTAGCTAAAATTGTAATAGATTCAGAAAAGTGTAGAGGTTGTAATATTTGTAAAAAAGTGTGTCCAGTTGGAGCAATATCTGGTGAACCGGGAAAAGTACACACAATTGACCAGAGCAAGTGTATAAAGTGTAGAAGTTGTATGCAAAAATGTCCGTTCAAAGCAATAGGAGCAGGACAAACAACACAAGTTGATATGTCAAATTTTCAATGCTAAAGAAGGAGAAAAAAGAGAATGATTAATTTAAAAATTGATAATAAAGAAATAAGTGTTCCAGAAGGTACTACCATACTAGAAGCTGCAAGACAAGCTAACATAGACATACCAACTCTTTGCTATCTAAAAAAAGTTAACGAAATTGGCGATTGCAGAATGTGTATAGTAGAAGTGGAAGGTAGAAAAGGATTTGCGACATCTTGTATTCAAAAAGTAGAAGAAGGAATGGTAGTTCATACTCATACACCAGATGTATTAGAGGCAAGAAAAATGGTACTTGACCTAATAATATCTAATCACGCCAAAGACTGTTTGACCTGTATAAGAAACGGAAATTGTGAGCTACAAGCATTAGCTATAAAGTTTAATGTACTAGATGTAGAATATGAAGGAGAAAGAACAAAACACAAAATAGATGATAAGTCTCCTGCAATAGTGAGAGATTTTAACAAATGTGTATTGTGTAGAAGATGTGTAGGAGCTTGTAAAAATATTCAAAATGTAGGAGCAATAGATTGTATAAATAGAGGATTCGAAGCTTGTGTATCAACAGCGGGCGATCATAGTTTGGCAGATGTGGATTGCACTTTTTGTGGACAATGTATAGAAGCTTGTCCAACAGGTGCACTTCATGAAAAAGATGATACAAAGAAAGTATGGATAAAATTAAAAGATCCAGATGTATATACAGTAGTTCAAACAGCACCAGCTGTAAGAGTTGCACTTGGAGAAGAGTTTGGAATGCCAATAGGCACAAATGTAAAAGGTAAAATGATAACTGCGCTTAGAAGATTAGGATTTGACAAGGTATTTGATACAAATACAGGAGCAGATTTTACGATAATGGAAGAAGCAAATGAATTTATAGATAGATTAAATGGAAAAGCAGTGCTACCAATGATAACTTCTTGTAGTCCCGGCTGGGTAAGATTTGCAGAAAAGAACTATCCAGAATTACTAGATCATTTATCAAGTTGCAAATCTCCACATCAAATGTTTGGAGCAATTATAAAATCATATTATGCTCAAAAATTTAATGTTGACCCATCAAAGATATATGTAGTATCTGTAATGCCTTGTATTGCTAAGAAGTATGAGTGCACAAGAGAAGAAATGGAAGTAGACGGACTAAGAGATGTGGATGCAGTTATTACAACAAGAGAACTTTCAAGAATGATTAAGCAAGGAAACATAGAATTTAATAAGCTTGAAGATTCTGAGTTTGATGATCCAATGGGAGAAGCAACAGGAGCAGGAGCTATATTTGGAACAACTGGAGGAGTTATGGAAGCAGCTCTAAGGACAGCATCTGATATACTAGAAGGAAAAAATCTTGAAAAGGTGGAATATGAAGATGTTAGAGGCCAAGAAGGAATAAAGAAAGCTACATTAACAATTGCCGGAAAAGATGTAAATATTGCAGTTGCATCTGGTTTAAAAGCTGCAAGACAGATTATGGAAGAAATAAAAAGTGGAAAAGCAGAATATCATTTTATAGAGATAATGGCCTGCCCAGGCGGATGTGTAATGGGTGGAGGGCAACCTATAAAAAGCTCAAAGATTAGAAGTACAGTAGATGTAAGAAAGCTAAGAGCAGACAGTCTATATTCAATAGATGAAGCTAGCACGATAAGAAAATCACATCAAAATCCTACTATTATAAAATTATATAAGGAATTCTTAGAAAAACCAGGAAGCAAAGTTGCTCATAAATATTTACATACAACATATAGCAAAAAAGAAAAATATAATATATAAATAAAAGTACGCTCCATACTATAAATAATATGGTATTGGGCGTATCTAGTATTGGTAAAAATTGACTTTATGTTAACAATGCGGTATAATATAAATAGCGAGATCCTATAAAACAAAAAAGGAGGTGCAACCATGAACTATGGTGCACAAATCAAGCAGGCTCTCTTGGAAAGAGAAAAAAGGCGGAAGCAGGAAGAAAAGGAAAGACTCGAGAATAGGCTGAAGGAATTTGCAGAAAGCTGGCTTTCAGAAGCCCGCGCCGGCAAAGGAACTGAGTTTTTCAAGCTTTTTTCCGCAAGAAAAGAGGAATTCGATGTTATCTCTGAATGGTGCAAGCAAAACGGCTTTACTGTCAAAAAAGACTGCTGTGGTGGCTATAGAATTATAATACCGTTGGAAAGCAACGGTATCACTGAAGGAGAGAACGTCTGAGAGCTGACAGTTATCCCCCTGGCACTGCCAGGGGGATAACTTTTTGACATTATGTTACTATTGTGGTATAATAATAGTAATCCCAAGAAATGGGACAAAAAATAATAAGGAGGAACAAACGAAATGTTGTTCAAGGCAGAGGAAGTTGTTATCAAGAAGGACGTTTTGCAGCGTGCAAACAAGTTGGTTAAGGCTTTCGAGAAGCAGCTGCGGGTATCCCCGCGGAATGGTATTTCTATCGGAAACTCTCTTGACGATTTCAACTGTGCGCAGTTTGTAGCGGCTACCCTGACGGAAAAGGGCTATGATGTGCAGGTTGAGAACGGTAAGCACCATATTACCGTTTGGGCGGCCAACTGCTAAACTACTCCAAACAATGACCCCCCTCAGCAGTGCTGAGAGGGGTCGAACTTTATTTTGAATAAGTTGATGAATCAATCTGAGTATATAATTTATCAGATTCTTCTTGAGATAATGTTCCGGTCTCCACCATAGAAGAAACAACCTTTTTTTGTCTGCTCTGAGTTAAATGAAAGTTGACTGTTGGAGCATAAAGGCTAGGAGCATTTGGAACACCAGCAAGCATTGTGGCTTCATATAAAGTCAAATCCTTTGCATCTTTATTAAAATATCCTTTTGATGCTTCTTGAATCCCGTAATATCCATCTCCAAAATAGATGGTGTTAACATATAACTCTAAGATTTCATCTTTATTGTATTTTTTTTCTAAATCTCTACCAATTAAAAATTCTGCAACCTTTCTGTTAGAAACGTCTTTTTCTTTTATTAAATACAGATTTTTTGCTGTTTGCTGAGTAATGGTACTTCCACCCTCTTTAAAATCTTTTTGCTTAATGTTGCTAAAAGTTGCTCTTGCTAAAGCGATAAAGTCAATAGTTCCGTGAGAATAGAATCTTCTATCTTCAACTGACACAACAGCATCTTTATAGTAAGTTGGAAGGCTATTTAACTTAATAAAATTTGAATTTTCTCTTACAGAAGACACTTTATTTTCAAGACTTATTTCTGAAAGTTTTTCTTTATATAGTTTGTTACCATTTAAATAAAGCACGCTTCCGATGATTATAATAATAACAAGAATAAATAACAATAATCTTCTAATAAACTTCATAAATTCCCCCCTAAAATTATTATATAAATATTATAACACAAAATATGGCGAAAAAGGAAGAAATTTGTTAAAGAAATATTCAGAAATTTGCAAAAAACACTTGCAAATTTTTTTCTATTAATAGATAATATAATGGAAAATGTTAAACAGAAAGAAAAGATTGCAAAGTTACAAAGGAGGAATTGTCAATGTACATTTTTAATAAAATAACGGTAACACCACAATTACCAGAGAGAATAAATAAGTTACCAGAAATAGCAGAAAATTTATGGTGGGCCTGGAATACAGATTTCTTAAAATTGTTTAAGAAAATGGATATAGATCTATGGGAAAGTGTTAATAAAAATCCAGTTAAATTTTTGAAACTAGTATCGCAAGAAAAACTAGAAGCAATGGCAGAAGACCCAGAATTCCTAAAAGAGTATGATAAATTTGTTAATAATTTTGAAGATTATATGAGTAGTAAAAATACTTGGTTTAAGAAAAACTACCCAGAGAATAAAAATGACTTGATAGCATATTTCTCGGCTGAATATGGGCTAGATCAAATACTTCCAATATATTCAGGTGGTTTGGGGATGCTGTCAGGAGATCATTTAAAATCAGCAAGTGATTTAGGTATTCCACTTGTAGCAATAGGACTTTTATATAAACAAGGGTTCATGCATCAGAGAATTAATGGAAATGGACAACAAGTTGAAGAATATATAGACAACGACTGGGATTCTTTACCTGTATATCCTGTAAAAGATGTAGAAGGAAAAGATTTGTTGGTGTCGGTAAAATTGCCTAAGAAAAAATTATATTTAAAAGTATGGCAAATAAATGTTGGAAGAGTTAAATTATATTTAATGGATTCAGACATAGATGCAAATATACCAGAATATAGAAGTGTTACAGCAAATCTATATGGAGGTAACCAAGAAACAAGAATTCAACAAGAAATAGTTTTAGGAATGGCGGGAACAAGCTTACTTAGAGTGTTAGGCTTAAATCCTACCGTATATCACATGAATGAAGGACATTCAGCTTTCTTAATATTAGAATTAATGAAAAATATTATCAAAGAAAAAGAAGTATCATTTGATGTGGCAGGAGAGATAGTGTCTTCAAAGACAGTGTTTACAACACATACGCCAGTTCCAGCTGGAAATGATATATTCCCACTTAATTTGGTTGAAGAGTATTTTAAAGATTATTGGAAGAGATATTCAATATCAAAAGAAGATTTCTTTAGATTAGGAATGAAACCAAATGCAGATTTAGCAACATCTGGGTTTAATATGGGGATATTAGCACTCAAATATGCTGGTAAAAAGAACGGAGTTAGTAAACTACATGGAGCCGTTTCAAGAGAACTATTTGGAGAAGTTTGGCCTAATATTGCAGCAAACGAATCTCCTATAACATATGTCACAAATGGAGTCCATACATGTACATGGTTGGCACCAAATATTAAAAAATTATACAATAAATATCTAAAACCATATTGGCAAGATGATATTCAAAATGATAATACATGGCAGAAAGTAGCAGATATTCCTGATAAGGAATTGTGGAATGCTCATTATGATAGAAAAGTAAAACTTTTAAAATTAGTAAAAGACAATATAACAACAAGAATGAAAAGAGAAGGATATCGCTATGACGAAATAAACAAAATAACTTCTCAACTTAATCCGAATGCACTAACAATAGGATTTGCAAGAAGATTTGCAACTTACAAAAGAGCAACATTGATATTTAAAGATTTAGAAAGAATAACTCAAATTCTAAATAATGCAGAAAGACCAGTGCAGATAATATTTGCAGGAAAAGCACATCCTTCTGATGGAGGCGGAAAAGATTTAATAAAATTAATACATGATATATCTATGAAACCTCAATTTAAAGGAAAGATATTCTTGCTAGAAAATTACAACATGGAACTTTCTAAACACTTGGTAAGTGGTGTTGATGTTTGGCTAAATACGCCAAGAAGACCAATGGAAGCTTCTGGAACAAGTGGACAAAAAGCTGCTGCAAATGGAGTTATAAACTTTAGTATATCAGATGGATGGTGGGCAGAAGGTTATAACCAAAAAAACGGATGGGTAATTGGAACAAATGCAGAGTACTCTTCTTATGAAGAACAAGACAATGCAGACAGTGAAAGCATTTATCAAACATTAGAAAATAAAATAATTCCAACGTATTATGCAAAAGATGCAAATGGACTATCAAAAAAATGGATAGAGATTATGAAAAACTCTATAATGTCAAATGCTGGTCGATACAGCACTTCAAGAATGTTGATAGACTATGTTTCTAAACTATACATACCGCTTTGCAATTTGTACAATAAATATTACACAGACTTGTCTGCTGTTGGAGAATTTAACACATGGAAGAATAATGTAACATTAAATTGGAAAAATATAATTATAAAACAAGAAAAAGGCAATCTTGATAACATGACAATAGATGCAGGAAATAAAATAACTGTAAAATGTAAAGTTACACTTCCAAATATTCCAGTAGATAGTGTTGAAGCACAAGTTTATTATGGACAAATAATGGATGATGGAATAGTTGACAATATTTCTATAATACCAATGACATTAATAAACTCAGATGATGAAAATAAAGAATATGAGTATCAAGCAACAATAGAATTAATGACAGGTGGAAATTATGGTTATACATTTAGAGTAATGCCAAAAAATGATATGATACTAGAATCAGCAAATTTAGATTTAGTAAAATGGATAACAAAGGAATAAAAGTACTAAAAAGCCTTGACTTTCAAGGCTTTTTATGTAATAATAAGAAAGTAATTTTTATAAAAGGAGGTATGTTTCATGGCAGACATAAAAGAATTAATGCAAGTGCGTAAGGATAAAATGCAAAAAATAAAAGATCATGGTATAAGTGTAAGACCAGAAAGATATGAAAAAACGCACACAATAAAAGACGCAAGAAATTTAGCAGATGGAACAAAAAATGTTTCAATTGCGGGGAGAATAATGTCTAAACGAAAACTTGGTAAAATCAGTTTCTTAGATTTACAAGATTTACAAGGACATCTTCAATTATGTATAAAAAGAGATGACTTAGGAGAAGAAACATATAAATTCCTTCATGAGACTGTAGATATAGGGGATTTTATAGGAGTAAAAGGTGACATTTTTACAACAGAAGCAGGAGAGAAAACTTTACAAGTATATGAATATACATTTTTAGGAAAAGCTTTCAGACCGCTTCCAGAAAAATTCCATGGAATAACAGACACAGAGGCTGTTTATAGAGAAAGACATTTAGACTTAATAATGAACGATGATTCTAGAAGAAGATTCATATTAAGAACAAAATTAATAAGATTAATGCGTGAATTTTTAGATAACCACGGATTCTTAGAGGTTGATACACCAGTTCTTCAGAACACAGCATCAGGAGCAACAGCAAGACCATTTATAACGCATCACAATGCTCTAGATATGGATGTATATTTAAGAATATCACCAGAGTTAACATTAAAGAAATTAATAATTGGTGGATTTGAACATGTATACGAAATAGCAAGAGATTTCAGAAATGAAGGAATGGATGCAAACCATTTACAAGACTTCACGATGGTAGAAGGATATAGTGCATATTGGTGCTATAGAGACAATATGAAGTTCTTAAGAGAAATGATTATCTATATATTAGATAAATTATTTGATGGAAATTTAAAACTACAATTAGGTGGACAAGAAGTAGATTTTGGTGGAGAATGGCCAGCAGTATCTTTTAGAGATTTAATATTAAAAGATTGTGGAATAGATATTGATAAATATCCTACTGCACAAGAACTTTTAGCAGAGATTAACAGACAAGGAATTAAACTAGAAGCAGACAACTTAGAAAATCTAGGTAGAGGAAATCTAATAGATACATTATACAAAAAAGTAAGTAGACCAAAAATAATTAATCCAACATATTTAACAAAACACCCAATAGATTTATCACCACTTGCAAGAAGCAATGATGAAAATCCACAAATAACAGATAGATTCCAATTAGTAGTTAATGGACAAGAAATAATAAATGGTTACTCAGAACTTGTTGATGCAGAAGAGCAAGAACAAAGATTGCTAGAGCAAAGCAAGTTAAAAGCTGAGGGCGATGAAGAAGCTATGAGCATTGATACAGAATATATTAGAGCTATGGAATATGGTATGCCACCAATTTCTGGTTGGGGACTTGGAATAGATAGGTTCTTACAATTCTTAACAAATAGCGATAATATAAGAGATGTAGTACTATATCCATTAATGAAACCAAGAGCTTCAGAAGAAGAGGAATAAAATCTATATAAAACAAGCATTAATTTAACCAAATGCTTGTTTTTTTGTATGTTTTGGTATAGAATATTATCAAATTTTATTTAAAGTAGGTAGTTAAAATTTGAACAAGAAATGGAAAATAAATGATACACAAACAGATATAGCTGAAAAAATAGCAAATGAATTTAATATAAGCCGATTAGTGGCAAATATAATAGCAAACAAAGGATTAAAAGATAAGAAAGAAATAGAGATATTTTTAAATCCCACTAGAAAAGATTTTTACGATCCTTTTTTGATGCCCGATATGGAAAAGGCAGTAGAAAGAATAGTAAAAGCTATCAATAATAAAGAAAAGATTACTATATATGGAGATTATGATGTTGATGGAATTACTAGTAGTACAGTATTATCAAGATTTTTAGAAGAGAGAGGCGTAAAGCCAGATATATATATACCGGATAGAATAAATGAAGGATATGGATTAAATCAAAATGCAATAAAAAATATTGCTGAAAATAAGACAAATCTTATAATAACAGTAGACTGTGGAATTACAGCGGTAAAAGAAGTAGAATTTGCAAAAGAGCTAAATATGGACGTGGTTGTTACAGACCATCACGAACCAGGAACAGAAATTCCAAATACCATAGCAGTAGTTGACTGTAAGAGAAAAGATAATAAATATCCATTTAGTGAACTTGCAGGAGTTGGAGTTGCATTTAAATTAATACAAGCAATATCAATAAGGATGAAACTTCCAGAAGAAGCTTATCTAAAATATTTGGACATTGTATGTATTGGAACAATATCAGATATAGTTCCTTTAGTAAACGAAAACAGAACTATTGCAAAACTAGGACTAAAACTAGTAAAACAAACAAAAAATGTAGGACTAAGATGTCTGCTTGCAAGTATTGGATATAAAAAAATCGACTCTAATGCAATATCTTTTGGAATAGCGCCAAGAGTGAATGCCTGTGGAAGAATGGGACAAGCTAGAAAAGCACTTGATTTATTTTTAACGAATAATATAGAACAAGCAAGAAAACTAACAGATGAGCTAAATGAGTGCAATGTGCAAAGGCAAGAAATAGAAAAAAGAATTTCAGATGAAGCTATTAAAATGCTAGAAAATCCAGAAGAACAAAATGCACCTTGTATAATACTTGGAAAGGAAAATTGGCATCACGGAGTTATAGGAATAGTATCTTCTAAAATAACAGATATGTATTCGAAACCAAGTATATTATTATGTTTTGAAAATGAAAAAGCAAAAGGTTCAGGAAGAAGCATACCAGGTTTTGACTTGCACGAAGCTTTGGAGAACTGTAACAGATATATAGAACAATTTGGTGGTCATAGTATGGCTATTGGAATAACTATACAAAAAGATAACTTCCAAAAATTCAAGGATGATATAGAAGAATATGCAAAAAGCAAGAATGTTTCTGAGATAGTACCAGAAATACAAGTTGATGAAAAGATACAATTACAAGATATATCAATTAAAGATGTGGAAGAACTAAGCCTATTAGAACCTTTTGGAGAAGGAAATAGAGTACCATTATTTCAAATAAGCGGTTTAAAAATATCTTCTATTAGAGCTTTATCAGAAGGAAAACATTTAAAACTATTTTTGAAAGATGATAATAAATATATAGATGCAATAGGCTTCAATATGGGAAATATCGCTGATAAATATACAATAGAAGATAAAATAGATATAATTGGTGGATTGGAACTAAACAGTTATAACGGAACAGAAAAAATGCAAATCAATTTAAAAGATATGAGACACAGTGTATAAATTAGGAGGTGAAACTAAATGTCTGAAAATATAAATCACACAATAGAAGAAGTTTTAGAAACAGTAAAAAAATCAAATAGAAGAGCAGATTTAAAATTAATAAAAAGAGCATATGAGTTTGCAAAAGATAAGCATAAAGATCAATTAAGAAGATCGGGAGAGCCATACATAATTCATCCAATACAAGTTGCATATATTTTATCAACATTAGGATTAGACCATAGCACAATTTGTGCAGCGCTTTTACATGATGTTATAGAAGACACAGATGTAACATTAGAAGACATTGCAAAAGAATTCTCACCAGAGATTGCAGAAATGGTTGATGGTGTTACAAAATTAAGCAAATTAAATTATACAAGTGAGCAAGAACAACAAGTAGAGAACTACAGAAAAATGTTCTTGGCAATGGGTAAAGACATAAGGGTAATACTAATAAAGCTAGCAGATAGACTTCATAATATGAGAACATTAAAATATCTTACAAGAGATAGACAAATAGCAAATGCTAGAGAAACTATGGATTTATATGCACCACTTGCAAATAGATTAGGTATGTATTCTCTAAAATGGGAGCTTGAAGATTTGTCTTTTAAATATTTATATCCAGAAGATTATAGAGAATTAGTAGAGGGTATAGATAAAAAAAGAGAAGAAAGACTTAAGTTTATTGATCAGATAATGCAAGAAATAAAAGTAGAGCTAAAGAAACAAAAAATAGTTGCCGAAATAACAGGAAGAGCAAAGCATTTATACAGTATATACAGAAAAATGCAAAGAGATAACAAAACATTGGACCAAATATATGATTTGTTTGCATTAAGAATAATAGTAAACTCTGTAAAAGACTGTTATGCTGCGCTAGGAGTTGTACACGAATTATACAATCCAATGCCCGGAAGGTTTAAAGATTATATATCAGTACCAAAACCAAATATGTATCAATCATTACATACAACATTGATTGGACCAAAAGGAACACCTTTTGAGGTTCAAATAAGAACTTGGGATATGCATAGAATTGCAGAATATGGTATCGCGGCACATTGGGCTTACAAAGAGGCAAGTTTCTTAGGTGGCAAAAAAGCAAATGTAACAGTAGAAGAAGATAAATTATCTTGGCTTAGAGAAACACTAGAATGGCAAAAAGATATGCAAGATCCACAAGAATTCTTAAACACATTAAAGACAGAATTATTTGAGGATGAAGTATATGTATTTACTCCAAAAGGAAAAATATTGGTGCTTCCAAATGGAGCAACACCAATAGATTTTGCATATGCAATACATGCTGAAATCGGTAATCATATGACTGGTTGCAAAATCAACAGCAAGATGATGCCAATAGTAACTAAGTTAAAGAATGGTGATATTGTAGAAATAGTTACATCAGATAAATCAAAAGGACCAAGTAGAGATTGGCTAAAATTTATAAAAAGTAGTACAGCTAAGACTCGTATACAACAATGGTTTAAGAAAAATGAGAGAGAAGCTAATATTGCAAAGGGAAAAGATGCGCTAGAGAGAGAAGTTAAGAGAATAGGAATGAGCTATCAAGAACTATTTAAACCAGAATTTGTAGACGTAGCGGTAAACAGATATAAGTTTAATTCTTTAGACGACATGTATGCTAGTGTAGGATTTGGAACAATAACAGCAGGAAAAATTGTTTCAAGAGTACTAGAGGAATATAGAAAAGTTAATAAAGAAGAAAATATAGAAGAAAAAATGGAAGAACTAAAGAAAACAAAAGAAGACAAACCTTCATCAAGTGGTATAATAGTAAAAGGAATTGACAACTGTTTAGTTAGACTTTCAAAATGTTGTAACCCAGTACCAGGAGACGAAATTGTAGGTTATATAACAAAAGGCAGAGGAGTATCTGTACATAGAAAAGATTGCAAAAATGTTAAAGACTTATTTGAAGAAGAAAACAGAATGATAGATGTATCTTGGTATACAGACGAGCCATCAAGTTATAATGTGGACATTGTAATGTTTTCTAATGATAGAGACGGTTTATTAGCAGATATAATTTCAACTGTAACAGCAGAAAAAGCACCATTAATGGCCGTAAACTCAAAAGTTTCAAAAGAAAGAATAGTAATTACAGAACTTACAATAGAAGTAAATAACATAGCTCAATTAAATAGTGTGCTAAAATCATTAAGAAAAATCGATAGTGTATATGATGTAAAGAGAAATAAATAAAAGGAAGTAAAACAGATGATATTAAAAAGACTAAAGGTAGAAACAAGTTTAGGCGAACCAACTAATTGTTATATTGTAACAGATGAAGAAACAAAAGAAACTCTTGTAATTGATCCTGGTGGAGAAGCGGATAAAATAATAGAGATGTTGGATATTTTGGAGGCAAAATTAAAATACATTTATTTAACACACTGTCATGCAGACCATATAGGAGCAATTACAGAAATAAAAAACAAAAAAGGTGGAAAAATACTTATACATAGAGATGATGCAGAAGGATTAAACAATGAAAACATAAATTTAAGTGAATGCATAAATATGGGAGATATAGAACTGGAAGCGGATTCAAGAGTTGATGAAGATGACCTAATACATATTGGCAATTTGGAGTTTAGGGTGATACATACACCAGGACACACAAAAGGAAGTAGTTGTCTGTATTGCAAAGAAGAAAATTTACTGTTTTCAGGAGATACACTATTTAGAGGAGCATGGGGAAGAACAGACTTGCCAACAAGCTCTTTTGAGAGTATAATTAAATCGATTTGTAATAAATTGATGATATTACCTGATGAAACAATAGTATACCCAGGACATGGAAAGTCCACATTAATAAAAGAAGAAAAACCAATTTATTTAGAACTTAAACCAAGAGAATATTAGAAAGGAGGAAAAATTATGGCAAAAACAGAACCAAGAACATTACCGGGCTTTATGGAATTATTACCAAATGAGCAAATTTTGTTTGAGCAAATGAAACAAGCAATAGAAGAATCATACAGAACTTTTGGATTTTTACCAATAGATACTCCAATAATAGAACTTGCAGACGTATTATTGGCAAAAACAGGAGGAGAAACAGCAAAGCAAATTTATAAATTTGAAAAAGGTGACACAAATTTAGCGCTTAGATTTGATTTAACTGTCCCACTTGCAAAATATGTAGCGAAAAACTATGGAAATTTGAGCTTCCCATTTAGAAGATATCAAATAGGAAAAGTATACAGAGGAGAAAAAGTACAAAAAGGCAGATATAGAGAATTTTATCAATGCGATATAGACATTATTGGAGACGAAACACTTGATATAATAAATGATGCAGAGCTTCCTATTGTAATAGCAACAACTTTTAGCAATTTAGGGTTCAATGATTTTACAATAAAAATCAATAACAGAAAAATTTTAAATGGATTATATGAAAGTTTAGGACAAGAAGAAAATTCAGTTGAAATAATGAGAATCGTGGACAAGCTAGACAAGATAGGAGTAGAAGCAGTAAAAGAAGAAATTTCAAAACTAGGAGTGTCAAGTGAAGTTACTGATAAGATAATAGAATTTATACAAATAAAAGGTTCAACAGACGAAATATTGCAAAAATTAGAAGCTTTAAATATATCTAACGAAAAATATCTAAAAGGTGTAGAAGAATTAAAAGAAGTAGTTAAATATATAAGATTATTTAAAATGCCAGAAGAAAATTTTGCAATAGACCTAACAATAGCAAGAGGACTTGATTACTACACAGGTACAGTTTATGAAACATTTTTAAATGATTACAGAGAACTTGGAAGCGTTTGCTCAGGAGGAAGATATGAAAACTTAGCAGAAAACTATACAGACAAAAAGCTTCCAGGAGTAGGTGTTTCAATAGGACTAACAAGATTATTCTACAAACTAAACGAATTGAACATAATAAAGGCTGACAAGAAATCTATATCAGACATACTAATAATTCCAATGACAGAAAATATGTCAGTTCCATTAGAATTAGGAACAGAGTTAAGAAAACTAAAAGTAAATACAGAAATTTACCTAAACAACAAGAAAATAAAAGCAAAAATGAAATACGCTGACAAGTTGGAAATCCCATATGTTGTTGTTATAGGGGATAATGAAATAGAAACAAACAAAGTCAAAGTTAAAGAAATGGCAACAGGTGAAGAAACCGAATGCGAATTAGACGCAAAAGAAATTTTAAATGTAATAAGGAGAAAATAAAATGGGAAATAAAAAATTGATAAAAGGATTAATCATAACATTAGTAATATTACTAATAATAGGAGGGGCTTTAGCATATATATATTTTGGTACAGATTTGTTAAAGACAGATGCTGAATTGTTTGCAAAATATGGAGGAAGAGCAACCTCTGCATTAGGACAATTTTTAGAAAGTGGAAACACAAAGACATATTACCAAAAGAAACAAAATCAAAACTATGAAAATGACACAAAATTAAATGTAAAATTAAATATAGGAAATGACAACCCACAATATGAAACAATATTAGCCCTAAAAGGTGCAGTCGACCATGATAATAAAAAGGCAGAACAAAATATAGATCTAAACTACTCAAATAGTCAAAAATTTTCTTTCAATCTTATAAAAAACGATGAAACATACGCATTTGGCTCAAAAGAAGTTGTTGACAAATATGTAGCAATAGAAAATTCAAATCTAAAAGACTTAGCAAAAAAAGTTGGAATAACAGACTTAGACAAAATACCAAATAAAATAGATATAGAAAACTACAAAAACACTTTAACACCAGAGCAACTAAAAGAGTTAAGAACAAAATATCTAGAAGTAGTTAAAGCAAAACTTTCAGATGCAGACTTCAGCAAAGAGAAGGGAGAAAACAATAAATACATTCTTTCTTTAAGCGGAGACAAAGTAAAAACAATATTAATGACTGTTTTAGAAGAAATGAGAAGTGAACAAGTGATGTTAAACATGCTAGAAACATCAGACAATATAAGAGAATATCAAGATGATATAGATAGCAGTATTAATGAACTTGAAGACACAGATTTTTCAGAGTTTACTATGCAAATATCAGTTGGAGAAGACAACACAGCAACAGTAGAGATAAAAGAAGGAGACCAAAAAATATTAGTCAACTTAGCAATCACAAATTCTGATGAAATAGCAATTAAAGCAGAAGTAACAATGCCATCAAATGATATAACAATAGTAGGTTCAGATAATCAATCAGGATTACAAACAGAAACAATAAATGTTAAATTAACAAAACAAATTACAGACAACGAATGCCAATATATTGCTAACGTAAATGTAGGAGACAGTACAATTATTGCAACATTAGACATAAACAACATGTTATCAAGTAATGTAAATGAATCATATAAGATAGAATTATTAGAAAATTCAGAAACACAATTAGCAATAGAACTAAAAAATTCAATAACATTCAAAACAGTAAATGTTACAGAATTAAATGATAGCAACGCAGTAGTATTCAACAAATTAAAGACAGAAGAAATCCAATCACTAGTGCCAGCAATAATAGAAGAAATACAAAAAGTAAACCAAAATAAAATGGAAAAAATACTAGAAGACGTGCAAAATGGAATAGATGGTGGGATAATGAGTGTAATATTATCATATATTAATATGATGCAATCATCATTAGATGGTTATGACAATCTTGAAGACTATGAAAATTTTAATTATATGGATGACTCAGATGGAAATTATAATTTTGAATTAACATATAACGAAATAGGAGCGTAATATTAAAAATAGTAGCTAACAACTTTAAAAGGTTGTTAGCTTTTTTTATTGCATAATTTATCTAAAAAAGGAAAAGATATTTTTAACAAATAAAAATGGAGGTTATTTTGTATGGAAAAACACTTAATGATAACAGGTACATCAAAAGTATCTTGGAAGGATGCAATAGTAAAAACAATTGCCGAAGCATCTAAAACGTTGGATTATTTAACAGGAGTAAAAATTATAGAACAAAAGGCAAAAATAAATGGAGACAAAATAAGCGAATACTATGTGGACTTAGACTTAACATTTATGATTGATAGAGACAGAAAATAGGAGGTAAGTATGGAACAAATTCAAACACAAAAACAATATAGTGACTACGTAGATAAAAAATCGCCAAATTCTCCAATAGTGAAAAATTGTTTTAACGCTTTTTGGGTAGGAGGATTAATTTGCGTATTAGGACAAATTATAATAGATTACTGCATGTACAGAGGAATGGACAACACATCGGCATCAACAGTTGCTTCAATCGCGCTAATTGCGATATCAGCAATATTAACAGGGCTAAACGTTTTCAATAGAATAGGAAAATTTGCGGGAGCGGGTTCACTTGTTCCAATTACAGGATTTGCAAACTCAATAGTGTCGCCAGCTATAGAATATAAATCAGAAGGATATGTTATGGGCGTTGGCGGAAAAATGTTTACAGTAGCAGGACCTGTGTTAGTATTCGGAATTTCAACATCAGTAATCATAGGAATAATTGCTGCATTATTCTAAATAGGAGGGAAGTACTTTGAAAAAAATAGGTAAACAAACAATAAGTTTTGATGCTCCACCAGTTATTATAGGAACAGCATCAATAGTTGGGCCTAAAGAGGCAGAAGGCCCAATGGCAAAATATTTTGACAAATGCATAGAAGATGAGTTCTGGGGAGAAAAATCTTGGGAAAAAGCAGAAAGTAAAATAATAAAAGAAACAGTAAATCTAGCAATAGCAAGAGCAAATCTATCAAATACAGATATAGATTATTGTTTTGCAGGAGATTTATTAAATCAATGTATATCAAGTGACTTTGGATTAAGAGATACAAACATTCCGTATTTTGGAGTATTTGGAGCTTGTTCAACATTTGTAGAAAGTATGTGTCTAGGTTCAGTATTTCTAGAAGGTGGAGGAGCAAATAATGTAATATGCGCTACATCGAGTCACTTTTGTAGTGCGGAGAAACAATTTAGATTTCCACTAGAGTTAGGAACACAGAGAACCCCGACAGCACAATGGACAGTAACGGGTGCGGGGGCTGCAGTTTTATCCAGCACAGGAGATGGACCATATATAACAAACATCACACCAGGAAAAATAGTTGATATGGGAATAAAAGATGCAAACAATATGGGAGCTGCAATGGCACCCGCTGCATTAGACACTTTGGTTACGCATCTTCAAGATACAGGCAGAAAGCCAAGCTATTATGATGCAATAATAACAGGAGACTTAGGATATATAGGAAAAGAAATATTGCAAGAAATGGCTCAAACAAAAGGATATAATATAAATGCAAATTATGATGATTGCGGAGTATTAATGTTTGATAAGCAAAAACAAGATACACATTCAGGCGGAAGCGGATGTGCTTGTATAGCAACAGTATTTTCAGGATATTTTTATAAGCAATTAAAAGAGAAGAAAATGAAAAAAATATTATTAATTGCAACAGGGGCATTAATGAATTCAACAAGTATGCAACAAGGAGAAACAATACCAGGAATTGCACACGCAATATCCATAGAAATTTAAAGTTAGGAGATGTAGAGTTATGAGTTTTATACAGAGCATTGATTGGATGCAAATACTGAAATGTTTTGTTGTTGGAGGGGTAATATGTATAATAGGTCAAATACTATTAGATAAGACTAAACTAACGCCAGCAAAAATACTAGTAATATTTGTAACAACAGGAGCAATACTTGGTGGACTAGGTGTGTATAAATGTTTAATAGATTTTGCGGGGGCAGGAGCAACAGTTCCACTTACTGGATTTGGAGCAAATCTTGCAAAAGGTAGTATAGAAGCGGTAAAAGAGAGCGGACTATTGGGAGCTTTTACAGGAGGAGTAAAAGCATCAGCAGGAGGAATTGCGGCAGCAATATTCTTTGGATACATTGCTTCTTTAATAGCAAAACCAAAAATAAAAAAGCAATAAAAATAATAACGGCAGTTTGTTAAAAAAGCTGTCGTTATTTTTAACTTTAAACAAAAACAGCGAGAGTTTTATGTCGAAATTTGAAGTACGATTTTCTTTGAAAAATTGCACAATATGAGATATAATGAAAAGCAAAAAGGAGTTTTCAAAATAGAGATATTAGAAAAAATAATTAATGCAATTTTTCCGCCAGTGTGTGCATTTTGTGGACAAACAAGCTTAGAAAGTGTATGCAAAGAATGTTTAAAAAAGATGCAAAACTGCGAAAAGGCTAGAATAGACAAGTATCTGGACAAAAATTTTGAATCACATATATATTTATTCAAATATGAAGAACCAATCAGAGAGCAAATCATTGAATATAAATTTAGAAACAAACCATATTATTATAAAACTTTTACAAAGATTTTAAT
>ERZ1034984.245-NODE-245-length-61675-cov-17.990052_pt1 | contig 61675 bp, 53 predicted proteins | sample MGYA00520589_ERZ1034984 | MGnify/ENA primary metagenome ERZ1034984 (study PRJEB33766, sample SAMN09781790) | gut metagenome | biome: gut microbiome | host: Homo sapiens | place: Madagascar | study: EMG produced TPA metagenomics assembly of the PRJNA485056 data...
GCCGAGGTCCCCGCGGCCGCCCGCCGCATCGCAGGCGGCGCAGGCCCCGATGCCACCCAGTGGCTCGACGCCTCGGCCACCCAGCGCCATTGCGTCGTCGTGGGCGCGGGGCAGGCCCAGACCGTCTCCGTAGACATCGACTGCTCGCTGGGCACGGTGGCCCAGACGAGCGTGTTCGTGCGCCCGGACGCCGAAGCCAACGTCAACGTCGTCGTGGCAGACGGCCTGGGCGCCGCGCCCAAGGAGGCCGACGTGCGCGAGCACGCCGAGGCCAACGAGGACGAGGCCCGCGCCGCCGACGCACCGGCGCCCGCGCCCGACGCCCCCGCCACAAGCGGCCACGTCCTGCGCATCCACGCCGAGGCGGGCAGCCACGTGCACGTGACGCTGCTCGTGGCCGCCACGGCAGGCGAGCAGTACCTCGACAGCCTGGGTATCGTCGCCGACGATCGCGCCGAGGTCACGGTGCGCCAGTACGTCATCGGCGCCGCCACGACTGCCCTGGGCGCGAACATCGAGCTCGTAGGCGACCGCAGCCGCCTCGACCTTGCGCTTCGCTACCTCGTGGGCGCAGGCGAGCTCATCGACCTGGGCTACTCCGTGCCCGTGAGCGGACGGCACGCCCGCGCCAACCTCGACATGACGGGCGTGCTGTCAGAGAACGCCCGCAAGGCGCTTCGAGCCACGATTGACCTCAGGCACGGCTGCAAGGGTGCCAAGGGCTCCGAGAACGAGACCGTCCTCGTGTGCGGAGACGACGTCGTCAACAAGACGCTGCCCACCATCCTGTGCGACGAGGACGACGTCGAGGGCACGCACGGCGCGGCCATCGGCTCGGCGAGCCCCGAGCAGCTCGCCTACCTCGCCGACCGCGGCCTCACCCAGGCCGAGGCGGAGGCGCTGTTCAGCCGCGCCATCGTGGATGACGCCGCGAACACGCTGCCCGGACAGGCGCCCGCCGCCGTCATCGACTGGGCCGCGGGCGCCCTTGGCCCCGAGGTCTCCGCAGAGATCTCCGACGCGCTTGCGCTCGGGAGCCACGAGGATGATGAGAGCATCTCGCCCAAGGAGGCGTAAGGCATGACCACAGACATCGACAAGAACCCCTACAAGGCGGACTTCCCGCTGCTGGCGTCCCACCCCGAGCTTGCGTTTCTCGACAGCGCGGCCACGGCGCAGCGCCCGGCCGCGGTGCTCGACGCGCAGCACTCGTTCTACGAGACGATGAACGCCAACCCGCTTCGCGGCCTCTACCGGCTCTCCGTTGACGCCACGCAGGCCATCGAGGACGCACGCGCCAGGGTGGCGCGCTTCGTGGGCGCCACCGACCCGGCAGAGGTCATCTTCTGCAGAAACGCCAGCGAGGCGCTCAACCTCATCGCCAAGACGCTTGGGCCTGCTGTCCTTCACGAGGGCGACGAGGTGTGCATCTCCATCATGGAGCACCACTCCAACCTCATCCCCTGGCAGCAGGTCAGCCGCGCCACCGGCGCCCGCCTCGTCTACCTGCGCCCGGACGACCAGGGCGTCATCGGCCCCGAGGAGATCGCGGCCAAAATCGGCCCGGCCACGAGGATCGTCTCGGTCACGCACGTCTCGAACGTCCTGGGCGTCGAGAACCCCGTGCGCGCCATCGCCGACGCCGCGCACGCGCAGGGTGCCACGGTCATCGCAGACGCCGCCCAGTCGCTGCCGCACGTCCACGTGGACGTGCGCGAGCTTGGCGTGGACGCGCTGGCCTTCTCGGCCCACAAGCTCGGCGGCCCCATGGGCATCGGCGGGCTGTGGGGCACCCGAGAGCTGCTCGAGAGCCTGCCGCCGTTCCTCACGGGCGGCGAGATGATCGACTCCGTCACGGAGGACGACGCCGTGTGGGCCCCCATCCCCCAGAAGTTCGAGGCAGGCACGCAGGACGCCGCCGGCATCTTCGCCACGGGAGCTGCCATCGACTACATCTGCGAGCACGGCCGAAACGAGCTCGAGGCACGCGAGCGCGAGCTTGCCGCCTATCTGTGCGAGCAGCTCCAGGCCCTGCCGTTCGTCCAGATCGTGGGGCCGGACGACCCTCGTGCTCACGTGGCCGCGGTGTCGTTTAACGTGGAGGGCATCCACCCACACGACGTCTCGAGCCTGCTCGACACCAAGGACGTCGCCATCCGCGCGGGACACCACTGCGCCCAGCCCCTGCTCACCTGGATGGGCATCGAGAGCTGCTGCCGCGCGAGCGTTGCGTTCTACAACGACCGCGCCGACATCGACCAGCTCGTCGCCGGGCTCAAGTTCGTCTGGGAGGTCTTCCATGGCTAACGCCAACGTCTACAGCCGCGCGCTCATGGACCACGTGAGCAGCCCCGACTACAAGTACAAGATGGACGAGCCCACGCTGTCGCACGAGGGCATCAACCCCAGCTGCGGTGACGACCTCGTGCTCGACGTGCGCCTGGGCGACGACGGCACCATCTCCGAGGTGTCCTGGACGGGCCACGGCTGCGCCGTCTCGCAGGGCTCTGCCGACATGATGAGCGACCTCATGGTGGGCGAGACGCCCGAGAACGCACGCAAGCTCTGCCACCTGTTTGGCCAGATGATCCGCGGCGAGCAGAAGGACCCCGCCGAGCTCGAGGAGCTTGACGAGGCGGCCGAGCTCGAGAGCATCTCGCACATGCCCGCGCGCGTGAAGTGCGCCGAGCTCGCCTGGCGCACGCTCGATGAGATGCTCGCCCACCCCGAGGGCTCCCGCACCGCCACGACCACCGAGGACGGCACCGACGAGCACGGAAACCCCGTGGCCGCCGGCAGGCAGGAGTAGCCATGGCCTCCGGCATCTCGACAAAGGGCCGCTACGCCCTGCGCGTCATGGCAGACCTTGCCGTGAGCCAAGGAGACAGCTGCTGGGTCTCGCTCGGCGACATCTCCAGGCGCCAGGGAATCTCGCGCAAGTACCTCGAGCAGGTCATGGCCTCGCTTCACAAGGCCAAGTTCGTCACGAGCCAGCGCGGCAAGGGAGGCGGGTACCGCCTGAGCCGAGACCCGGCCGACTACACGCTCGGCGAGATCATCCGCGCGGCGGAAGGCAGCTCGCTGGCACCCGTCTCGTGCCTGGACTGCTCGAGCGGGACGCTGTGCCCCCGCACGAAGATCTGCCCCACGCTGCCCGTCTGGCAGGAGCTTGGCGCCCTCATCAGCGGATATCTCGACAGCAAGCACCTCTCCGACATCGTGAGCGGCATGAGGGGGCCCGAGGACAGCGCCGAGGTTCTCAAGAGCCTCGAGGAGCTTGGTCAGGGGCTGTGTAAGTAGTCCAGCCATGAGTAACAAAGACCGCCCCAGAAGCGCTGAGAATCGCTTCTGGGGCGGTTTCTTTTACCGATATAGCGTCCTGCTCGCTCCATGTCCCAAAGGGGTCAGGCACCTTTGGGACATGGAGCGGCAGCGTTGCGGCGTGGCAGAAAAAAGCCGGCTCGCACGTGGCGAGCCGGCCTATAGCGTTCAAGGAGCCAGGCGCTATGCCGGGGAGCCGGCACGCTGGAAGTTGGAGAGGCTGCCGTAGGTGACGCCCACGCTCGGGTTCATGGCCTCGATCGTGGTGCCGCCGCCGATGTAGATGCCCACGTGGCCCGGCGTCCAGACGATGTCGCCCGGCTCGGCCTGAGAGGCCGGCTTGTTGCAGTAGCCGGCAAGCGAGCCCGAGCTGTGCGGCACGTAGATGCCGGCGGCCGCGTAGCACGCCTGGACAAGGCCGGAGCAGTCATAGTTGTTGGGACCGGAGGCGCCGTAGACGTAGCCGCAGCCGATCTTGCTGTAGGCCGTGGAGATGATGATGTTGCGGGCGCTGGAGCCCAGGCTCGAGCCGCCGGAGTTGCCACCAGAGTTGTTGTTGCTCGAGTTGTTGTTGCTCGAGCCACCGCCGTTGTTCGTATTGGTGTTGGTGTTGGTGTTCGTATTCGTGTTGTTGTTGGCGTTGGCGTTGCCCTCGGGAACGTAGTTGTTCTCCTGGGCGGCCTTCTCCTCGGCGGCCTTACGCTCGGCCTCCTGCTGGGCCTCGCGCTCGGCCTGCTCCTTGGCAAGGGCGTCCTGGACCTGCTGGTCAAGCGAGCTCACGTAGCTCTGGGCCTCGTTGACCTTGTCGTTGAGCTCGGCCTGCTGGGACTGCTGGTCTGCAAGAAGCTGCTGCTGCTGGGACTGCTTCTCATTGAGTTCGTTCTGGATGTCCTTGACCTGCTGGATGACCTGGGCGTCAGAGTCGCTCACCTTGGAGGCGTACGTGACGCGGTTCACGAGGTCCTCAAAGCTCGTGGAGTCGAACAGGATGGAGACGAGCGAGACGCCGCCAGTCTTGTAGTTGGAGGCAACGCGCTTGCTGAGCGTGTCCTGCGCGCTCGCGAGCTCGGACTGCTTCTGCTCAATCTCGGAGTTGGTGTTGTCGAGGTCCACCTGGGTCTGGTTGACCTGCTCGCTCACCTGCTCGGCCTGGGAGTACAGGTCGCTCAGGTGGGCGTTGGCCTCGTCGAGCTTGGCCTGGAGCTCGGCGGACGTGTCGGCCAGGGCCAGCGTGGGCAGGCCCGTGAGAACGGTGGCGCCAAGGGCAACGGCCACGGTGGCGTGGGCAAGATGCGTGCGAATATTCAAGGGATAATCCCTTCGTTTGGGTGCAGAATCAGGCGGCTTGCCGCCAAAAGCTGTGCTCACCATTCTAACGACCGAGGTTTGTCGCTCCAAACGCTTATGGACGAGCGGTGAACGCTGCAGGTGAGCGCCCCGCCCGCCAGCACGAGGCGGATACGGCACGTGTCCGTGGGGAACGATGCTTCACAGAAGACAAAAGGAGCATGCATGGACGCACATACTGACCGCGAGATACGCACGAACGAGACAGGCGACCGCAAGGGGCTGCTCGAGGACCTCTCCCTGTCGCAGGTGCTCGCCGGCGCCCTCGCGGCCGTGACGAGCGTGGCCCTCTCGAGCAGGATCGGCATCGCCGGCTCGCTCATCGGCGTGGCCGTGGCGTCGGTCGTCTCCACGGTGGCCTCGCAGCTCTATCGCGACATGCTGCGCCGCGCCAACGACAAGATCCGCGAGCTCGCCGCGAGCGACGGCGAGGAAAGTGCCGCGGAGAGCTCCAACCCCTACGGGCCGGACGGCCACGCCACGACCGTGACGCCACGGCCCGATGCGGCGTCGGCCGCGCGCATCGCACCGGCGGAGTTGCGCGAGGCTGCCCACCAGCGTCGCGCGCGCGAGGTTCATCGCCGCGTCATGGTCGCGGCCGTCGTCTCGTCGCTCGCTGCCGTGGCAATCTCTGCGGGCGTGGTCTTGCTCGCCACGAACGGCGAGGGACTGGGGCAGCACACGGGCTCGGCGGCACCCGCGCAGGAGACGGCCACGACATCGGCGGCCACGCACGCAGCAACGGCCGAGCAGCAGCGTCCCGAAACGCCCAAGGCGTCCGAGAACGGCGCCGAGACGAGCTCTGCGTCGTCCTCCTCGCAGGACGGCTCGAGCCAACAGGGTGGCGCCAACAATGCCACGACGGGCTCCGCCGGCACGGACAACGCCGAGCAGCCGGGCACCGCGGACACGCCCACCGAAGCCACGACGTCCGAGGCGGCCGAGTAGCGCGATCGCCCGGCGACTCCGACGCTCGGCCGCGCCCGCCGTGCTCAGCCGCGAGCCCGCACCGGCTCCGCTCCCCTACGCCACGCGCGGGAGCGCCGCAAGCACGATGCTCGCGCAGTGCGCCGCAGCCGCCTTCTCGAACGTCGGGTAGTCGACGTTGCCCGAGTCATCGGCCTTGTCGGAGATTGCGCGCACGACGACGAACGGCACACCGGCGACGTGGCAGGCGTGGGCGATGGCCGCACCCTCCATCTCGCAGCACATGCCGCCAAACGTCGAGACGATGCGCTCCTTGGCCGCGGCCGAGCCAATAAACTGGTCGCCCGAGCACACGCGGCCTTCGAAGACGTTCACGCCATCGAGCTCGCCGGCGGCCACGACCACCGCACTGCGCAGGGCAGTGTCCGCCTCGAAGGCAACGAGGTGCAGGTCAGGATGCTCGCCAGGGGCGTAGCCGAGCGCCGTGACGTCCATGTCGTGCTCCACGGCGTCCGTTGAGACCACGATGTCACCGATCTCGATGCGATTGTCCAGCGAGCCCGCCACACCGGTGTTGATGATGCGATTGCAGCCCAGCACGCTCACGAGGGCCTGGGCGCACATGGCGGCGTTCACCTTGCCCACGCCGCACTTCACCACGACAACGCTCACGCCCTCGAGCATGCCCTCGACAAACTCGAGGCCCGCGAGCTCGTGCGTCTGCTCCCCCTCGACCCTCGACTTGAGCAGCGCGACCTCGGAGTCCATCGCACCGATGATGCCCACCTTGACGTTCTCGGCCATTGCCGTCTCCCTTCTCGTTTCAGCTGGCATCGACTATAGCCCAACGCGGACAGACGACCCGAGCGCCGCCGTTTCATTGCGGGCCTCGCTTTACGCGTTCCAGCGGCGTTTCTCACGTAAAACATGGCCGGGAACGGCGTGGACGCGTAATAACTGGCGCACGAGAAGGGCGGCGGAGCCCCGAAAGGACCCCGCCGCCCAATCGCAGCGCTATGACGCAGGCGACAAGCCTACTTCTCGGCCTCGGCGAGCGTGTCGAGGATGTGCTCGTCCTTGCCCTCGAACTTGGGCGCCGGACGGAACAGCATGAACAGGATGGCAGCCAGGGCCACGAAGGCCACGACGGTCCACACGCCGAAGTTGCCGAGCACGATCAGCTCCCACAGCTGGTTGATGATCATGCCCACGATCCAGCCAAAGCCGCACTGGTAGCCGATGGCAGCCCAGAACCACTTGGGATCGTCCATCTGACGACGGATGGTGCCCATGGCGGCGAAGCACGGCGCATCGAGCATGTTGAAGGCCACGAAGGCGCACATGGCACCAGCGTGCATGATGCCGGAGGCGTCCGTGAACATGGAGGCGAAGCCGCTCCACATGGTCAGGGAGTTCTCGGTGGCGTCGCCCAGGCCAAACAGGACGCCGAACGTGGAGACGAGGTTCTCCTTGGCGATGAGGGCGTTGATGGAGGCAGCGGTGGCCATCCAGTTGTCAGCACCGAGCGGGGCGAAGATCCAGGACACGGCACCGGCGATCACCTTGAGCAGGGACTGCTCGATGTCGCCGTCGGCCAGGAAGCCAAATCCGTCGGCCGTGAAGCCGAAGTTGGAGAGGAACCACACCACTACGGCGGCGGCGAAGATGATCGTGCCGGCCTTCTTGATGTAGGCGCTCACGCGCTCCCAGATGTGCAGCCACCAGGACTTGATGGACGGGAAGTGGTAGTCCGGAAGCTCCATGACGAACGGGGTGGGCTCGCCAGCGAAGGGCTTGGTCTTCTTCAGCATGATGCCGGAGATGATGATGGCGGCAAGGCCGAGGAAGTAGAACATCGGGGCAACCCACCAGGCGTCGGAGCCGCCGATGAGGACGCCCATGACAAGGGCGATGATCGGCTGCTTGGCGCCGCAGGGGATCATGGTGGTGAGCATGGCCGTCATGCGACGGTCCTTCTCGTTCTCGATGGTCTTCGTGGCAAGGACGCCCGGGACGCCGCAGCCGGAGCTGATGAGCATCGGGATGAAGGACTTGCCGGACAGGCCGAAGCGACGGAACACGCGGTCCATGACGAAGGCGACGCGGCTCATGTAGCCGCAATCCTCAAGGAAGCACAGCAGGACGAACAGGACGAACATCTGCGGGATGAAGCCCAGGACGGAGCCCACGCCGCCGATGATGCCGTCGACCACGAGGGACATGACGGCATCAGAGGCGCCGGCATCCTCGAGCCAGCCGGAGACGGCGTCGGGGATGGAGGGCACGAAGCCGTCGTAGTCGGCCGGGTCGGGCTCCTCGAGCGAGCCCTCGACGGCGGCCTGGAAGTCGGTCGCGGTGACGGAGGGGATCGTCTCGTCGGTGTCGTTGCCGTCCTCGTCGGTGATGACGACGTCGGAGGCGGTCACGCCAGCGGCCTTGGCCTCGAACTCGTCAATCGTGGCGAGGGCGTCGGCGTCCTCGTCGTCCTCCTGGTAGGCGGCCACGGCGTCGGAGACCTCGGTGGCCTCGTCGTCGGTGATCACGCCGTCATCGGTGGCGGCGGCGATGAAGCCGTTGATCTGGTCACCGTAGTGGTTGTCGGCCCAGGCCTCGGTGTCGGCGTCGTACTGCTCGGAGCTCGCGCCGTTCACAAAGAAGCCATCGGAGAACAGGTTGTCGTTCACCCAGTCCGTGCCGGCCGTGCCCACCGTGGAGATGGCGATGTAGTACACGAGGAACATGACGACGACGAAGATCGGCAGGCCCAGGATTCGGTTCGTGACGATCTTGTCGATCTTCTCGGACGTGGAGAGCTTCTTGGGAGCCTTCACGACGCAGGCGTCCATGACACGGGCAATCCACTCATAGCGATCGGACGTGATGATGGACTCGGCGTCGTCCTCGCGGGCGTCCTCGACAGCCTTGATGTCGGCCTCGAAGGCCTCGAGCTCAGCGTTCGTGAGGCCGAGAGGCTCAATGGCGGCGGCGTCGCGCTCGAAGACCTTGATGGCGAACCAACGGTTGAGGCTGGCGTCGCACTTGCCGGCGATGCCCTCCTCGATCTTGGAGAGCGCGGCCTCGACCTCGTCAGTGAAGACGTGGACGGGCGCGGAGGCCTCGCCGGCCTTGCCAGCCTCGACGGCGAGCTTCACGAGCTCGTCAGTGTTCTTCTCGCGGAGGGCGGAGACCTGGATCACCTTGCAGCCCAGCTCGCGGGACAGCGCGTCGGTGTCGATCTTGTCGCCGCTCTTCTCGAGCAGGTCGAGCATGTTGAGGCCCAGCACGACGGGCAGGCCGCACTCGAGGATCTGCGTGGTGAGGTAGAGGTTGCGCTCGAGGTTCGTCGAGTCGACGAGGTCGATGACGGCGCTCGGGCGGTTCTGGATGAGGTAGTCGCGCGAGACGATCTCCTCGGGCGAGTACGGCGAGAGCGAGTAGATGCCGGGCAGGTCGGTGAACGTGACGGACTTGTCGCGCCTCCAGGTGGCCTCCTTCTTCTCGACCGTGACGCCTGGCCAGTTGCCCACGTAGCCGTTCGAGCCGGTGAGGGCGTTGAACAGCGTGGTCTTGCCGCAGTTCGGGTTGCCTGCGAGCGCAATGTACATGCGGTCTTCCATGACTCCCTTTCTTGGGTTCTTGCTGGGGGCGGGGTCGGCCCCCTGGTCCCTTTTGCCGGACCTTTTCAGTGTGGCGCGGAGGTCCCCATGAGACCGCGCCCCTCGCCTGGGCGAGGGCGTTCCGGAAGCTTACCGGCTGCGAGGACGGCGAGCCTACGCGGGCTCTACCTCGACCTTCTCGGCCTCGTCCTTGCGGATGGACAGCTCGTAGCCGCGGACGTTGAGCTCGAGCGGGTCACCGAGCGGAGCCACCTTGACCACCGTGACCTTGGCGCCCTTCGTGAGGCCCATGTCCATGATGCGGCGCTTCACGGCGCCGGTGCCGGTGAGTGCCTTCACCGTGCACGAGGATCCAACGGGGATGTCCCTGAGTGTTGTCACCTTGTTTCCTCTCTTCCTCTCCCACCGGCCCTGTTGCGGCCGGCATGGTTGAAACCGTCTCATGCGTCGGGCTCGCCGACGCCGCCTTCGCCCTCTCGGGCGTGGATGCGCTAGCTCACGAACACGTGCATGCACGTGGCGTGGTCGACGCCGAGCTGGGCGCCCTTGACCTTGACGATCGTGCCCGAGGAGCCGCTCTGGCTCACGACGTTCACCTCGGCGCCCTCGACGAATCCGAGGTTCTCGAGATGACGGCGCATCTCGGTGCTGCCACTCACCCTCTTGACGTGGACCGAGTGGCCCTCGTGGGCCATAGCGAGCGGAAGCTGGGCGCCTGCGACTGGCATATGACACGCTCCTTACGGAAGTTGTCTGTAGCTAACTCAAAGTAGTATATGACTTACTTTTACGAGAGTCAACCGTAGCAAACCGTTAGTCGTTGTTAACTTTTTGGCACAACGGCGCAACGTATCCCAAAGGGGTCTCGCCCCAAAGGGATCTGGCCCCTTTGGGACGCCAGCAAAAAGCGGGCGGCCCGGATGTGATCCCGGACCGCCCGCATGGACGTGATATGTGAGGCTCCCCTACTTGAGGCGCGCGAGGACCCCGCGGACGAGGCGCTCGAAGTCTGCCTCGTGCTGACCGGCGACCTCCAGGACGCTCTCGTGCGTGACGCCCGCCTCGCCCGCCATGTTGGCGGCAAGCGTGAGCCCCAGTACGTTCATGCCCAGCGCGTGGGCCATGATGGCCTCGCACACGAGCGACATGCCGGCAAACGACGCACCGAGGCACCCCAGCGCCGCGACCTCGGCGGCCGTCTCGAAGCTGGGGCCCAGAAGGCCGGCGTAGACGCCCTGCTGCAGCTCGATGCCCTGCTCGCGCGCAACGTCAAGCGCGAGCTCGCGCAGGTAGGGCGTGTAGGCGTCCGTCATGCCCACGAACGGCGAGTCGACGCAGGCGAGGTCCTCGTCCTCGATGAGGGGGTTGGCGCCCGTGAGGTTGAGGTGGTCCGTGATGAGGCCCAGGCCCACGTGCCCGCGGCCCGCGATGGCGCCGGTGGAGCAGGCGAAGATGATGTCACGGCAGCCAAGCTTGTGCGCATGGCGCACGAGGGAGGCCACCTCGGCCGGACCATAGCCCTGGTAGAGGTGGACGCGGCCCGGATAGACGACGACGGGCACGCCGTCGAGCGTGCCGACCGTGGCCTCGAACCTGTGGCCGGGAATGGGGCGGGCGTGCGCCGGGAACCCCTCGATGTCCTCGTACGGAATGCGACGAACGGGCTTCACGAGCCCGGCAAGCGCGCCAAGCCCGCTGCCAAGCACGATGGCCACCGGGTGCTCCACGCTCGCGCGGCACCCCTCGACGACGTTCTCATCAACCACGACGATCCCCTCCCTCTCGAGCGCCCGGGAAAGAAGCCCCGAGCCGCTCACGAGTCTCCCTGTGAAGCTCCCATCGTAGACCAGGCCGTGACCGCAGGCAGGGCTCTTGGCCTTCAGGACGGCAAGCGGCGCCGAGCACTCCCTTGCGCGGTCGAGCGCGGCGCCCACTCCCCTCTCGTAGGCATGCGTCACATCGGTGCCACCCACCGTGACGACGCGGTCCCCACAGATCTCCGCGGGCGGGCGCGGACAGCCTAGCCCGCCGTCCGTCTCGGGGCACACGCCCACCACGCGGCCTCCCGCCCCGCGCACGGCCTCGCACAGGGCGGCCACGCAAGCAGAAGGGCGAGCGCCACCGTCATAGCGGCAGCGCTCGCCCAACAGACACCTGCTGACGATAAGGTCCACGAACGTTCCTTAGGCGCCGAGCGTGGCGATCTGGATGGAGGCGCTCGACAGGATGCCGTTCACGTAGTTGGTCCACTCGGTGCTCGAGGAGCTGGCCTGCTGGGCGTACTGCTGGTAGGCAACCGAGTAGGCGATCTGCGCCTGGGCGTAGGTGGCGGAGTCGGGCGTCCAGGTCTCGTCCTTCAGGGCCTCGTAGTACGGGCCGTCCGTGCGCGCCCAGGTGTTGCTCGAGGAGTCCCACTCGTCTCCGAGCAGGCCCACGATGTAGGCGCCGTAGTCGGCCGTGGCGGCGTCCTGGTCGTCCTCGGCGGGAGCCGCGGGCGCCTCGGGCATGGTGCCGGCGTCGGTGGAGCACACCTGCTGCTTGAGCTTGTACATCGCGGCGCTCTGACGGATGACGTCCTTGGCCTGGTCCTCGGTGAGGCCGTACTGGGAGGCGATCGAGGAGATGTCAGACGAGCCCAGGATCTGCTCGGCGTAGCTGCCCAGCTCGTCGTCGGAGACGGTGATGCCTTCGTCGGAGGCCACCTGCGCGAGGATCTTGTTGCGCGCCACGGCCAGCGCAGAGTCGGCGTTGGGCAGCGTGTAGTTGCCGTCCGAGTCCTTCACGGCGTCGAGCGAGCTCTGGGACTCGATGGCGTCACGCACGGTGACGTTCTCGGTCTTGCCCTTGTACGTGTAGGCGGCGATGACCTGGTCCAGGTCCCCCTCGGACACGCTCGTCTTGCCCGAGAACGACGCCGACAGCGCGCTGCCGCCCAGGACGAAGTGGCCGAGAAGCACGCCCACCACGAGCGCGACGACGACGGCTGCCGCGACGACGGGCATTGCCAGCTGCTTGGGCGAGCCGCTTGCGGACTTGTGGGCGCCCTTGTCGCCCTGCTTGTTTGCCATGCGAGAAACTCCCTGCTCAATCATGCGGCCGGGCGCACCCAGGCGCCCGGCCACGACTCCCTTATTCTGTGTAAGTCTACCCCCGCACGCCCTAGGAGAGCGCGCTCACGGCGCTCGCGACGGCAGCTCCATAGACGCGCGTGCCCACCGCGCCGTCCGTGCTGCCGGTGAGCTGGCGGCGAATGTCTGCCGTGACCTGCTCGCCGGCAGACAGCACCTGGCGCACGGCCGTGCGGATGCGGCCGGCGGCCTGCCCCTCGCCCAGGTGGTCGAGCATCATGGCGGCCGACAGGATCATGGCCGTGGGGTTGGCTACGTCCTTGCCCGCAATGTCGGGGGCGCTGCCGTGGGTTGCCTCGAAGATGGCCTGGTTGGCACCGATGTTGGCGCCGGGGGCCAGGCCCAGGCCGCCCACGAGGCCGGCGCACAGGTCGCTCACTATGTCGCCGTAGAGGTTGGGAAGCACGAGCACGTCGAAGTCGTCCGGGTTCTGGACGAGGCCCATGCACGTGGCGTCCACGATCTTGGCGTCGAACGCGATGTCGGGGTACTGCTCGGCCACGCGCTGCGCCGTGTGCAGGAACAGACCGTCCGTGCACTTCATGATGTTGGCCTTGTGCACGGCCGTGACCTTGTGACGGCCGTTGGCGCGGGCGTAGTCGAACGCGTAGCGTACGATGCGTTCCGAGCCGCTCACGCTGATGGGCTTGAGCGAGATGGCGGAGTCGGGCTTGATGGTGCCCGCCCCCTGCGCCGCGACCGTCTCCATGATGGAGCGCGCGCCCGCAGAGCCCTGCTCGAACTCGATGCCCGCGTAGAGGTCCTCGGTGTTCTCGCGCACGATCACGAGGTCCACGTCCTCGTAGCGGCTGCCGTCACCGGGCATGGACAGGCAGGGGCGCACGCAGGCGTACAGGTCGAACGCGCGGCGCAGCGCCACGTTGACGCTGCGGAAGCCCGAGCCCACCGGCGTGGTGACGGGGCCCTTGATGGCCGTGCCCGTCTCGCGCACCGACTCCAGGACGCGCTCGGGAAGCGGCGTGCCCTCCTCGTCCATGACCTTGGCGCCGGCCTGCTGGACGTGCCAGTCAACCTCGACGCCCGTGGCCTCAACGACCTGCTGCATGGCAGCAGAGATCTCTGGCCCGATGCCGTCTCCCGGAATGAGCGTTACCTGGTGGCGCATGCCGTCCCCCTTCTTACGTGAGCGTGCCGAGATTGTACGTGGACCCACGCGGGCTTTCGGGCCACGAGGGCCCGAGCGTCACGTGACGGAAACGAACGCTACTTGCCGGCCTTCACGGCGTCCGCGATCTTGGCAGAGCACGTCTTGACATAGCCGCGGCCGCCCGTGACGTCAAAGCTGATGCGGTCCACGAGCGCCTGCTTGGAGGCGTCGCTCGCGTTGCCCTCGGCGAACTCGAGCAGGCTGTCGAGCATGTCGCGGTAGCCCAGGTCGCCGTGGAAGCACTGGATGGCCTCGTCGAGCAGCGGCCAGACCTTGTCGGACAGCTCGGGCGAGGAGGCGCCCAGACGCGCCAGCAGGCGGAAGGCCTCGATGCGCACGCGACTCGAGTTCTCGTCGAACAGCGAGGCCTCGGCGCCCTCGTAGGCCTGAGCGGCGAGCTCTGGGTGGTTCGTGGCAATCTCGCGCAGCGCCCCCAGGGCCTCCCAGCGTGTCTGGGCCTCGGGGCGGTACAGCGCGTCCACGAGCGCCTCGGTGATGCGCTCGACGTCCGCCTCGACGGACTCGGGATGCTCGCGGGCCATCTCGGCCAGAGACGAGGCGGCCTCCTGGCGCGTGCGGCGGATGGGGCCGGAAAGCTCGTCGATGAGGCGGTCAACCATGGTGATGACGCCCTCGCCAAGCTTCCTGCGCGTGGGCGTGGTGTTCTCCTCGGTCATGTGATCTTCTCCCTTACTCGCAAAAACCGTCGACAACGGCCGTGCCGCTGCGCTGGTCGTTATGAATCTTGATGAGGCCCAGCTCCGCTGCCTCCGTGAGCAGCGCCGTGAACGAGCGGAACCCGTACGTGCGCTCCGAGAACTGCGGCTGCTTGCGACGCATGGCGCCCTTGAGCAGAGACGCCAGGATGAAGCCGTCCGCCTCGCGCTGAAGCGCGTCGATCGTCTCGAGCAGCAGCTTGTAGCAGGGGCGCTTGTCTTGCGCCACGCGGCTCTCGTACTCGGGGATGCCGCCGGGCGAGACGATGTCCTCGTAGAAGATGAACTCGTCGCACACCTCGGCGAGCAGCGAGCTCGTGGACTCGCGCATGCCCACGCCGATGACGGTCTTGTCGAACTCGCGCAGCTTCGAGACGAGCGGTGAGAAGTCCGAGTCGCCCGACAGGATGGCGAACGTGTCGATGTGGGACTTGGTGAGGCACATCTCCATGGCGTCCACCGACAGGCGGATGTCCGCGGAGTTCTTGCCCGTGTGCGCGCGGTCCGGGATCTCGATGAGCTCGATGCCCAGCTCGTGCAGCGGCGTCACCACGTCCTCGAAGCGCTGCCAGTCGCAGTAGGCGCGCTTGGAGACGATGCGGCCCTTGTCGACGAGGCGCGCCAGGATGCGCTTGACGTCGGGCGCGGGGCCGGGCTGCTGGTGGCCGCCGCGGCGGCGCTTGCCCGTCCCCAACGCGAGGTTCTCGTAGTCGATGAGCACCGCGATCGTTCCCTGCGGCGCCCCGGTCTGGTTCATGTCCTGCATGCGCTACTTGCCCTCTGTCCTCTTGCCGCCCTTGTTGGCCGCATGGCCGTCCACGCTCATGAGCTCGGGCTCGGCGTCGCCGGTCTTGGCGCGCCTCACCGCGGCGCGCCTTGCGCGGGCACGCTCGCGGTCGCGCTGGCGGGCGGCGGGCGTCATGAGTCGGTCTACGAGCTTCCAGGGACCCACGGACTCGCCGTAGCCAAACTTGAGCCCGGCCACGGCTCCCGCCACGGCACCAAAGGCGAACATGCCGAGAACGACGTAGCCCGTCATCCACACGAGCATGAACAGCACCGAGCCGGCGAGCACCGCCGCGAGGTTGGCCGTGGCATAGCGCGCGGAGCTCTCGCAGCGAGCGCCCGCCTCGTCACCGAGGTGAAAGCCCACGACGATGCCGAACACCGCGAACAGAAGGCTCACGACCGTGATGGCAAATCCGTCACTCACGCGCTACCCCTCGCAGCCGCAGCCGCCGTGGCCGCCGCAGCACTCGTGGTCCTGCCCGTGGTCATGGCCGCCGCAGCACTCGTGGTCGCCGTCGTGGCCATGGCCGCCGCAGCAGCCGTCACCGTGGCCGCCGCAGCACTCGTGGTCGTCACCGTGGTCGTGGCCGCAACCGCAGCCGTCGTGGCCGTCCGGCTCGAACTGGCTCACGTCGAGCTTGCCCCAGTCGAGGCCGGCCGCGGCGGCATCGGCCTGCTCGGCGTACAGCAGGCTGATGGCCTGCGTGCCCAGGCGCTCGCCGCCGATCTGGCAGAGCATGTCATAGAGCGTGAAGGCCGTCTCGGCACCCGGGAGCGTGATCTCGAGGTCCTCGGACTGCTCGATGGCCAGGCGCAGGTCCTTGCGGAAGTGCTCCACGAGAAAGCCCGGCTTGTAGTCGCCGGCGAGCGCCCTGGGGCCAAGGCCCGTGAGCGCGCGCGAGCCGCCCATGCCGGCGCCCACCATGTCGAGCATGCGGGCCGGGTCGATGCCACCCTGCTGCGCGAGCGCCAGAGCGTCGGCCATGCCCACCATGCAGCCGGCGAGTGATACCTGGTTGCAGAGCTTGGCCGTCTGGCCGTTGCCAGCGCCGTCGAAGTAGCAGACCTTGGACGAGAAGGTCTCGAGCACGGGCAGGATCGGGGCGGCGTCTGCCTCGGTGCAGCCCAGGATGAGCGTGAGGGTGCCGTCGATGGCACCCTGCTCGCCCCCGGTCACCGGGCAGTCGACGGCGTGCTTGTCCTCGACCTCGGCCGCATCGTGGATGTCGCGGGCGAGCTGCGCGGAGGACGTCGTGAGGTCGACGAGCCAGGCACCCGTCTTGGCGGCGCGCACGAGGCCGTCCGTGGACAGGTAGACGTCCTCGACGTCTGCGGGGTAGCCGAGCATCGTGAAGACGATGTCGGCCTCGCGGGCGGCCGCGGCGGGGCTCTCCGCCCAGGTAGCGCCGCGCTCGACGAGGGCGTCTGCCTTGGACTTGGTGCGGTTGTAGACCGTGAGCTCATAGCCGGCGTCCATGATGTGGCCGGCGATGGGCGCTCCCATGATGCCGGTGCCGATGAACGCGACCTTGGGCTTGGCGGTTGTTGTCATGTGGTTCCCTTCTACGCATGCTGCCGTCACGGGCGCGAGACCCGCGACGGCAGCCCCAGGTATGGGTGCTCGTTGCTACTTGTTCGCTCGCACGCGGCGCGCGATGCGGTCCGTGAAGGAGAGGGCCTCTCGGCGGTCCTTGCCCCAGAAGACGACGGCCACCATGCCCGGCCCCACGTGTGCGCCGATCACGGGCGACACGGAGCTGTGGATGATGGGGATGTCCTGGCAGCCCGGCTCCTTGCGAAGCTGGTCCTCGAGCCAGCGGGCGTCCTTCTCGGCATCGGCGTCCACGATGCCAATGGGCATGTGCGTCACCACGCCGTCCGTGCCGATGTAGTTCTCCTTGAAGTCCGCGAGGATGGCGCGCAGGGCCTTCTTGCGCCCGCGGCACATGCCGCGCAGCGTGAGGGCGCCGTTGATGTCATAGGAGAGCTCGGGCTTGATGTCGAGCTTGCCACCCACCTGCGCCGCCGCGGGCGGGATGCGACCGCCGCGTGCCAGGGCGTCGAACGAGTCGAGCGTGAAGTAGCCCTGGATGTAGTAGCGGGCCTCCTCGACCCACTCCACGAGCTCGGCGGCCGTGAGGCCGTTGCCCACCTGGCGCACGGCCTCGATGGCGAGCAGCTCGGCGGCAGCCGAGGGGCAGAGGTTGTCCACCACGTAGATCTCGTATCCCGGGTGCGCCTCGCGGACCATCTCGGCGGCCTGGCGCGCGGCGTCGATGCTCGAGGAGAGGCCACGGGTGAAGGCGAGGTAGACGGCCGGAACGCCCGAGGCGGCGCAGCGCTCGAAGACCTCGAGGTAGTGGCCGGGCGTCACGGCGGAGGTCGTCGCGTGCTCGCCGTTGCGCATGCGCTCGTAGAACTCGTGCGGCGTCATGGAGTGCCACAAGTCGTCCGCGTGCTCGCCGTCCTCCATCACGAACGGGAAGTGGATGACCTCCACTCCCAGGGCACGGGCCACCTCCGGGGCAAAGTCTGCGCACGAGTCAACGATGACGCGGCACTGGCCGTCACGGCGATAGCTTGCGCCCGCCTCGGCAACGGTGGCGTCTGCGGAGTGGGCCCCGCACGCGCCACCTTCGCACGCGACGGCCGCGGGCTCCGAGGAACCCGCGGCCTGGATGTTCGAGTTGTCGTTGGAATCGCTAGTCATCTGGCTCCTCAATCTTGGGCTTGATGATTCCGTAGCCGCCGTTCTTACGGCGGTAGATGACGTTCACGAGGCCGGTCGTGGCGTTCGTGAACACGTAGAAGTCGTGTCCGATGAGGTCCGTCTGTACGAGGGCCTCCTCCTCGGTCATGGGCGGCAGGTCGATGACCTTCTCGCGCACGAGCTCGTCGTCCTCCTCGGGGGCGTCGATGAGGTCGGCGAGGTCTGCCGAGGTGGGCGCCACGGGCAGGCCCTGCGTGCGCTGACGACGGTCGATGACACGCGTCTTGAACTTGCGCAGCTGACGCGTGACCTTGTCCGACGCGATGTCGATGGCCGCGTACATGTCGGGGTCTGCGGAGACGACGCGCACCACGTTGTCGCGCACGCGAACCGTGACCTCGCACACCGCAGCCTCGGGGTTCGAGCGGTTCTTCTCGACGCGGAGAACGACGTCACACGTCATCGGCTGAATGTCGAACACCTCAAGGGCTCCGCCGATCTTCTCGTCGACATAGCTGCGAAGGGCATCGGTGACCGTAACCTTGCGCCCAGAAACCTTGATATCCATCGTGCCTCCAACCGTCGTGCCTTACACGCCTTTGCTGGAGCGGCCGCCCACAGGCATTGCGCCTTTTCCCTGGCGGCTTCCCCTGTACTGCACTGGTACCCAAACCGCGTCGCGAGCTTCATGGGAATTGGGAATAACCAGTTACCGATTCGCCCCTTCCATTCCGGGAGAAATCGGCACATGCGCAAAGGACGCGCTAGCCGGCGATGTCGGCGGCGTTGGCGCCGGCTGTCGAGCCGTCCTGGACCCCCGACGTGCCACCCTCGACCTCGGCGGTGTCACTCGCGGCGCCCTCGACCGTGCCGGCGGACACCTCGATGCCCGAGACCTGCGAGGAGCCGCTGAGCTGGCTGAGGCCTCCCAGCCACTTCGCGCGCACGATCTGGGCGACGCCGCCCGAGGTGACCTTGTCCACGGCCGTCTTTACGACCGTCTGGAGCTCGGTGTTGGTAGCGGCCACGCCCACGCCCACGGCGCTCGGCACGTCAAAGGAGCCGCAGAAGGCGATGTCGGTGTAGGCAGACTGCAGGTAGGCGCCGGAGAAGGCGTCGCACAGCACGTAGTCGACGATGCCCTGCTCGAGCGCGTCGAAGGCGTCGTTGAGGTTCTTGAACGACTCCTGGCGCGCCTCGAGGTCACTGCGCTTGAGCAGCTGCTGGGAGGTGGAGCCGTCCTGCACGCCGATGGTCTTGCCAACGAGATCCTGCTTGGCCGCGACCTGCTCGCCGCCCTTGTGGAAGAAGCCCACGGCGTCCTCGGCGTAGGCGCCCACGACCGTGGCCCCGCCCGAACCGCTCGCGGAGGCACCCATCACGACGTCGCACGTCTGGCCAAGCGCCTGCGAGACGTTCGTGACGCTCACGAACTCCACGTCAAGGCCCATCTCGTCTGCGATGGCGTAGGCCATGTCGACGTCATAGCCCTGGAAGGTGCCGTCCTGGGACGTGACGCACATCGGGGCCGACGACGAGGTGTCGAGGCCAACGGTGAGCGTGCCCTGCTTGATGATGGCTGGCGTGGAGACCTGTGCGGAGACGGACGCGGCCTGCTTGGCGCGCGCCTCGGCCACGCTGGGGGTGCCAAACGTCTGCTGGATCGCCGAGACGGGGTTCGAGCAGCCGGCGAGCGAGGCGGCGGCCACCGCGGAGAGGAGTGCGACGCCACAGCGTCCGAGCGTCTTGTTGCGTGTCATCGAGTCTCCTCGTCTTGCAGGGCGCCCGCGCGCCCGTTGCGGCCCCACGCTCGGGACCTGGTCTTCGGTGTGTCTCGTTCAGCTGACCTGGTATTTGACCCCACACTCGCGCACGGGGACGGTCGCAGCACTCCACCGCGGTGGCGCCACTACTGGCCCTCTCGCCCGCGGGGCCGTTTGCCCCTGGTTGAACGGACGGTGCGTCTTACTTCTAGGACGAGCCATGCTCGCTCGGACGCGCACGCCCGAACTTACGTGGATCCCTTGGCCCTCGTCTGGCATGGACTTGGGGAGGCTGCCGGCACCGCCGACGAGGCACGCTCGCGCACGCGACGTCCTTGCCGCGCCCGAGGGCCCGCCTCACCACCCCGCAACCACAGACCTGAATGAGACCCGCCGATTATAGCAGCTCTTTGATGTTGACCTTATGTAGCAGCGCGAATGGGAGCAGGACGGATGTCGTGTCGCGGCCCGGAGTGGAGCGGTTGAGAAGATCGTCCCAGCGAAGGGCCATCCTGCCCTACCACGTGCGGGCAAGGGCGCAGGCGGTGACGCTGTCGGCGCCATGGGCGAGAAGGTCGCGGGCACAGGCGCGCATCGACGCGCCCGTGGTCACGACGTCGTCCACGAGCAGAAGCGAGCAGCCCGTGACGTCTCCCACGACGATCGTCGAGCAGGCCGCGTTGGCGAAGCGCTCCTCGCGGCCGAGCCTTCGCTGGTCTTGCGCCGCGGGCCGGGCGAGAACGTCGGCAAGCGGCAGGCCCAGCATGCCGGCAAGCGAGCGCGAGACGTCCTCCATGTGGTCGAAGCCGCGCCGCGCGTAGGCGGCTCGCGTCGCGGGAACGAAGCACACGGCATCGAGCTCGGAGGCGTCGAAGCGGGCCGCACCATCGGCCGCCGGCCACGCGGAGGCCTCGTCCAGGGCGCACGCCATGACGGCCGCGATGACGGGCGCGAGCCTGCGCTCCCCCGCGTCCTTGTACGAGAGGGCCAGCGCGCGCCCGGCATCCGCGAGCGGCAGGGCGCACACGCAGGCGCGCGACTCCCACAGCTCGCCTCGCGAGGCGCCGCACTCGGTGCACGAGACCCACCCGAACGGGGCCCCGCAGTTGGGGCAAGCCCATCGCTGGGCAAGCCACGGCAGACCCTCACGGCACCTCTCGCATAGGAGCACGCCGGGCGCGTCGCACAGGACGCAGCGCGTGGGCCAGGCAAGCTCGGCCGCGGCGGACGCCACACGCGAGACGAGCGAGCGCGCGCCGATACGTGGGCCATGAGGAAGACCCACGCCGCCCAGCCAGCCGCCAGACGCCTCACCAAACAGATTCGTCGACACAGAAATCCCCTCCACGCCACGCGGGCGCGAAGGGGATGGTCGATTAATTGCCGTGATTGTAGCCGTGCGAGGCAGGCCCCGGGAGCCTTGGCACCCCGAATGTGCCGAGAAGCTCGCCTAGCGGTCCTGCCCGGCGGCGGCCGCGGAGATGAGCTGGTCGAGCACGCCGGCGAGGTCGCGACCTGACGCCTTCATCATCTCGGGGAAACGCGAGTAGCGTGTGAGGCCGGGGATCGTGTTGACCTCGTTGAACACGACCTCGCCCTCAGGCGTCACGAACAGGTCGACGCGCGCAAAGCCCGAGCAGCACAGGGCACGGTAGACGGCAAACCCGGTCCTTCTCACGAGGGCCATCTGCTCGTCGGAGATCTGGGCAGGGCAGCGCAGCGACGAGTTCTTGGAGCTCGCGGAGGCACCGGCCGTCTGGTCCTGGTGGATGTGGAAGAACCCGCCGTCCGTCACGACCGTCTCGTCCACGACGCCCATCTCGAGCTCGCCGGAGGCGTCACCGATGATGGCGCAGCCCACCTCGGTGCCCACGATGGCCTCCTCGACCGAGACCTTGGGGTCGAGCGCGAAGGCGACCTCGAGGGCATGGGCCATCTCGGAGGCGTCGGCGACCTTGGAGACGCCGTAGGACGAGCCGCCGCGGGTGGGCTTCACGAACACGGGGTAGCCGCCGCAGGCCTCAACGGCCGCGCGCATGTCCGCCTTAGGCGCGCCGCGGTAGAGCACCTCGCACTTGGGCACGCGGATGCCAGAGGCCGCGGCCAGGCGGTGCGAGGCGTCCTTGTCCATGCACACGGCGCTGGAGAGCACGCCGCAGCCCACGTAGGGCACGCCCGCGCTCTCGAGAAGCGCCTGCGTGATGCCATCCTCGCCGCCCTGGCCGTGCAGCACCGGCAGGGCCACGTCGACGGCGATGCGGGTGAGGGTGCCGTCCTCCTCGTGGCGGAACAGGCCGTCGCCGGGAACGACGACGACGGGGCACACGTCGTGGGACGCCCAGGCGTCGCCCTCGCAGACGTCGGCGACGTCACCGGTGTAGTTGAGCCACGTGCCCTCGCGGGTGATGCCGATGAGCGCGAGGTCGTAGTCGCGGCCGTCGAGCTCGGAGAGGACGTTGGTGGCGGAGCGCAGCGAGATGTCGTGCTCGCTTGAGGTGCCGCCAAACAGGACGGCGACGCGAAGGCTGTTGCTCATGGGTGCTCCCATCGTATGGATGCGTGTTGGTCAACCGATTAATCGTAGCAGCCACCGGGCTGGCGGGCGGCGCACCTTCCGCGGACGGTGATGGCGGTGACAGTTCGACCCGTCCCCAACTGTCACCTAGAGCGAGAAGAGGCGGCGGGCGTTGCGCCACAGGGCGGCGTAGGTCTCCTCGGGCGTCGAGACGCCGGCGTCGGCGCGGACGTCTGCCAGGCAGCGGGCCGTGAAGGCGACCATCGCCGGCTCGCACTCCTCGCCACGCACGGGCACGGGGGCCATGTAGGGGCTGTCCGTCTCGGTCACGATGAGGTCGAGCGGGCAGGCGGCGGCCGCCTCACGGATGTCGTCGCTTTTGTTGAACGTTGCCGCGCCGCCAAAGGCCACGGTGCAGCCGAACTCCACGAACGGCGAGAGGACCTCGGGCCCGGACGTGAAGCAGTGCACGTCGCAGCCCGCCTCGGGCACGCCCACCTCGGCGAGAATCGCCGCGGTCTGGGCATGGGCCGTGGCATGCGGGTCATCAGCCGCATCGCGGATGTGGAGCTCCACGGGAAGCCCCAGGTCGCGCGCCATGGAGAGCTGGCGGCGAAACACGTCGAGCTGGGTCGCCTGATCAACCTCGTTGTACGGGCCGTAGTCGAGGCCTATCTCGCCCACGCCCACGCAGCGCGCGGCCGCGAGAAGCTCGCGCATGCGCTCCTCGCACGCCGTGTCGAACGCAGGCGCGCCATATGGGTGCACGCCCGCAACAAATCGCAGGTCAAGCGGCATCTCTTGCGTGGCGCCAGGCAAGAGGTCCCATCCCGTAAACGCCGGCGGCACGAGGCCCGCCTCGGCAAACTCGCCAAGGAGCCCCGCCGCAAGCTCGCGTGCCTCGTCGAGAAACGCGATGAGCTCTGACGGCGTTCGGGCCGGCATGTCGTCCGTGGGGTCCAGACCGCAGTCGCCCACCGGGTCGATGGGCACCACGAGCAGGCGCACGCCCGCGAGCGCCGCACGGGCCACGGCAAGCGCCGGGTCGTGGCTGCGCAGCACCGTGAGGTGGCCGTGCGTGTCGGCCAGCGGCGCCAGAGGGCGGGGCATGGGGCGCGCCTTGCCCTTCTTGGTGTGGAACAGCTCGCCGTCCTCGAGCGTGAGGGCGTCGGCTATCAACTGCGCGGCATGGCTCATCGAGACGCGCCTCCCGCGCTGAAGCGCACGGGCAGGTCGGCCGGGATGGCGCCCGCGCCGGCGAGCGCCAGGGCGAGGCGCACGAAGTCCTCGCAGGCGAGCGTCTCGGCACGTGCCGTGGGCGAGATGCCCGTGGCCGAGAAGGCCTCATCGAGCGCGGCCTTTGCAAATCCGCGGGCCGCCATGGAGTTGCGAATGGTCTTGCGGCGCTGCGCGAAGGCGGCGTCGGTCACAGCGGCTGTGGCCGCGAGCTGCTCGGGCAAGAGCGCCTCGGCCGTCTCGGGGTTGGCCACGCAAGCGCGGTCGATGCGCACGACGGCCGAGTTCACGTGGGGCGCCGGCATGAAGCACGTGGGCGGCACCTCGAAGCGGCCCGTCACGCGACCGTAGAGGTTGAGCTTGGCCGTGTAGGCGCCGTAGGCCTTGGAGCCGGGGGTGGCACAGATGCGGTCGGCCACCTCGGCCTGGACCATGACCACGGCCGCGTCGAGCGCGGGGTGCTCGGCCAGGTACTTGAGGATGACCGTGGCGGCCACGTTGTAGGGCAGGTTCGCCACGAGGATGTTGGGCTCGACGCGGGTCTCGGCGTCGCAAGCCTCGGCGTCGTGGGTCTCGGCGTCGCCGCACGTGCCCGCCGTGCAGACGTCGTCCCAGCTCACCTTGAGGGCGTCACCCATCACGTAGGAGAAGGTGCCGAACTCGTGGGCGAGGTCGGCGAGCACGGGCTCGAGCGTGTTGTCCGCCTCGATGGAGACCACGGAGCCGGCGTGCGGCAACATGCCAAGCGTGAGCGTGCCGATGCCGGGACCCACCTCGACCACGTGGCTGTCCTGGCTAAGGCGCGCCAGCTCGAGGATATGGGCGATCACGTGGTCGTCGACGAGGAAGTTCTGGCCCAGGCGGTGCTTCGTGGCCAGGCCAAAGCGCTCGAGCATCTCGCGCGTGGCGGTTGGGTTTGCAAGGGGCGACGCGGGCATGGGAATCCTTTCGATGCGCGCGATACGAAGGCGTCCCAAAGGGGCCAGACCCCTTTGGGACGTGGGATGCGTATGGGCCCAAAGGGCTACGTCCCCTTTGGGACGGCAGGCTAGTTCTTCTTGGCCTCGAGGCGGGGGAACAGCGGGTCGCCCTTCTCGACGGGCTTGTTGCCCGCAAAGCGGCCCCACGCGCACATGGCGGCGAGGTCGTCGGTGCCGGTCTCGGCCTCGCAGGCGATGCGGCGCAGGGCCTCGGCACTCGTCTGGGGCATGAACGGGGCGAGCAGGTGAGCGGAGATGCGAATGGCCTCGAGCAGGTTGTAGATCACGAAGGCGAGCTCGTCGGCCTTCTCGGGATCCTTGGCGAGCGCCCAGGGCTCGGAGTCCTCGATGTAGTGGTTCGCGGCGTGGATGAGCGCCATGGCCTCGTCCTTGGCGCCGGCGTAGTCGAGCACCTCCATGCGCTTGCTGTAGCGCTCGAAGATGCCGTCTGCCACGTCTGCCAGCGGGTTCGCGAAGGCGTGGGCATCGGCCGGGCGGGTGGGCGAGCCGCCGTCGAAGTACTTCATGCTCATGTTCACCGAGCGGCTGATGAGGTTGCCCCAGCTGTTGGCGAGGTCGGCGTTGTAGACCTGCTCCATGCGCTCGAAGCTGATGGCACCGTCGGTGCCGGGCGTCACGTCGGTCATGAAGTAGTAGCGGTAGCCCTCGACGCCGAGAAGGTCGATGACGTCTGCCGGCGCGATGGCGTTTCCGCGGCTCTTGGACATCTTCTCCGCGGCGCCCGTCTCGGCGTTGCGCACGGTGAGGAAGCCGTGGGCAAAGACGTGTTCGGGCAGGGCCTCGCCGATGGCCATGAGCATGGCCGGCCAGATGACGCAGTGGAAGCGGATGATGTCCTTGCCCACGATGTGGAGGTTGGCGGGCCAGCGGTAGGCGAGCTCGGCGGCGGCCTCGGGCGTGTCGACGCCGTAGCCCACGGCCGTCATGTAGTTGAGCAGGGCGTCGAACCACACGTAGGTGACGTGGCCCTCGTCGAAGGGCACGGGGATGCCCCAGTCAAAGCTCGTGCGCGAGACGGACAGGTCGTTCAGGCCGCCCTCGACGAAGGAGCGGACCTCGTTCATGCGGAAGTCGGGCTGGACGAAATCGGGGTGCTCGTCATAGAGCTTGAGGAGCCTGTCCTGGAACGCGGAGAGCTTGAAGAAGTAGCTCTCCTCCTTCACGCGCTCGAGCGGGCGATGGCAGTCCGGGCAGAGGTGGGCACCGGGCGTGCCGTTCTCCTCGTCGCCCTTCTCGACCTGGGTCTCGGTGAAGTAGGTCTCGTCGGGCACGCAGTACCAGCCGTCGTAGCTGCCCTTATAGAGGTAGCCGGACTCCTTCATGCGCTCCCAGAGGTACTGCACGGCCTTGTACTGGCGCGGCTCGGTGGTGCGGATGAAGTCGTCGTTGGAAATCTCGAGCTTCTGCCAGAGCTCCTTGAAGTGCGGGGCCTGGGAGTCGGTCCACTCCTGAGGCGTCATGCCGTGCTTGGCCGCGGCCTCGGCGACCTTCTCGCCGTGCTCGTCCATGCCGGTGAGGAACTTGACGTTGTAGCCGGCGGCGCGACGGTAACGAGCCTGGACGTCAGCCAGGATGGTGGAGTACGCGGTGCCGAGGTGCGGGTCGGCGTTGACGTAGTAGATGGGGGTGGTGACGAAGTACGAGGGCTTGTCTGCCATATGTGGAACCTCTTCTTGGGACGTGCGTCGGCAAATGGGCCGCCGCAGGCGAATGAGCCGCGTGACATTGTATCGCGGGAGCGCCGTCGCGCGGCCCGAGAGCGTAAGGCTGCTCGCGGCCAATGGGGGGGGGAGGGTATCTGAGCGTCCTCTCGTTTGAACGAGCAGCGACTGGGAGCCCTCCCCCTCATGCTATTACTCGCGCGATTTGGTCTACCATCGAGACAGGTCTGATGAGAGGAGTTCGGGCCGCCCGTTTGCATACGTATTGAGGGAATACCGGATACATGGCTTGAGATGCTCAGAGCCAAGGACCTGATTGACGCCTGTCTATTCTAAAGATTACGACATATTTCAAAGGAAAGCAGAAAGGTCGAGCTCGTGTTAGGGCGAAATACGAATGGGGACGGCACGGTAAGCCCGCGCTCAAATTGGAGCATAGTCTCGTGGTTCGAGCAGAGGGTTTTCGCGTGGTCCGATAAGCCCACGCCCAAGCGCTTCGCGACCGACACGCTTATCGTCTTCCTGACGATGCTGCTCGCCACGGTTCTTGGCGCCATCTTCTACGACCTCGACATGGAAGCATGCATAGTCATCACGTATGTCTTGGCCGTTCTCTGCGTCTCGCTCCTCACCGTGGGACGCCTCCACTGCCTCGTGGCCTCCGCCCTCGCGGTCCTGTTCTATAACTTCTTCTTCACCCGCCCGCGCTTCTCGCTCACCGCCTGGGGCAGGACCTATCCCGCGACGTTCGTAGTCATGTTCGTGGTCGCTTTCATCGCCAGCGCCGTTGCCGTGACGCTCAGACGCGAAGTCCACGCCTCACAGCTCGCATATCGAAGGACGCAGATCATCCTCGAAGCGGACGAAGCGCTACGCAGGTGCTCTACGCGCGAGCAAATCATTGATGCGATTGGCGCCCAGCTGTCCAAGCTGCTCGAAGCCGAAGTCATCTGGTATGCCGAGGGCATCTCGGGCTTTGCTCCCCAAAGACACTTCTCAGCCGTCCCGGCAACGCAGACAGAGCCAATCGTCGAGACTCCCATGGCTCATAGAGCTATGGAGAACAGAGGCGCGGTCGGTGCCGGGACCGGCTGCTTCCCCTCCGCAAGCGGCTATTATCTGCCGGTCATCTCGGACGACGAGGTTATCGGCGTAATGGGTGCCTGCCTTGGCAATAAGACGCCACTCCCCGCCGAGCAAAACGAGGCGGAGGCAGTTGTGGGTGAGGCGTCTCTCGCGCTCAATCGCATCCAGGCGCTAGAACAGCGCGAGGAGGCCGCCGTGCTAGCCAAGAACGAGCAGCTTCGCGCCAACCTCCTCCGCTCGATCTCGCACGACCTGCGCACTCCGCTCACGGCAATCTCGGGAAACGCCGACGTTCTGCTCTCGGACGGAGATGCTCTGAGCGCGGACAAGCGCGGAGAGCTGCTCCGAGACATTCGATCCGACGCGAACTGGCTGAACGCCACCGTTGAGAACCTTCTTGCCATCACTCGTCTCGAAAATGGGAACGTCCAGTTAAATACCACCGTAGAACTCCTCGACGACATCATCGAGGAGGCGTTGCGCCACGCCAATCCAGACATCTGCCAGCACTGCCTGGAAATCGAGCCGTGCGAGGACCTCCTCCTCGTCAAAGTGGATGCCAAGCTGATTGTCCAGGTCGTGGTCAATCTGGTGAACAACGCCGTAACCCACACGCAGGCGGGTTCGACCATCCGCGTCTCAACGTGCTCGCGAGGTACCGAGGCCATTGTCAGGGTCGAAGACGATGGCCCCGGCATCAAAGATAGCAATAAGGCGCATGTCTTCGAATCCTTCTATACAATCGACCGGGCGCTCGCGGATTCCAAGCGAAGCGTCGGGCTTGGCCTCTCCCTTTGCAAGTCGATTGTGGAGGCGCATGGGGGTAGCATCGTCGTGAGGGACACTGTCCCCCACGGATGCGCGTTCGAATTCGCACTGCCCCTCTACGAGCTCGAGGAAGGAGCCCCGGAAGATGCCGACTGAATCGAGCCCCACGATTCTCGTGGTCGAGGATGACCCAACGATCAGAAACCTCATCCTGACGACTCTCGACACGCAGGGTTTTCGCCACCTCAGCGAGAGCACCGGGAGAGGTGCCATTGCGGCGTCCGCCTCGAGCGCACCGGACGTGGTCCTCCTCGATCTCGGGCTTCCCGACATCGACGGCATCGAGGTCGTCCGTGCCATTCGCAGCTGGTCTCAGATGCCCATCATCGTCGTCTCTGCAAGGAGCGAGGATGCCGACAAGATCGGCGCGCTCGACGCCGGCGCGGACGACTACCTCACCAAGCCCTTCTCCGTGGGCGAGCTGCTGGCGCGAATCCGCACGACGCTGCGGCGCCTCAACTATCAATCGCCTGCGCAGGGGCAGGAGCCTTCGACATTCCAGAACGGCGACCTGCGAATCGACTACACGGCAGGCATCGCCTACCTCGGCGACGGGGAGCTGCACCTGACGCCCATCGAGTACAAGCTCCTTTGCCTTCTGTCACACAACGTCGACAAGGTCCTCACGCACAGCTTCATCCTGCACGAGGTCTGGGGCAACAACCACCAGGCGGACCTCGCCTCGCTCCGCGTCTTTATGGGAACCCTCCGCAAGAAGATCGAGCCCGACCCGGTTCACCCGCGCTACATCCAGACGCACATTGGCGTGGGTTACCGCATGATGCGCGTCGCGGATGAATAGGGCTTTCGACTGGTGGTTCGAGCCGAATCGCAAGTAGGCTCGAGCTCGACCTGCAAGCTTCGCGCCTACACATATGTGAACAAGGCATATAAGGACGTATTAAGCGCTTTACCTCGGTCTTTAGCCTATCTTTAGGTCACCTTCACACGCACTTTATGCCTGCGAGGTGTGGAATTACCCACGCCCAAAATAGACTGAAAACCATTGTCCTCACGAGGATATCCTCCCCCTTGCGACGGCGAAGCGGCCGTCGGTCGCACGCGCCACAAGACGCGTGCCCTAACAAGGAAAGGAGGGTCCTTGAACACCATGTCCGATTCGCATGAGGAGGAGATGCCGCAGATCGCGGCACTCACGAGCGACGCGGTATTCAAGTCGCTAGGCACGAGCGCAGCCGGCCTCGCGAGTGACCAAGTGAGCGAGCTGCAGGCCAGATACGGCAAGAACCTTATCCAGGCGGGTAAGAAGAAGTCGCCGGTCATTGCGTTCCTCTCCAACTTCACGCACCTCATGGCCATCCTCCTCTGGGTGGCCGGCATCATCGCCTTTGTGGCCGGCATGCCCGAGCTCGGCGTCGCCGTCTGGTTGGTCAACCTCATCAACGGTTGCTTCAGCTTCTGGCAGGAGCACCAGGCAGACAAGGCTACCGAGGCCCTGAAGAAGATGCTGCCGTCCTACGTCAACGTCATGCGCGACGGCCAGCAGGCCCAGGTCCTCGCGGAGGACCTCGTCCCCGGTGACGTCATGGTCCTTGCCGAGGGCGACAAGATCTCCGCGGACGGCCGCGTCGTGCGCGCGTCTGACCTCCAGGTCGACCAGTCGACGCTCACGGGCGAGTCGAACCCCGTGAGGAAGACCGCGGACGCCGTCCTCGAGGCCGACCTCACCGCCGCCGAGACCCCCAACCTCGTCTTTGCCGGCACCTCGGTCTCCGAGGGCAACGGACGCGTCGTCGTCACCAAGATTGGTATGGCGACCGAGTTTGGCAAGATCGCCAGCCTCACGCAGAACATGGAGGACTCCGAGAGCCCGCTCCAGCGTCAGCTCGACCGCCTGACCAAGCAGGTCACCCTGTTCGCGCTCTGCATGGGCATCGTCTTCTTCCTCCTCGACGTGCTGTTTGTTCGCAATGGCCTAGCCTCGTCGTTCATCTTCGCCCTTGGCATGGTCGTGGCGTTCATCCCTGAGGGACTGCTCCCCACGGTCACGCTGTCCCTCGCCATGGCCGTCCAGCGCATGAGCAAGCGCAACGCCCTCGTGAAGAAGCTAAGCTCCGTCGAGGCCCTTGGCTCCACGAGCGTCATCTGCACCGATAAGACCGGCACCCTCACCCAGAACGAGATGACCGTCAACCACCTGTGGACCTGCGACCGCGAGTACGAGGTCACCGGTGTCGGTTACGCCCCCAAGGGCGAGATTCTCTGCGGCAAGGACAAGTGGGAGGCCGCCGACAACGAGGAGCTTCGCCTGCTCGTCTCCGGTGGTGCCCTTTGCTCCAACGCCCGTCTCGTCGAGCCGGACGAGGAGGGTGGTCGCTACACCGTCCTCGGCGATCCGACCGAGGCCTGCCTGCTCGTCAGCGCGCAGAAGGCCAGCCTTTCCCTCGAGGACCTCGAGCGCGAGATGCCCCGCGTGAGAGAGCTCCCCTTCGAGAGTCGCCGCAAGCGCATGACCACCATCCACCAGCTCAAGCGTCCGCTCGATGGCGCCAGCCGAGTCGCATTCGTCAAGGGCGCTCCCAACGAGGTCGTCCGCCTCTCCGACAACTACCGTACCGACGGCAAGGTCATGCCGATGAGCGACGAGATGCGCAAGAGCATCATGGATGCGAACGATGGCTATGCCGCCAACGGCCTGCGCGTGCTTGCCCTCGCCTACCGTCCCCTGAGCCCGGATGACGCCTCCATTCCCCGCTCGATGAGCGACTACACGCCCGAGAACATCGAGTGTGGCCTCACCTTCGTCGGCCTCCTCGTCATGCAGGATCCGCCCAGGCCCGAGGTCGCCGACGCCGTGGCCGAGTGCCGTCGTGCTGGCATCCGCGTCGTCATGATCACGGGCGACTATGGCCTGACCGCCCTCTCGATCGCCCGCAAGATCGGCATCGTCCAGAGCCCGAACCCTCGCGTTTTCTCTGGCGTCGAGCTCGAGAAGACCTCTGACGACGAGCTCAAGGAAGCCCTGAAGGGCGAGGTCGTCTTTGCCCGCATGGCGCCTGAGCAGAAGCTGCGCGTCGTCGAGAACCTGCAGCAGATGGGCGAGATCGTCGCCGTCACCGGCGATGGCGTGAACGACTCCCCCGCCCTCAAGAGGGCTGACATCGGCGTCGCCATGGGCATCACCGGCACGGACGTGGCCAAGGAGGCCGCGGACATGATCCTGACCGATGACAACTTCGCCTCGATCGTCCACGCCATCGAAGAGGGCCGCGCGGTCTACGCGAACATCAGGAAGTTCATGCTTTACATCCTGAACTCCAACGTGCCCGAGGCTGTCCCCTCTGCGATCTACCTGCTCTCCGGTGGCGCCGTGCCACTGCCGCTCACGACGATGCAGATCCTCACCATCGACCTTGGCACCGACATGCTGCCCGCCCTTGGTCTTGGCACCGAGCCTCCCGAGGCTGACGTCATGGCCAACCCGCCTCGCAACCCCAACGAGCCGCTGCTCTCCGGCAAGGTCATGCGTAAGGCCTTCCTGTGGTACGGAATGCTCGGCGCCCTGTTCTCCTTTGCTGCGTTCATGTTCTGCCAGGTCATGAACGGCTGGCACCCCGGCATCGAGATGTTTGGCGTGGGCAACGACCTTGATCCGATCTACGTCCGCGCGACGACCATGGCACTTGCGGCCATCGTCTTCACGCAGATCGGCGAGGTCTGGAACTGCCGCACGGAGACCGCATCCGTCTTCTCGGTGGGTCTGTTCTCCAACAAGCAGATCAACAAGGGTATTCTCTTCGAGATCGCACTCATCATCTTCATCACGCTGTTCCCGCCCTTCCAGAGCGTCTTCCACACCAGCCCGCTCGTCCTGAATGACTTCGTGTTCCTGGTGCTGCTACCGCCCGTCATCCTCCTCCTCGAGGAGGCCCGAAAGGCCATCGTTCGCAAGAGGCACCACATCGATCGCAACGGCGTCGCCATCAAGCAGGCACCGGAAAAGAGGTAAAGATGAAAGTTATCGTCGTAGGAATGGGCCGCATGGGCACGAGCCTCGCTCGCAAGCTCGACAGGCAGGGCTACGAGGTCTGCGCCATCGACCAGGACCCCGAGCGCCTCAAGGCGCTCGGCCCCACGTTCGGCGGCCAGACCGTCGCGGGCATCGGATTCGACCGTGAGGTCCTTGCTGCCGCCGGCATCGATCGTGCGAGCGCCGTCATCGCCTGCACCGCTTCTGACGAGACGAACATCGTCGTCGCCCGCATCTCCCGACAGACCTATCGCGTCCCACGCGTCATCGCGCGCCTGTACGAGATCGGCAATGCCGAGACGTACCGCAGGCTCGGCATCCAGAGCATCTCGACCACCGACTGGGGCGTGAGGCGCGTCTGCGAGCTCCTGACCTTCAACGAGCTCGATGACGTCACCGGCATCGGTTCCGGCGACGTGCGCCTCGTTCGCGCCGACGTGCCGTCGATGCTCGAGGGCAGTCCTGTTCGCGAGCTCACCGCCATTGGCGAGATTAGCATCGTCGCCGTCTCTCACGACAACGAGACCTTCGTTCCCACCCAGGGTACGGTCCTCGACCACGGCGACATCATCTACGCCGCCGTCCAGGCGACCTCGGCAAGCAAGTTCCGCGCCATGCTTGGCATGACGGATTAGGAGGCTGTATGAACATCATCATTGTCGGCGGCGGCAAGGTTGGTTCCTACCTCGCCACTCTGTTGGGCAACCGCGGTTACAACGTTCGCATTGTCGAGTCAAGGAAGGCCGTTGCGCAGCGCCTCGAGGAGAAGCTGCCCGAGGGTTCTGTTGCGAGGGGCATGGGTTCGAGCCCGGATGTCCTCGAAGAGGCCGGCGTGCTCCAGGCCGACGTCATTATTGCCGTAACGGGCGATGACGAGGTCAACCTCGTGGTCGCGATGCTCGCCAAGATGGAGTACGGCGTGAATCGCGTCGTCGCCCGTGTGAACAACCCGGCAAATGCCTGGATGTTCGACGAGTCTATGGGCGTCGACATCGCCGTTGACCAGGCGGACATCATCACGAAGTCCGTCGAAGAGGGTCTCGACATGGAGGACGTCTTCACTATCATGCGCCTCGGAAAGGATGGTCACGAGATCGTCCAGGGCGAGGTTCGCCCGTGCTCCGCGATGGTGGGCAAGTCGATTGCCGAGCTCCAGATTCCCGACGGCCTGGTCTTTGTTGCCCTCGAGCATGAGGGCAACATCATCATCCCCAATGGTGACACCGCGTTTAGCGCCGGTGACCGTGTGGTCGCCTTCGCGAGCGAGCAGGGCAGGGACTTCCTGAGTCACTCGCTGCAGTAGGGAAGATCTTCGATAGGCCCCGCACCATTGCGTGGTGCATGACCGCCGGGACCAGCCACAGGCTGGCCTCGGCGGTTTTTTGAGTGAGGCGGATGCCGCTGGCCATGACATCGACGCCGGGTGCGCTTGGAATCACGATGGAAAGACGCTACCGTAAGCGGGTCGGAATGCGAAGGAGACCAGCGATGACGAAGCCCAGCGGCACCAAGCGCCACTACGATATGCCCCTGCCGGCCAAGCAGCAGCGCGGACGGCAGGCATTTGGCGGGTCAGCGCGCGCAGCGGGCATCGGCCCCAACAAGGCATGCGGCCACAAGGGCGGCATCCGCCGTCAGGGCTCAAAGCGCGGGTAACCTAGGCCAACATCAAGAAACCTGCAAAAGGGACTGTCCCTTTTGCAGGTTTCCTTTTGCAGCCATGCGGGGTTAGACGAGTTTGTCGTAGACCTCGGATTTTGGGATGCCAAACTGCTTGGCCAGGCGCTTTGCCAGAGCACTCTTGGGCTCTCCGGCATCAAGCCCCTCGGCGATGGCCTCCTCCAGAGTGGCGGGGCCAGAAGCGCAGGCTGCGCGTAGGCAAGAGAGCTCCTCCGCACTCGGGCCCTCCACGACGACGACGCATTCCCCTCGCACCTCGCCACGTTCGCGAATGCGTCGCGCGAGCTCGCCAGAAAGGTCGCGCACGCATTCCTCATGAAGCTTCGTGAGCTCGCGCACGAGCGCCACGCGACGCGCCGGGAAAGCCTCGGCAATGGAATCGAGCGTCGCCACCACACGATGGGGACTCTCGTAAAACACAAGCGCGCCAGGAATCGGAGCGAGCTCGGCCAGGCGCCGCGCACGCTCGCCGGCCTTCCTGGGCAGGAAGCCCTCGAAGAAGAAGTGGTCCATCGCAAGGCCGCTCGCCACAAGGGCGCAGGTCACGGCACTGGGACCGGGGATGACCTCGACGGGGAGCCCGGCATCGAGCGCCGCGTCAACGAGGCGCTGGCCGGGGTCGGAGACGCCCGGCATGCCCGCGTCGCTCACGAACGCCACGCGCGCGCCGCCCGCCACGCGGGCGAGCACGCCCTCGACGCGGCTCGCGATGACGTTCTCGTCGCAGCGCTCGAGCGCAACGCGGATCTCAAAGCGCGCGAGCAGCTTGCTCGTGACGCGCGTGTCCTCGCACAGCAAGACGTCCGCGCCCCGCAGCGTCTCGAGCACGCGCGGCGAGGCGTCCGAGAGGTTGCCGATGGGCGTGCCCACGAGCGACAGCATGCCGCCCTCGCCGCCGCGCGCGTCCTTCTCGGCCACGTCCGTAGCCTCGACGTTGTTCTTCACTCGCTCCCCCATCTAGTCGAACATGCCCGTCTCGAAGCTCGAGAGCGCCACGCGCGCGTCCCAGCTCGAGAGCCTGCCTTCCGTCTTCCAGGTCTGGAAGAACCAGCCCGCGCAGCCGCCGAACGCGCCCATCTGCCCCGCGGTGTAGACGCGCTCAAGCGCGATGCGCCCCTCGGGCGTCATGCCGGCGTCCGCGAGCGGCAGCGCGCTCGACCACTCGCCCACCATGACGGGAAGCCCGCTCTTGCGGGCGCGCGCCACGTAGGCCGCCGAGGCGTCGGCGAGCTTGCGCACCCCGGCGGGGCCGGCCGCGTTCATCGACTCGGCATAGTGGTAGATGTGGCTGTCGAGCCAGACGTTGACGTAGCGTGCCGGCGACATGAACGCGCGCCAGGCGTCCGGCAGGCACGCATCGTGCAGCACGAGCACGGGACGGGTACCGGCGGCGTTGCGCAGCGCCTCGTAGGCGTCGCGGTAGAAGTTGCGCAGTAGATGCGGCGGCACGCCCTCCACGAGCGAGAGGCCCCGGCGCGAGCGACCCTGGACCTCGTCGATGGGCTCGATGCCCAGGAAGTTCTCGCGGGCGGCATAGCGCGAGGCAAGCTCGGCCACCACGTCGAGCATGCACTGGCGAAACGCGCCGATGTCCCCAAAGAAGCTCGCCGGAGAGGCCGCATCCGCGCCCGGCGCCACGGCGACGTCGAGCAGCACCGAGACGCCCGCGGCCTCGGCCCAGTCAAAGGCGGCGTCAACGTAGCCGATGCAGCCGGCCGAGGGGCCGGGCATGGGGCCATCCTCGCCAAAGACGAACCACGGCACTTGCAGGCGCACGGCGTCGAAGCCGCGCGCGGCGATGCGCGCAAAGTCTTGCTCGTCCACGAACGTCTCGCGATGGCGAGTGAGCATGTCCTCGTAGCGGCCGCGCTCGACGCTGCCCGCGAGCTCGAGCTCGGTGAACGCGCCTGTGCCCGCGAACAGCGAGGGCGTCACCCACGGCTCGAGCACAAGCCAGCCGGAGAGGTTGACGCCATGCAACGGCCGGGCGGGCGCCTCCTGCGCGGCCGCCTCGCTCCTCTTGTTCCTGTGCCTCAGCATCTCAATCCCTCGTCTTCCCTGGTTTCGGCAGTGACAGTTGGCCCCGTCCCCAAGTGTCACCTAGCGGTACTCGATGCGTGCGATACGAACGACCCAGTCGCAGCCGTACGTGAAGCCGTTGGCGTCGATCGTGAGCGTGCCGCGGTCGCAGTCCTGCATGAACGGCACCTCGGCGCCGTCGTCGAGCCACGAGGTGCGCGAGACCGGCCTCGCGGCTCCCGTGAACGAGCGCAGGTTGGAACCCTCGCCGCCCAGCGTCACGTTCTCGTTGCCCGCGATGGCGAGGTCATGCACGAACACGTAGCTCACGCCCGCCTCGGCGTCATCGAGCACGAAGTCGCGGATGCCGCCGTTTGCCACGAGCGCGCGGCTCGGGCGCGCCGTGTGGACGGAAGCGCCGGCCATGGCCATCCAGCGACCAATGAGGCGCAGGTACTCGCGCTGCAGCGCCGAGATGGCGCCCGTGCCCGTAGGGCCGATGTTCACCAGCGCGTTCGCGCCGGCGCGACGGGCGTTGGCGATGGTCTCGATAAGCTCGCGCGGGCTCTTGTAGTCGAGGTCGTTAGCGGCGCGTCCCCAGTGCTTGTTCGTGGTGACGGACACCTCGCCGGCGACGTACTTGCCGTCCGCCGGGCCGTGGTTCACCTCGCCGGAGATGCGACGCTCGTAGGTGGTGACGTCGATCTCGGGGTCGATGATCTTGCCGCGGTTCTTGAGGCCCGTGTTGTTGATGATGATGGCGTTGGGCTGGTACTTGCGGATGGTGCCGTAGAGCTCCGGCAGCTTCCAGTCCGCGTCCTTCTTGTTCCAGTTGCCGTCGAACCAAAATCCGCCCACCTCGCCGTAGTTCCTGCACAGGATCTCGACGGAAGCACGCAGGTACTCGAGGTAGGCGTCGAAGTCCGTCTCGTACAGGGGCGAGTGCCAGTCGTAGGTGGCCATGTAGAAGAACGGCTTGATGCCGCCGGCGTGGCAGGCGTCCACGAACTCGCGCACGAGATCGCGACCCGCGGCGCTGTGCGGCGCGTCGAACGTGGACAGGCCGCACGTGTCATAGAGGAAGAAGCCCTCGTGGTGCTTCGTCGTGAGCGTGATGTAGCCCGCGCCCATCTCCTTGGCGGCGGTCACGAGCTCGGCGGCGTCGAAGTCCTCGGCGGTGAACGTCTCGGCGAGGCGCTCGTACTCCTCGCGGGGACGCTCGTGAATGAACTCGGTCCACTCACCGCACGAGAGCTGCGAGTACAGTCCCCAGTGCACAAACAGGCCCAGGCCCATGTCCTCGTAGTCCTTGATACGCGGCAGCGGCTCGCTCATGGCGTCTCCTCGTCGTGTGGGACCGGGAGGGTGCCAAAGGGACCCGTCCCCTTTGGCGCCCCGGCCCCTAGCTCAGCTCTCTCATGCCATGGTACAGCTGCCAGTACTCCCCGTGCTGCGCGAGAAGCTCCTCGTGCGTGCCGCGCTCGATGATTCTGCCGTGCTCGAGCACCATGATGGCGTTGGCGTTTCTCACGGTCGAGAGCCTGTGGGCGATGACGAACACGGTGCGGCCGGCCATGAGCGCGTCCATACCACGCTCGATGAGCGCCTCGGTGCGCGTGTCCACCGAGCTCGTGGCCTCGTCGAGGATGAGCACGGGCGGGTTGGCCACGGCGGCTCGCGCGATGGCGAGCAGCTGCCGCTGGCCGGCCGAGAGGTTGGCGCCGTCGGCCGTCACGGGTGTGTCGTAGCCCTTGGGCAGGCGTCGGATGAAGCCGTCGGCGTTGGCCGTGACGGCGGCGGCGCGCACCTCCTCGTCGGTGGCATCGAGCTTGCCAAAGCGGATGTTGTCGGCCACGGTGCCGCGGAACAGGTGCGTGTCCTGGAGCACGATGCCCAGGCTTGCGCGCAGGCTCGCCTTGTCGATGTCTCGCACGTCGATGCCGTCGTAGGTGATCTGGCCGGCGCGCACGTCGTAGAAGCGGTTGATGAGGTTCGTGATCGTGGTCTTGCCCGCGCCCGTCGAACCCACGAAGGCGATCTTCTGCCCGGGCTTGGCAAACAGCGACAGGTTCTCGAGCACGGTCTGACCTGGCTCGTAGCCAAACGTGACGTCATGGAAGCGCACGTCTCCGGCAAGCGGCACCGCCGTGCCGTCCGAGCGGCGCCACGCCCAGCCGCCGGTGCCCGCCGCCGCGCGCGCGGGGCCGTCTGCCCCGGCTCCCAGGCGCTCGAGCGCAACCGTGCCCTCGTCCGCCTCGGGCGCAACGTCCATGACCGAGAAGAGGCGCTCGGCTCCGGCAAGGGCGTTCAGCAGGAAGTTGCCAAGCTGCGTCACCTGGTTGAACGGCATGGCCGCCTGGCGAACGAACACGAGGTAGCTCGCGAGGCTGCCCATGTCCGTGAGGCCGCGCGCCGCCAGAAGCGAGCCCATGACGGCCACGATGGCGTAGTTGGTGTAGGTCATGGCCACGGTGATGGGCACCATGGTGGCCGCGTAGGTCTGGGCCGCCGTGCCCTGCTCGCGCAGGCGCTCGTTGCGCTCGCGAAAGCCGGCGAGGCTCTCGCGCTCGTGCGTGTATGCCTGCACGACCTTCTGGCCGGCGCACATCTCCTGGACGTAGCCGTCGAGCGCGCCCAGCGTGGACTGCATGGCCGAGAAGTGACGGGAGCTCCTCTTGCCCGCCACGCGCACGTAGGCGATGAGCGCCACGTCGCAGGCCACCGTCACGAGCGTGAGGCGCCAGTCGAGCACGAACAGCAAGACGATGGTGCCCACGGCCTGGATGGCCGCCTGGATGACGTTGGCGAAGCTGTTGTTGAGGGCCTCGGACACCGTGTCGACGTCGTTGGTGAAGTAGCTCATGACGTCGCCGGTGCGCGTGCGGTCAAAGAAGGACAGCGGCAGCGTCTGCAGGCGTGCGAACAGGTCGCGACGGATGTCGAACACGACGCGCTGCGCCGCGCGCACCATCGTCTGCGTGTAGCCGAGCGCGCACAGCGCCCCCACGGCGTAGATGGCCGCCGTGAGCACGATGCCCGCCCGGAATCCGCCCACGTCCGCCGTCGTGAGGCAGTTGACGACCGGCTTGATCATGTAGGTTCCCGCAAGCTGGCACAGCGCGCACACGCTCGCGAGCACGCCCACTGCCAGCAGCATGAGGCGGGCGCCGCCCATGTAGTCGAGGAGGCGCCGCATCGTGCGGCCAAGGTTCGCCGGCTTGCCCGAGCCGCCCTTCGTGGTGAACACCGCCATCACTGCTCATCCCCTTCCGAGACCTGCGTGCGATAGAGCTCCTGGTAGATGGGGTCGGTCGCGAGAAGCTCGGCCGGCGTGCCCACCGCATGGACCTCGCCGTTGTCCAAGATCACGATTTGGTCGGCGTCTGCCACCGAGGCCACGCGCTGCGCCACGATGACCTTCGTGACATCCGTGAGCGAGCGCAGCCCCTCGCGGATGCGGGCGTCCGTGGCCATGTCCACGGCGCTCGTGGAGTCGTCGAGCACGAGCACGCGCGGACGGCGCACGAGCGCGCGGGCGATGCACAGGCGCTGGCGCTGGCCGCCCGAGACGTTGTCGCCGCCCTGGCCAAGGTCGCCGTCGAGCCCGCCGATGCGGCCGAGGAACTCGTCGACGGCCGCCACGCGGCAGGCCTCGAGCAGCTCCTCGTCCGTGGCGTCGGGCCTGCCCCACAGGAGGTTCTCGCGCACCGTGCCGCTGAACAGGACGGGACGCTGCAAGGCTATGCCCACGGCGCGGCGAAGCGCCGCCACGTCATAGCTGCGCACGTCATGGCCGCCCACGAGAACGGCGCCGCCCGTGACGTCATAGAGCCTGCCCAGAAGCTGCACGAGCGAGCTCTTGCCCGAGCCCGTGCCGCCCAGCACGCCAATGGTGGAGCCGGCCGGGAACTTGAGCGTGATGTCGTGCAGGACGTCTGCCTCGGCATCCGCGTGGTACTTGAAGCTCGCGTGGTCAAACTCGATGGAGCCGTCGGGCACCTCGGCGATCGCGTTCTCGGGGCTCGCGATGGTGGGGTTCTCGGCCAGCACCTCGCCCACACGCTGCACGCTCGTGAGGGCGCGCGTCATGAGCAGAAAGACGTTGGAGATCATCATGAGCGAGTTCGTGATCTGCAGCACGTAGCTCATGAAGCCCGTGAGCTCGCCCACCCTGAGCTGGCCGGCCATGATCATGGAGCCGCCAAGCGCCAGGATGAGCACGTCGCTCGTGTACATGACGGCCTGGAACAGCGGCAGGTTGAGCACCGCGGAGCCAAACGTGTGCGTCGAGGTGTCCGTGAGCCGCTCGTTCACCGCACCGAAGCGTCCCTCGACCCACTCGCCGCGCACGAACGCCTTCACGGCGCGAATGGCCGTGACGCTCTCCTGCACCACGTCGTTGAGCTCGTCCATGACGCCCTGCAGCACGCGATACAGCGGCGCCACGTGCCGCACGATCAGCACGAGCGCCACGGCGAGCAGCGGCAGCATCACGAAGAAGACGCAGGCCAGGCGCACGGACAGCATGCTCGCGAGCACAAGGCCAGCCGTGAACATGACGGGACCTCGCATCATGGGCCTGAACCCGTTCATGAACGCGTTCTGGATCACGGTGACGTCGGTGGTCATGCGCGTCACGAGCGACGAGGTGTCAAAGTGGTCGAGGTTCTCGTAGGAGTAGCGCTGGATGGCCTCGAACTCGGCGTCGCGCAGGTTGGCGCCCAGGCCCATGGCGGCCCGCGCGCTGCAGCGCGAGAAGGCCATGCCAAAGTCCATGGCCACGATGCCGCACGCAAGCATCTCGGCGCCGGTTACCCACACATGGCTCATGTCGCCGGCAACGATGCCCTGGTCGATGAGGCCGGCGGTGAGAAACGGGATGAGCAGCTCGAGCGTGCCCTCGAACAGCATGCAGATGGCCGCGAGGATGAAGTCACGCTTGTAGGGTCCCAGGTAGCGGGCGATGAGCTTGAGGTCACGCACGACGGCTCGCCTCGCTCTCACGGCAGGCCGTAAGGTTTTGCCTCGCGCGCTCGAGAAGGCTCGCGAACTGCTCGCGTTCCTTGTCCGAGAAGCCCGCGAGCATCACCTCGTCGATGTGGGCGCAGCGCTCGTCCCACGGCCTCACCACGGCACGGCCCGCCTCGGTGAGGACCATGCGCTTCGTACGGCGGTCGCTCGGGTTCTCCTCGCACGTCACGAAGCCGTCACGCTCGAGCGCGTCGAGCATCCGCGAGACCGATGCCGGGTCCATGCCAAAGAACTCGGCCATCTCGCGCTGCGTGGCGTGCTCGTGCGCCGCCAGGTACGAGATGATCCTGGGCTGGCCAGACGCCAGGCCAAGCTTAGATCCATAGGGCCTGAGCAGCGCCTTCTGCGCCTGGAACGCCCTCAGAAGCGCCATGTGCGCATCGACGAGGGAGTACCCCTCGCCCAACGCAAGCCTCTCGTTCACGCTTGTCACCTCTTGCATTTCGTTGACATCTCAATGATTGACAAATCAAGAGAATAACGCGATTAGTTGCAATGTCAACGAACCATGACAAAAGGACCCGTCCCCTTTGGCATGCATTGGGCATGCCAAAGGGGACGGGTCCCTCTGTCATGGGGAGCTTGCGCTGCTAGGCCGTCACGTAGGTCCAGGGGTCGCCGGAGGGCACGAATGACATGGGCACGTCGGCACCAAGGGCCTCGGGCAGCCAGCGCAGCATGTACTCCATGCCCGGCTCCTCCACGTTGAAGTGGCCGATGCAGATCATGGCCTTGCCCAGGCCCAGCTGCGCCGAGTCGCGCACGTACTCAGAGGTCGTGAAGTCGGTGGCCTCCATGGTCACGAGGCAGTCCACGCCCGCGTCCATGGCCGCCGTCGTCTCGTTGTCGAACTGCCCGATGAGGTGCATTGGCACCTTCACCGTGCGCACGCGCGCGTCCGCATCGCCCACGATGCGCGTGCCGTTGAGCCCCAGGCGCGCCACGAGGAAGCGCGCGAGCTCGCCGGCGGTGGTCTCGGGAATCGTGAAGTTCATGGGGCAGTCGGGGTTGCCGGTAACATAGTCGCGCCAGCCGAGCTTGTCGGCAAGGCCCATGAAGATGCTGTCCACGAGGCGGCCGTTCTCGGGCGCACCGGAGTGGATGTGGTCGTGCAGGCGCCACACCGTGATGCCGCACTCGTCGAGCAGGGCCCGCTTGGCCGCAAACGTCTTGTTGTTCGCGAGCCAACACGTGTGGTCGCCGTGGTTCCAGAACAGCGCCTCGTGGCAGATGATGAGGTTCGCCCCGCGCGCGTGCGTCTGCTGTATGACGTCTGCCGAGGCAAAGCACGTGGTCACGATGCCCGTGCATGCCACGTCAACGGGACCGTAGAGCACCTGGTCGCGCGTGGTGTCGTCGTAGATCGGACCGTCCCAGGTCTGGCCGCAGTACGCCTTGACGTTGGCAATGACCTCGCTGATGAGCATGGCTTCCTCCAGATGGTCGGCATCGCGCGGCGCGTCGGGGACATCCCGGTCACGCTCGCAGAATAGCTCGGGGCTCGCGTTGCTACTCAATATAGTATGTGCATGGCTCACCCATCAGATACCGTGCGAGAATCGCCGGCGAACGGAGGCACCATGCTTGACCTCACCAAGCTCACGACCGAGCAGCGCAACCCCAAGACAATGGAGCTCGACTCCTTCTCCCCCATCGAGATCGCGCGCGTCATGAACGAGGAGAACACCAACGTCATCAAGGCCATCGACGAGGTGCTGCCCCAGGTGGCCAGCGCCATCGAGTGGGCCGGCGAGGCGCTCAACGCCGGCGGCCGCATCATCTACATGGGAGCCGGTACCTCGGGGCGCCTCGGCGTGCTCGACGCCGTGGAGTGCCCGCCCACGTTCGGCGTCTCCTACGACACGGTCGTGGGCCTCATCGCCGGCGGCGAGGGCGCGTTCGTGAAGGCGGCCGAGGGTGCCGAGGACAACGCCGAGGCGGGCGCCGCAGACCTCGCCGCGCTTGAGCTCGAGAGCCGCGACATCGTCATCGGCATCGCCGCGAGCGGCCGCACCCCCTACGTCATCGGCGGCCTTCGCTACGCCAACGAGGCGGGCTGCCGCACCGTTGCCATCGCCTGCAACAAGGACTCGGCCGTGGGCGCCGAGGCACAGCTCGCCATCGAGCCCGTCACGGGCCCCGAGGTGCTCACGGGTTCCACGCGCCTCAAGGCAGGCACGGCGCAGAAGCTCGTGCTGAACATGATCTCCACCGGCTCGATGGTGGCCGCCGGCAAGGTCTACCAGAACCTTATGGTCGACGTGAAGCAGAGCAACGAGAAGCTGCGCGTCCGCGCCCAGAACATCGTCATGATGGCCACGGACTGCACGCGCGAGCAGGCCGCCGAGGCGCTCGCCGCCTGCGACAACCACGTCAAGGGCGCCATCGCGATGCTATTGCTGGACTGCGACGCCACCGCCGCCGAGGCCGCGCTCGACGAGGCGCATGGCCACGTGCGCGCCGCCGTGGAGGCGCACAAGGCCTAGGACGCCGCGTCCGAAGCCACGCAGAGGGCCGCCCAAAGATCACCAGATGGGCCGCTCGCCACATACGAACCAAAAGCGACCGTTTGCGAGACCATCTCCCGCGAACGGTCGTTATTTTGCTGTGAACGGCAAATGCCCACAGACGCAACACCGCAAGCCGAACTGAAATGACCACTTACCAATAGTCATTTGTGCCGACTATATGTATACGAATTCGTAGTCATTTCTCGCGCCGCCGCGCGCTACCCTTCCCTTCAGTCGCACGCGACGGGCGGGCGACGGCAATGGGCGGCCAGCTGGCCGTCCATCCACGAGACCTGGGAGGGGCCATGGAGAAGCGGATCTATCGGTTCGGGCTCGACGAGAACGGCGCCGACGTCACGGAGGGCACGGCGCACGACAACTTCACCCTGGGCGGCAAGGGGGCCAACCTCGCCGAGATGGCGCGCATCGGCCTGCCGGTGCCGCCGGGGTTCACGATCACCTGCCAGACCTGCATGGACTACGCCCGCGGCAACAACACTTGGCCCGAGGGCGTGCTCGACGCCATCGCCGAGGCCCGCGCGGACCTCGAGCGCCGCTGCGGCAAGCGCCTGGGAGACGCGGCCGACCCGCTGCTCGTCTCCGTGCGCTCCGGCGCCCCCTTCTCCATGCCCGGCATGATGGACACGGTGCTTGACCTGGGCCTCAATGACGAGAGCGTCCTGGGGCTTGCCGCACAGACGAGCAACGAGCGCTTCGCCTGGGACAGCTACCGCCGCTTCATCCAGATGTTCTCCAACGTGGTCATGGGCATTGACTCAGACCTGTTCGAGCACGCCATCGACCAGGCCAAGGCCGAGCAGGGCGTACACGCCGACACCGAGCTTGACGCAGCAGCCCTGCAGCGGCTCGCGGCCACGTTCAAGCAGATCTTCTCCGAGCACGTGAGCGCCGAGGAGCACCCCGAGCTCGTGGGCGCAGACGGAGTCGCGGTGTTCCCGCAGGATCCCGGCGTGCAGCTCACGCTTGCCGTGGCGGCCGTCTTTGGCTCCTGGGACTGCGACCGCGCCCGCCTCTACCGCAGGCAGAACAACATCGCCGACGACCTGGGCACCGCGGTGAACGTCCAGGCCATGGCCTTTGGCAACAAGGGCGAGACGAGCGCCTCGGGCGTGGCCTTCACGCGCAACCCCGCCACCGGCGAGCGTGAGTTCTACGGCGACTACCTCGTGAACGCCCAGGGAGAGGACGTCGTGGCCGGCATCCGCAACACCGAGCCCATCGAGGACTTGCGCCGCACGCCGGGCCTGGAGGCCGCCGGCGAGCAGCTCGAGCGCATCTTCGGCATCCTCGAGCAGCACTACCGCGACATGATGGACATCGAGTTCACCATCGAGCAGGGCAAGCTCTACATGCTGCAGACGCGCGTGGGCAAGCGCACGGCCGCCGCAGCCCTCAAGATCGCCGTCGACCTGGAGCGCGAGGGCCTCATCACCCGCGAGGAGGCGCTGCTGCGCATCAACCCCGCCCAGCTCGACCAGCTCATGCACCCGCAGATCGCCAAGGGTGCCGAGAGAAACGTCATCGCCCGCGGCCTCAACGCGAGCCCCGGTGCTGCCGTAGGCGGCATCGTCTTCTCGGCCGCAGACGCCGTGGCCGAGAAGGACGCCGGCCGCGACTGCGTGCTCGTGCGCTGGGAGACCACGCCCGACGACCTCGCCGGCATGACGGCCGCCAAGGGCATCCTCACGAGCCACGGCGGAAAGACGAGCCACGCCGCCGTCATCGCCCGTGGCATGGGCAAGCCCTGCGTCTGCGGCGTGGACGCCCTGCGCATCGACGCGGCCCGCAAGGAGGTGGTCGTGGCCGGCACCGACCTCGTGCTGCACGAGGGCGACGTCGTCTCCATCGACGGCGGCACGGGCGAGGTCATGCTCGGCGCCATGGCGCTCGAGCGCCCGGGCACCACGGGCGACCTCGCGACCGTCCTTGGCTGGGCAGACGACGTGCGCCGCTTGGGCGTGCGCGCCAACGCCGACAACCCCGCAGACGCCAAGCTGTCGCTCGAGCTGGGCGCCGAGGGCATCGGCCTCACACGCACCGAGCACATGTTCCTGGGCGAGCGCAAGGCCATCATCCAGCGCTTCATCCTGTCGAACAGCGACGAGGAGCGCGCGGAGGCGGCAGACGAGCTGTCACGCGCGCAGGAGGGCGACTTCTACGAGATCCTCGACGCCATGGACGGCCTGCCCGTGACGATCCGCCTGCTTGACCCGCCGCTGCACGAGTTCCTCGACAACCCCCGCGACCTGGCCGTTCGCCTCGCCAAGATGGAGTGCGAGAGAGCAAGCGCCGATGAGATCGCGCGCACCCGCGCCCTTCTCGCGCGCATCGACGCGCTGTCCGAGGCAAACCCGATGCTGGGCCTTCGCGGCTGCCGCCTGGGCTTTGCCTTCCCCGAGCTGCCCGTGCTGCAGACGCGCGCCATCGCCCGCGCCACGGTGCGCCTCAAGCGCGAGGGCAAGAACCCCCGCCCGCACATCATGGTGCCGCTCGTGTGCCTCAACGCAGAGATCCGCGAGATGCGCGCCATCGTGGAGCGCGCCATCATCGACGTCGAGGTCGAGACGGGCGTGCGCCTGGGCGAGATTCCCGTGGGCACCATGATCGAGCTGCCGCGCGCCGCCGTCATGGCCGACCGCATCGCCCGCCACGCGGACTTCTTCAGCTTTGGCACGAACGACCTCACGCAGACGGCGCTGGGCTTCTCGCGCGACGACGTCGAGGGCAAGGTGCTGCCCGCCTACCTCGAGCGCAACATCATCCCGAGGAACCCCTTCGAGACGGTCGATGAGGGCGTTGCCAAGCTCGTGGGCATGGGATGCGAGCTCGGGCGTGCCGCGAGGCCCGGCATCTCGCTGGGCGTGTGTGGCGAGCACGGCGGCGACCCCGACTCCATCCGCACGTTCTATGACCTGGGGCTCGACTACGTGAGCTGCTCGCCCTACCGCGTGCCCGTGGCCAGGCTCGCCGCGGCGCAGGCCACGCTCACGAGCAAGGTACGCCCCTACGTGCCCGTGACGCCGAGCCGCACGCCCACCCGCGACCGCCAGCCCTTCGCCGAGCAGGTCTAGCCCGCGGTGACACTTGGGGGCGGGGTCAAACTGTCACCGTCTCACGAACGACGCCCCGTCGCGGCCGAAGGGTCGCGGCGGGGCGTCTCGCTGGCCAGGGGCAGGGCCGGCGCTGGGTGCGCGCGTCACTTCTGTCAGCAGGTGGCGCGCAGGAGTTGTCAGTGGCGCATGAACGGTGCTACGTCCCCTGTTCACGCGCTAGGCGTTGAAGACGTAGCGATCGAGGCGCGAGAAGGCCTCCTTGACGCGATCGGGCGGCAGGGCCAGGTTCATGCGCAGGTGGCAGGGACCGTGGAACATGCGGCCGTCCTGGACGTCGACGCCCACGCGCCAGCAGGCCTCCTCGACCCACTCGATGTCATGGCCGTGCTTGGCGCACCAGTCGGTGCAGTCCACGAACAGCATGTAGGTGCCCTGGGGCTTCTGGACCGTCACGCCGTCGAAGTGCTCGTCGATGTAGCTGCACGCCCAGTCGACGTTTGCGCCCAGGACCTCGCACAGCTCGTCGACCCACTCGTGGCCCTCAGGCTTGTAGGCGCCCACGAGCGCATGCATGGACAGCACGTTCATCTCGTTGTAGTGACACTTGGAGCTGCGGGCGTAGACGCGGTCACGCAGGTACTTGTCGTAGATGATGTGGTAGGAGCCCACGAGGCCCGCCAGGTTAAACGTCTTGCTCGGCGCGTAGAGGGCCACGGTCCGGTTGCGCGCGTCCTCGCTCACGCTCTGCGTGGGCACGTGCTTGTGGCCGGGGAGGATGAGGTCGCTCCAGATCTCGTCGGAGACCACCACGCAGTCGTACTTCTTGTACAGCTCCATGGCGCGCTCGATCTCCCACCGCTCCCACACGCGGCCGCAGGGGTTGTGGGGCGAGCAGAACACGGCAGCGTGGATGTCGTTCTCGGCGAGCTTTCTCTCCATGTCCTCAAAGTCCATGCGCCACACGCCGTCCTCGTCGATCTTGAGCGGCGAGTGGACGATCTCGAACCCGTTGTTCTTGAGGCTCATCGTGAAGCCGATGTAGGTGGGGCTGTGCAGCAGCACCTTGTCACCCGGCTCCATGAAGCTCGCGAGCGTGGAGACCACGCCTCCCAGCACGCCGTTCTCGTAGCCGATGCACTCGCGGGTGAGTCCCGTTACGCCGTTTCTCTTCTCGTGCCAGTCGATGATGGAGTCAAAGTACGCGTCGCTGGGCGAGAAGTAGCCAAATGCGGGATGCTTGGCGCGCTCGATGATGGCGTCGGTAATCGTGGGGCACGTGGGGAAGTTCATGTCGGCGACCCACATGGGGATGCCGTCGAACCCCTCGGCGGGGGCGTCGGGCGCAAAGCCCGTGCCCAGGCCGTCCACGGCGATGGCGTCCTTGCCGTGGCGCTCCATGTGGCTGGTGAAGTCGTACTTCATGCGAGAAGTCCTTTCGCTTGGTTGGACGCGCCGCGCGAGGCGGGCACTCCACGAGCCCCGCGCCCGTGCGGCTTAAGAATCGCTACAGCACGTCGATGCTCTGGACGGCGTCATAGCCGTGCTCGCCCGTGCGCACCTTCACGGCCTCCGCCACGCCGTAGACGAAGATCTTGCCGTCGCCGATGTGGCCGGTGTAGAGGGCGTGGCGTGCGGCCGAGACCACCGCGTCCACGGGCACCTTGGACACCACGATGTCCACCTGCACCTTGGGCACGAACTCCACGCTCACCGGAACGCCGCGGTACGTCTCGCGCGCGCCCTTCTGCTCGCCGCAGCCCTGGACGGTAAGGACGGTCATGCCCGTGACGCCAATCCCGTTGAGCTCACGGCGCAGGGCCTCAAGCCGCGTGGGACGGCAGATGACCTCGACCTTCTTGAGCGTACAGTCCGCAGCGCCGCCCATGAGGGCAAGGGGCACCGCCGCATCCACCGGAAGGTCGGGCGTGCGGGCCGAGGCGTCGGCGAGCGCCGCCGGGGCAAGCTCGGGCAGGTACTCCATGAAGGCGTTGTTGAAGCTGGGACCGGAAAGGCCGAGGCCCGCCGTCTCCTCGCTGGAGAGCACGCGCAAATCGGCATTTTTGCGCACGATGGCAAGTACCACCCACGCAAGCGCGGCCGTCCAGGCCACGATGGCCAGAAGGCCCACAAGCTCGGCCACGAGCAGGCCCACGCCACCGAACACGAGGCCACCCTGCCCAAAGAAGCCCGCGAGCAGAAGGCCAAGCACGCCGCAGGCACCGTGCGTCACGATCGAGCCCACTGGGTCATCCACCTTGGGCGAGCGCTCGACCCACTCGGTGCCCAGCACCACCACCGCACCCGCGGCCACGCCCGCAAGCGCGCAGAACAGCGGGCTCAGGATGTCGGCGCCCGAGGAGACGGCCACAAGCCCTCCCACGAGGCCGTTCAGCGCCATGGGAACGTCGACGCCGCCATAGCGCACCCTCGTGAGCACGACGGCCGTGAGCGCCGAGACGCCAGACGCGGCGATCATGCCGAGAAGTGCCTGGCCAAACGCCTCCACACCATCCACGCCGAACACGAGGCACGACAGCCCCATGAGGCCAAACCAGCCAACGAAGATGAGCAGCGACCCCTCGAGGCAGCGCGTGAGGCTCTGCCCGGGCATGGCGCGCACCTCGCCGTTCTCGTACTTGCCCTGGCGAGGCCCCGTGAGCAGCGCGGCGACGAGCGCCACCACGCCGGCCACGACGTTGAGCGAGGCCGAGCCCGCGAAGTCATGGAAGCCCATCTGCGCCAGCCAGCCCGCGCCCCACGTCCAGCGGTTCACGAACGGGTAGACGAGCAGGCTCACGACGAGGGCCACCACCACGTTGGCGGCGAGGTTCGAGCGCTCGGCGAGCGTGCCGCACACGATGTTGGCGCACACGGCGCACACGAGCGCCTGCGCGGCCACGAACAGCGTGAGCGGCACGCCCTCGGGCAGCTCGGGGCCGTAGTTGCCCAGCGTGAAGAAGTCGAGCACGCCAAAGAAGCCGCCATGCCCGCCAAAGAACAGGCCAAAGCCAATGAACAGGAAGCCCAGAATGGCCGAGAAGGTCACCACCACGTGGCGCACGATGGTGCCGGCGGTGTTCTTGGCAGCCACCGACCCCACGTCGAACAGGGCATATCCCAGCAGCATGAGCGTCACGAGCGACATGCCCGCGACCGTCCAGACGGTCGCCGCGCTGATGTAGTCCATGAGCGACCTCCCTAGGCCAGGGCGGGCACGTCTTCGCCCGCCACATGTCCGTCGACGATGTCCATGGGGTGCGTCACGCGCTCGAGGAACTTCTGCGTGCGCGGCTCCTTGGGGTGCACGAGAATCTCGGACGGCTTGCCCTGCTCGACCACCACGCCGCCCTCCATGAACACGACGCGCGTGGCGACCTCGCGGGCAAACGCGATCTCGTGCGTGACGATGATCATCGTGATGCCCGTCATGGCCACGCTCTTGATCGTGGCGAGCACCTCCCCCACGAGCTCCGGGTCAAGGGCGCTCGTGGGCTCGTCGAACAGGATGACGTCCGGGTCGAGGATGAGCGCGCGGGCGATGCCAGCACGCTGCTGCTGGCCGCCGGAGAGCTGGATGGGATAGTAGTCGCACCGCTCGGCCAGCCCCACCTTGGCTAGGATCTCGCGGGCGGCCTTCTCGGCATCGGCCTTCTGGTACTTCTTGACGGTGACGAGGCCCTCCATGACGTTCTCGAGGATCGTCTTGTTCTTGAACAGGTTGTAGTTCTGAAACACCATCGCGGTCTTGCGACGCAGCTCGATGACGTCCTTCTTGGAGTGCCTCTTGGCGTCGACCTCGAAGCCGTTGATCTTGATCGTGCCCTCGTCGGCCGGGTCAAGGAAGTTGATGGTACGCAGGAAGGTGGTCTTGCCCGAGCCGGACGGGCCCAGGATGACGACGACCTCGCCCTTCTTGACGCTCATGTCGACACCTTTGAGCACGTGGTTTGTCCCAAAGGACTTCTGGATGCCCTTGAGCTCGATCATGTAGTCGGAAGTCTGCATTGTGTCTCCCATCGGATGTGTGGGGATGCGGGCGCGCGGCCAGGCGCAGGCGCGTGCGAGAGTGCCTCCAGCGCCTCGCCTAGGCCTTGGCGGCGTCTGGCGCGCTCATGTCGAGGTAGCGCGAGACGCGTGCCTCGACGGCGCGGAAGATGCGGTTGAACACGAAGCTCAGCACCTCGTAGATGACCGTGGCCATGAGGTAGGCCTCGATGTAGGCGTAGCTGGCGTTGGCGAGCAGCGTCGAGGTGGCCATGACCTCGTAGACGCCCACGAAGTAGGCAAGCGAGGTGCCCTGCACAAGCCCAACGAACAGGCCGTTCAGGTTGGGCAGGGCGCTCGTGATGGCCTGAGGAAGCACGATGCGCACGTAGGCCACGGGCTTGGTCATGCCCACGCTCTCGGCCGCCTCGATCTGGCCCTTGTCCACGGCCAGGATCGCCGAGCGAAACACTTCCGAGGAGTAGGCCGCCTGCTCGAGCACGAACGCCGCGATGGCGTAGGCCGCGGCCGGCACCGCGCTGACGTCCACGGAAAGCCCAATGGAGGCGGTGTAGCCCTGGATAATGAGCGGCGTTGAGTAGTACGAGACGAACAGGATGATGACCATGGGCACCGAGCGCATGAACGACACGAACACGCAGGCCAGCTGGCTGAGCACGGGAACGCGCGCGTTTCTCGCGAGCGCGATGAGGATGCCAATCACCCATCCGATGGGGATGGAAACGAACACGAGCAGAAGCGTCACGGGCACCGAGGCAAGCACCTGGGGAAACGCCTGTGCGAGAAAGTCGAGGTCAATCATGTGGCACCCCCTAGGCCGTAACCGCGCGGCCATGGGAGGTCGCCCGCTCGATGAGTGACGTGACAAGCTGGAGCAGAAGGCAGATGGCCCAGTAGATGATGGCCACGGAGATGTAGACCTCCAGGCGCGTGGCGCCGTAGCTTGCCTGCGAGATGGTCTGCGCGCGGCCCATGAGGTCGAGCGTGCCGATGGAGAACGCGAGCGCCGTCTCCTTGAAGATGCTGATGACGTTGTTGCCCAGGTTGGGCACGGCGATGGCGATGGCCTGCGGCAGGATGATGCGGCGCAGCGCCTGGCCCTCGGTCATGCCCACCGAAAGCGCCGCCTCGGTCTGGCCGTGCTCGACGGCCAGGTAGCTTGCGCGCATCATCTCGCCGAGGTTGGCAGACGAGATGAGCGTCATTGCCACGAGCACGAACGTGGACTTGGGGAGCTTTGCGAGCGCCGGCAGAACCTGCGGCAGGCCCATGAACAAAAGGAAGATGAGGACGAGCGACGGGACGCCGCGCATGAGCGAGATGTAGCCGTGGGCGATGGCGGCGGGCACGCGTCCGCCACGCAGCTGGGCAAGCGTGAGCAGAAGGCCAATGACCAGGCCAAAGATCAGCGAGTAGACGAGCAGGTACACCGTCATGGGCAGTGCCGTAAGGATGCTCGAGATGAAGCCGGGAATGAGCTCGGCGTGCAGCTCGAACGTGTAGGAGGTCTGCATGGAATCGTCTCCCGGAAGGCTAGCTGTTCATGAGCTCGTTGTCGGAGAGAATGTCGGCGTACTTCGTGAACACGTCGACACCAAGATCCTGCTCGGCGAGCTTTCCCAGCGATCCGTCCGACTTCATGTCCTTCAGGACCTTGTCCACCGCGTCGCGCAGCTCGGTCTGCTCCTTGTTGAACATGAAGTAGGTGGACTCGCACAGCACGACGTTGGTCTTGTACAGGCCCGTGCCCGCCTCCTCGTTGACGGTGTCGAAGGAGCCGTCATAGCAGGAGTAGGAGTCCACCTGCCCGGATGCGACCATCTTGAAGGCGTCGGCCATCGTGATGTCGGAGGTGGTCTGGAGCTCGATGGCCTTGTCGGGGTACTTCTCGTTGTACTTCTCGATCATGCCGTACTCGTAGTTGATGGGGTTGGAGAGCGTGGTGAGGCCCGCCATGTCGTCGAGCGTCTTGATGTTGGGGTCGCGCACGGCAAAGACCATCGGCGAGAGGCAGAAGGGCTCCTCGCAGAAGATGAACTTCTCCTTGCGCTCCTCGCTGGGAACGAGCTGGCAGGAGACGAGCTCGGCAGAGCCAGACTCGCAGGCCGTGATCATGGCCGTGAAGTCCATGGAGTCCATGTCGAAGGAGTAGTCGTCGAGGCGCTCGTCCACGGCCTTGAGGACGTCGACGTCATAGCCCACGAGGTTGCCGTCCTTGTCGAGCGAACAGTAGGGCGGGTTGCCGTTGTAGGTGAGGACCTTCACGGTCTTGGCGCCGTCTGCGGCGGCCGTGGTCGTGCTGCCGTCGGCGTCAGGGGCGCAGCCGGCAAGCGCGCCGGTGCCGATGATGCCAAGCCCGAGCACTGCGGCGCTCTTGAGGAAGCTTCGACGGGACATGGTGCGAACGGAGACGGTCTGCTTTGCCATGGTGATCATCCTTCCCTCTGGGCGGTTGATGACCAAGATGGTGCGGCCGCTATGTTGCGCCGGCGTGTCGAGCAAGGCCACGTTGCGTAACGCGAGTGGCATTGCCGTGTAAACAGTCATGAGCGCGAACGTGTCCAAAACGTCCGCAAACGGTTAACGGTGACACTTGGGGTCGGGATCAAACTGTCACCGTCCGCGCCGGCGCGTCAGAAAAGAGGCCCGCGTCCCCGGAAGGGCGCGGGCCTCTCGCGGCTCTCGTGTTTCTCGCCTACTCCTCGCCGAACAGCGCCTTCTCGGGCGTGACCGGCAGGGTGCGCACGTAGTGACCGGTGGCGTGGGCCACGGCGCTCGCGATGGCGCCAAGAGGCGTGTTGATGACGACCTCGCCGATGGACTTGGCGCCGAACGGGCCAGTGGGCTCATAGCTCGGGCAGAAGTCCACGCGGATGTCGGGCACGTCAAGGCGGCTCGGGATCTTGTACTGCATGAGGTTGCGCGTGCGCAGGAACCCGTCCTCGGTCACCTGCACGTCCTCGGTGAGCGCCTGGCCAATTCCCTGCACGATGCCACCCTCGGCCTGGACGCGCGCGAGGTTGGCGTTGGCCACGGTGCCGCAGTCCACGGCAGCGGCGTAGTCCACGACCTTGACCTCGCCCGTGGCCTTGTCCACGTCTACCTCGGCGATGCCGCACATGAACGGCGGGGGCGAGACGGGCTGGGAGTTGGACGCCTGGGCAGAGAGGTAGCCGGGCTTGAGTCCAAAGCCGATGCAGCTGTTCGCGAGCTCGGCGAGCGTCATCTCGCGCAGGCGGCCCTCCGCGATCTGTCCCACGGTCACCACATCGTCGTCGGCGCCGTCCACATAGATGCGCGAGCCGTCGAGAACGACCTTCTCGGGCTCCACGCCAAAGGACTTGGCGGCCTGCGCCACGATCTTCTCGCGCAGCTCGGTGGCCGCCTTCACGGCGGCCATGCCGGTGACGTAGGTGCCCGACGAGGCGTACGCACCGCAGTCATAGGGCGAGGTGTCCGTGTCCACGCCGTTCACCACGATCTGGGAGGGCTCGCAGCCCAGCACCTCGGCGGCGAACTGCGCCATGATGGTGTCGCAGCCCGTGCCCACGTCGGTGGCGCCCAGGTTCAGCACGTAGAAGCCGTCGTCCTCAAGGCGGATGTCGATGCTGCCGATGTCGAGGTTCGAGATGCCCGAGCCCTGCATCGTCACGGCCACGCCCAGGGCACGCACGCGGTCGCCCAGGTCGCGGGCAAGCGGCTTGTCGTGCCAGCCGATCATCTCCTGGGCGCGACGGATGCAGTCGTCCAAGCGGCAGCTCATGAGGGTGTCGCCAAAGTACTGCGGCATGACCTCGCCCTCGTGCACGATGTTCTTGAGGCGCAGCTCGCACGGGTCCATGCCGAGCTTGTCGGCCAGCTCGTTGACGGCGCTCTCCACCGCGAACTGGCCCTGCGTGGCGCCATAGCCGCGAAACGCGCCGCCCGGCGTGTTGTTCGTGTACACGACGTTGGCCGAGAAGCGACTCGCGAGCGCGTGGTTGTAGATGGGCAGCGACTTGTGGCCCACGAGGCCCACCGTGGTGGGCGCGTGGTAGCCGTAGGCGCCGGCGTCGGACAGGCACGACAGGTCGATGGCCGTGATCGTGCCGTCGGCCTTGGCACCCAGGCGCACGTGCATGCGCATCTTGTGGCGCGTGTTGGCGCAGGCCATGGTCTCCTCGCGCGTGTAGATGCACTTGCAGGGATGTCCCAGCTTGAACGCCGCGAACGCCGAGAACACCTCGTTGCAGCCCGTCTGCTTGGCGCCAAAGCCACCACCCACGCGCGGCTTGATGACGCGCACGCGGCTCTGCGGGATCTGCAGCGCCGTGGCGACCTGGCGGCGAACGTGGAACGGGACCTGCGTGGAGGCCACGATGCACACGCGGTCCTGGGCGTCGGTGTAGGCGTAGGAGCTAAACGTCTCCATCATGGACTGCTGCGTGGCCTGCGTCTCGTAGTCATGGTCGATGACCACGTCTGCCTCGGCCAGCACCGCGTCCACGTCTCCCACGGCGGTCACCTCGTGGAAGACGAGGTTTCTCGAGAAGTCCTCGCCCATGGGCACGTAGGCGCGGATGTCATCCTCGTCGTGCACCACGATGGGGTTGTCGAGCGCCTTGGTGAAGTCGGTCACGGCGGGCAGGACCTCGTAGTCCACCTTGATGAGGCGCATGGCCGCGTTGATGGCAAGCTCGTCGGTTCCCACGACGATGGCCACCTCATCGCCGACGTAGCGCACGGTGCGGTCGAGGATGAGCGTGTCGTAGGGGCTCATCTCGCGGAAGCTCTGGCCCGCGAGCGTGAAGCGCGCGTTGGGCACGTCCTCGTAGGTGTAGATGGCCACGATGCCGTCAATGCGCAGCGCACGGTGCGTATCGATGGAGCGGATGCGCGCGTGGGCGTGCGGCGAGCGCAGCAGCTTCACGATGTAGGCGTCTCGCGGGGCGAGGTCGTTCGTGTAGACGGCGCGGCCCTGCAGAAGGCCGCGGGCGTCCTTCTTGACCACGGCGTGCGAGATGGTCTTGAGCTTGCCGGCGCGCTCGTCGGGGGCGATGTAGTTGGAGATGGTGCTCATGCCTACGCCTCCTCGCGCGTCTGGGCGTCACGGGCAGCGGCGAGCTCGTCGCCGGGGGCGGTCACGGAGGCCACGGAGGCGTGCGCCACGGCGCCGTCCGCCACGGACTCGCGGCCCAGGAAGCGGCGCACGGCACGCATCTGGCTCGCGTAGCCCGTGCAGCGGCAGAGGTTGCCGGACAGCGCGCGGCGGATCTGCTCGTCCGTAGCGTCCGGGCAGTCGCGCTTGAGCGCAAGCACGTTCATGATGAGGCCGGGCGAGCAGAAGCCACACTGCTCGGCGCCCTCCTCGGCCATGCACGTGGCGAACTCGGCCGACTCGTCCACGAGGCCCTCAAGCGTCGTGACATAGCGGCCGCCCATGCGGCACATGAGCTGGGCGCACGACAGCACGGGCGTGCCGTCGAGCCACACGGTGCACAGGCCGCAGTTCGTGGTCTCGCAGCCGCACTTGACGCTCTTGAGGCCGCGCAGACGCAGGAAGTCGAGCAGACGCATGTCGGGGCGCACGTCAACCGAGACGTACTCCTCGTTCACGAAGAAGCTTACGAGCATGCGGGGTCGCCTCCCTTCGGGGCCTGGGTGGGTGCGGGGTCGTTGGCGGTCTCGACGCCTGCGCTCGCGGCGCTGGCGTGGCCGGCGCAGACGGTGCGCGGCGCCGGCGCCGCGGGGTCGGGCGAGACGGGCTCGAGGCCTGCGGCCTGGCGAATGGCGCGGCGACCAAGCTCGCGGGCGAGGTGGCGACGGTAGCGCTCGGACCCTCGCATGTTGGAGCCCACGGGCAGCTCGGCAAGCCGGTCGCAGGCGGCGTCGAGCTGCTCGGGCGTGAACTCGGCGGGAAGCGAAAGGCGCTCGCCCTCGAGCAGGCGGGCGCGGGTGGGACGGGCGCCCACGGCCACGTGCCAGCCGTCCCAGCGCGCGGCGCAAACGTTGAGCACGGGGAAGTCCGTGGCGGAACGGCGCACGGCCTGGAAGTTCGCGGCGTAGTCGTGCTTGTGCACGATGACGTGGGTGAGGATGTCTCGCTCGTAGGGCATGCTGGCGAACGTGGCGAGGCTCACGACGCCCGCGCCCACGAGCTCAACCTCGCAGTCGAGCGCGAGCAGGGCCGTGAGCACGTCCGAGAAGCCAAAGCGCCCGAACACGCTGCCGCCCACCGTGGCGCAGTTGCGCATCTGGGTGCCCACGATGTCTCGCACGGCGTGCTCGAACACGTGGCACGTGGCGTCGTTGAACGCGGCGTGGGTCTCCAACTGGTGGAGTGTGACCATGGAGCCGATGACGAAGCTGTCCTCGGTCTCCTCGATCTTGTCGAGCCCGCAGGCGGACAGGTCGATGACGGTCGAAATGCGACGCTCCTGGAGGCGCAGCCACACGCCGCCGCCCAGGACTCGGTTCATGCGCCCCTTGCGGAGAAGCTCGTACGCCTCCTCGACCGTCTCGGGGCGGGCGTAGTTCTTGAACTGAAGCACGTCTCTCCTTCGCTCGCGCGTATCCGGCAGCGCCGAACCAGCCGACGCGCGGGCGTGAATCCGCCGCGCGTCAAGGACCCATCACTGGGGCCGCGCATCTCAAGGTTGGGATTACACATGAATCCTAAAGCAAAACGCGCAGGTACGCGATACCTGCGCGTTCGATTCCACACATAACGGCGGGTTTTCGTTGACTTATTTATGCGATAACGACAGCGTGCGCGCCGCCGCGCGCGTACGTCTAGCCCCGCCACCTGCGAATGGCGAATTCACGCAGTGCGTTCTGCCTGCGCTGGAAGTCTGCGTCCATGTCGATGTGCAGCCCGAGACGATCGGCAAACCACGCAAGCACCCGATGCAGCTCGAGCTGGCGCGAGAAGTGCCGCGCCGTCACGTTACGCGCCTCTATGCCCATGCTCGCCAGCGCGCTCGCACGGTCGACGTCGTGCGTGCGTCGCGCGAGGCTCGCGTGCTCGTCGCCGTCGTACTCGAGCGCCGCGTGGTGGCGCGGCGCGTAGATGTCAAGCTCAAAGTAGGGCGACGAATAGTGTCTGCGCAGCTCGCGGGGCACATCGACGCGCTCGTTCATGATGACCCCGGAATACCCCAGGCCACCAAGCGGGCGCGGCGCCACGACCATCATCGCCAGTGCCGTCTCCATTGGGGACCTCGAACCCTCGCACGCCCTGCTCAGCGCGCGGCGCGCCATGGCCACGCCGCGGACGCCCGACAGCCCATCAAGCGCGACAGCGAGCGACTCCTTCGCGTGCCGTCGTGGGCGCTCGACATACGTCCAGCCGTTTTCGCCCAGGACCTGTTCGTAGTCCCCGAGCAGCTCAAACGCGTACTCGAGAAGCTCCAGCTCGCTCATCCACGTGGCCGCCTGGACAAGGCAAAGCGGCTCGTCGGCCACGTAGACGTCGGGAGCCGCATGGGCGAGGAGTCCCTCCCACGACCTCCCGCCCAGCACATGAAAGCGAAAGTCCGCGCCCGTTCCACGCTCGTACGTCCGAGACGAGAGGACGTCCAGCGCGCCAAGCTCGCGACTAGGGACGCCGCAATCGAGGAGAAACCTTCTGACGCGAACGGCAACGCCCCTCTCGCCCAGGCCCTCGTCCCACGTCCCATAGCTATCCACGCGCCGACGCACGACCTCGCGGCCCGCCGAATGGTGATAAAGCCAGGCGGTTCTATGGCTCAAGGCAACGGGCGTGATCATGGTGCTCCCTTCCGCGGCGTGGGAGCAGTATGGCAGCGCCCGTGCACGGTAGAGACACAAAATCGGGGGACGGCGCTTCTCACCTCGGACGCCCGCGGCGCCAGTTAATGTCCTTTATTTTCAGGTTCCATGCATTACAGCCGCTTCATTGCCCAAAGCGCCAACGAGAGGCGAGAAATGCAACGAAGCTGAAAATAAAGGACAACCGCGCGAGCCCGCGATTCGCATCCGCAAACGTTTCATCTTTGTGTCGCACTTTGCACTCGCCACTTTAGTTTGCTAAAGTACACGTCAACGACTTTAGCAAACTAAAGTGCGCGAGAGGCCACACGGCCGCTCCGCACGCAAGGAGGATCCCATGAGCGCCAACAGCATGTCTCGTCGTCAGTTCCTCTCCCTCGCCGGCGGCCTCGCCGCCGTCTGCGGCCTCGGCCTCGTGGGCTGCGGGGGCACCGGCACAAGCGCCGCAGCCACCGCCGCCGCAAGCACGGGCGCGGCCGCGGATGACTCCGCCAACATCACACAGCTCACCGTGGGCTTCGACCAGGCCTACCCGCCCTACGGCTTCGTGGGCGATGACGGCCAGTTCACCGGCTTCGACCTCGACCTCGCTGCCGAGGTTGCCAAGCGCAACTCCTGGGACATCCAGCTTGAGCCCATCGACTGGGACGCCAAGGACACGCTGCTGAACTCTGGCGCCATCACCTGCATCTGGAACGGCTTCACCATGGAGGGCCGCGAGGACAGCTACACGTTCTCTGAGCCCTACATGCTCAACGGCCAGGTCGTCGTCGTGAAGAAGAGCTCCGGCATCGCGAGCCTCGCGGATCTCGCCGGCAAGGCCGTCATCACCCAGACCGACTCCGCAGCGCTCGAGGTGCTGCAGGGCGACAAGGCAGACCTGGCCGCCACGTTCGCCTCGCTCGAGACGATCGGCGACTACAACACCGCGTTCATGCAGCTCGAGAGCGGTGCCGTCGACGCCGTGGCCTGCGACCTGTCCATCTCGCAGTACCAGCTCGCCGCCAAGCCCGACGCCTACGCCCAGCTCGACGAGGCCCTCTCCAGCGAGCACTACGCCGTGGGCTTCAAGAAGGGCTCCCAGCAGCTCGCCGACAAGGTGACCGAGACGCTCAAGGCCATGGACGCCGACGGCTTCGTCAAGGACCTGTGCGACAAGTACGCCAGCTACGGCATCTCCTACGACAACTGGCTGCTCAAGTAGCCAAGGGCACTCGCCCGCCTGGCCAAGCCAAGCCAACTCACCTGACCCACCCCATCCCACGCCGCGGCCCGCACCCCTCCGCGGGCCGCGGCACCCCTAAGGAGACACCCGTGGACCTCACCACGATGACCGGCATGCTCGTCCAGGGCTTCGGCACGACGCTCGCGCTGTTCGCCCTCACCCTCGTGGGAGCCATCCCCCTGGGCATCCCCGTGGCGCTCGCACGCATGAGCCGCTTTCGCCCGCTGGCATGGCTCGCCCGCGCGTTCATCTCGGTGCTGCGCGGCACGCCCCTCATGCTGCAGATGTTCGCGATCTACTTCGCGCCGTTCTACGTCTTTGGCATCGAGCTCACGCCCGCGTCGAAGTGGCAGGCCTGCGTCGTGGCGTTCATCGTGAACTACGCGGCCTACTTCGCAGAGATCTACCGCTCGGGCATCCAGTCGATCCCGCGCGGCCAGTACGAGGCGGCCGAGGTGCTGGGCTACTCGAGCGCGCAGACCTTCGTGCGCATCGTGCTTCCGCAGGTGGTCAAGAAGATCCTGCCCGCGATGGGCAACGAAATCATCACCCTGGTAAAGGACACGTCGCTCGCCTTCTCGATTGGCGTGGCCGAGATGTTCTCCACGGCAAAGGCGCTCGTGGCCTCGCAGGTAAGCATGGCGCCGTTCGCGATTGCGGCCGTGCTGTACTGGGTGTTCAACTTCATCGTCGAGCTGGCGCTGGGCGTCATCGAGAAGAAGCTCGACTACTACCACGACTAGGAGCGCGCGATGAGCACACAGGCACAGGCGGGTGGCCAGGCCCCCGTCTTCTCCATGCGAGACGTCAGCAAGTCGTTCGGCAGCACGCAGGTGCTGCGCGGCATCACGCTTGACGTGGCACCCGGCGAGGTCGTCGTCATCATCGGCCCCTCGGGCGGTGGCAAGTCGACGCTGCTCAGGTGCGCCACCACGCTCGAGCGCATCGACGCGGGCTCGGTGGCCTTCGGCGACCTCACCGTGGCCGAGACGGGCGCGGACGGCACCGTGACCTACGCGGGCAAGGACCAGCTGCGGCAGGCCAAGAGCCGCTTTGGCCTCGTGTTCCAGAACTACAACCTGTTCCCACACATGAGCGTGATGAGAAACGTGTGCGACGCCCCCATCGCCGTGCAGAAGCGGCCCCGTGCAGAGGTTGAGGCCCAGGCACGGGCCTTGCTCGCCAAGATGGGACTTGCGGGCTGCGAGGACAAGGTGCCCTGCCAGCTCTCCGGCGGCCAGCAGCAGCGCGCGAGCATCGCCCGAGCGCTGTGCCTCAACCCCGACATCCTGTTCTTCGACGAGCCTACGAGCGCCCTTGACCCTGAGCTCACTGGCGAGGTTCTCAAGGTCATGCGCCAGCTGGCCGAGGAGGGCATGACGATGATCGTGGTGACCCACGAGATGCAGTTTGCCCGCGAGGTGGCCACGCGCGTCGTGTTCATGGACGGCGGCACCATCGTGGAAGAGGGCTCGCCCCAGCAGGTGTTTGGCGCGCCCACGCAGCAGCGCACGCGGGAGTTTCTCGCTAGGTACAGCGGGTAGACGGGACGCAGCGGCACGATGGGTCGCTCTACTCCCCGCTCGTAACGTTGGAGTAGAGCGTCTTCACGCTCACGCCGGGAAGCGCCCCCACCTTGCCAGACAGTGCGGCAATGGTGTCCTGCGGCGCATCGAGCACCACCGAGATGACGCTCACGCCACGCTCGCGATACGGGATGCCCATGCGCCCGATGATGTGCCGGCCATACTCGTGAAGCAGCTCGTTGAGCGCCTCGACGCTGCCCATGTCCTCCACGATGACGCCCATGATCGCAACCCTCGTCATGTGCCGCTCCCCTCTCGATCCGCCATCGATACGCCCAGAAAACGGGTATCACATGCAGTGACACGGAGACGCACCTATCGCTTGTGGTGAAGCGAGCGCCCCGCAGTTACAGTGTCGAGTGTTTGGCCTTACGGCCGCACAACCGAAGCCGTCCTGGCAGGGGCGGCTTCATTCATTCTATCGGCTCCTTCTTCAGCCAAATGCCAAGCATCATCGCGAGCTTTGCCGTATTCTGAATATGTATGTGCCTACAATGCCGCAGCGTGGCAACCACGCGGGCGGCCGCGCGCGAGGGGAGCCTTCATGGAGGCCTACAAGGAAGAGTTCATCAAGTTCATGGTTGAGTCCGACGTGCTCAAGTTCGGCGACTTCACGCTCAAGAGCGGCCGCAAGTCCCCGTTCTTCATGAACGCCGGCGCCTACGTCACGGGCTACCAGCTCAAGAAGCTCGGCGAGTACTACGCCCGCGCCATCCACGACAACTTCGGCGACGACTTCGACGTCCTGTTCGGGCCGGCCTACAAGGGCATCCCCCTGTCCGTCGTGACCGCCATCGCCTACCACGACCTCTACGGCAAGGAGGTCCGCTACTGCTCCGACCGCAAGGAGGTCAAGGACCACGGTGCCGACAAGGGCAACCTGCTGGGCGCCGAGCTGCACGACGGCGACCGCGTCGTCATGGTCGAGGACGTCACCACCTCCGGCAAGTCCATCGACGAGACCTACCCCA
>ERZ1034984.248-NODE-248-length-61443-cov-11.539210_pt1 | contig 61443 bp, 50 predicted proteins | sample MGYA00520589_ERZ1034984 | MGnify/ENA primary metagenome ERZ1034984 (study PRJEB33766, sample SAMN09781790) | gut metagenome | biome: gut microbiome | host: Homo sapiens | place: Madagascar | study: EMG produced TPA metagenomics assembly of the PRJNA485056 data...
GTGTGGATGGAACGGTACGTGAATTCGATGCTGAGATAACAAGAATTGACATGAATCATGAAGATACAAATAAAAGTTTTGTAATTCAGGTGACAGATCCCGAACTTCTGGAACTGACAGGAGGAATTGTACAGGGAATGAGTGGAAGCCCGGTGATTCAGAATGGAAAATTCGTGGGAGCTGTCACGCATGTTTTTATACAGGATTCTACAGGAGGATATGGTATTTTTGCAGAAAACATGCTGGAAAATATCTGAAAAAGTCGATTCAGGACGAACGAAAATGCCGTATTTCAGCCAGTTTCGGCTTGATTTCGCGAAGGCCTTTCCACTATAATGTCCTTGTTGTAAGGAAGTAGAATGCTGTAGGTTAGGAGGGAAAGGCCTCATGGAAAAATTAAATGTGGCGATTGCAGATGATAATGAGAGAATGACAGACATACTTGGTCAGATGATCGAAGAAGATAAAGAACTGACGCTGGTCGGCAAAGCACATAACGGAGAAGAAATCTGTAATATCATAAGAGAAAAAGAACCGGATGTGGTGGTTCTGGATATGATCATGCCGAAAATGGACGGACTGACCGTTATGGAGCAGTGCAGTCATGATCATACAGTTAAAAAGCAACCGGCATTTATTGTGATCTCAGCAGTGGGACAGGAGAGAATCACAGAAGATGCATTTAATCTGGGTGCTTCCTACTACATGCTGAAACCTTTTGATAATCAGGTATTACTGAACCGCATCAAACATATCCGCAAAAGCAGTGTAAAGAGATTTCGTGAGCCTGTACGCCAGACAGTACGGGAAGAGCCTGCACCGTATGGCAAACGTAATCTGGAGGCTGATGTCACCAATATTATCCACGAGATCGGAGTTCCGGCGCATATCAAGGGATACCAGTATCTGAGGGACGCGATCATCCTTGCAGTCAACGATATGGAGATGTTGAATTCTATCACGAAAGTCCTGTATCCGACGATCGCAAAAAAACATCAGACGACCCCGAGCAGGGTAGAACGTGCCATACGTCATGCAATCGAAGTTGCATGGAGCAGGGGTAAAATGGACACGATCGATGCGCTTTTCGGCTATACGGTAAGCACCGGAAAAGGTAAGCCGACCAACTCGGAATTTATTGCTCTGATCGCAGATAAAATACGTTTGGAATACAAAAATCACTCTTTCCATTAGAAGTGTTTTAGGGTATAATAAACATAAAAATCCGGCATAGACCGAGAAAATCAGAAAATTTTCTGACAGCGGGAATCAAGGAGGGGTCTTTACAGATGAAAAGAATCTTATTTGCAACATCAGAAGCAGTACCATTTATCAAGACAGGAGGTCTTGCAGACGTAGCAGGTGCACTTCCGAAATGTTTCGATAAACGTTATTTCGATGTACGCGTGATTTTACCGAAATATGCCTGTATGAAGCAGGAATGGAAAGACAAAATGGAATATATCACCCACTTCTATATGGATCTGGGATATAAGAATTGTTATGTTGGAATTCTTCATATGGAATATGACGGAATCCAGTTTTACTTTATTGATAACGAATATTATTTCAGCGGTCCGAAACCGTATGACAGTGCACCATGGGACCTTGAGAAGTTTGCTTTCTTCTCAAAAGCAGTTCTCTCCGTGCTCCCGGTGATCGGATTCCGCCCGGATGTGATTCACTGCCACGACTGGCAGACAGGTCTTGTTCCGGTATATCTGCATGATTCTTTCCAGCAGAATGAATTTTTCTGGGGAATCAAGACGGTTATGACGATCCACAACCTGAAATTCCAGGGCGTATGGGATGTCAAGACCGTACAGGGTATCACAGGTCTTTCTGATTACTATTTTGCCCCGGATAAGCTGGAAGCATACAAAGATGCAAACTTCCTCAAAGGTGGAATTGTATTTGCAGATGCAGTAACAACAGTAAGTAATACTTATGCCGAAGAGATCAAGACACCGTTCTACGGAGAGAGACTGGACGGGCTTCTCTGTGCGCGTGCCCATGACCTTCGCGGTATCGTCAACGGAATCGATTATGATGTATTCAATCCGGAGACAGATAAATACATTACACAGAATTATAATGCAAAGACCTTCCGCAAGGAAAAAGTCAAAAACAAGCTTCAGCTTCAGCGTGACCTCGGGCTGAACGAAGATCCGAACGCAATGCTGATCGGTATCGTTTCCCGTCTGACAGACCAGAAAGGCTTTGACCTGATCGCATATATCATGGATGAACTGTGTCAGGATGCTGTTCAGATCGTCGTACTCGGTACCGGTGAAGAACGCTATGAAAATATGTTCCGTCACTTTGACTGGAAATATCATGGCAAGGTATCTGCTCAGATCTATTATGATGAACCGATGTCACACAGAATCTATGCTGCATCTGATGCATTCCTGATGCCGTCTCTGTTTGAGCCATGCGGCTTAAGCCAGCTGATGAGTCTCCGTTATGGTACCTTACCGATCGTACGTGAGACAGGCGGTCTGAAGGATACGGTAGAGCCATACAACCAGTACGAGGGAACAGGTACAGGATTCAGCTTTACAAACTACAATGCACATGAGATGCTTGCAACTGTCCGCAATGCAGAGAAGGTATTCTATGATGACAAACGTGAATGGAATAAAATGGTTGACCGCGCAATGGCAGCAGATTTCTCATGGAGTCATTCCGCACAACAGTATGAAGAAATGTACAACTGGCTGATCGGAGACAAATAAATAATACAGATATCAGGAGGTACCGGGGAATTCCGGTACCTCTTCTGTCGTTTCAGGGAGAAAAATGTCAAAAAGTTTTGCTTGACTTTAGCTGGGATTTATAATAGCATATAAGAAGAAAACACGAACATAGGTTTGGTATCACCCATAAATAAAATTCCAAATAAAGTTAAGGAGAATCCTGAAATGATGAACGAAGAGAAGCAGAAGGCGTTGGAAGCAGCCCTTGGACATATTGAGAAGCAGTACGGTAAAGGATCCGTGATGAAGCTTGGAGATTCCAGCTCTAATATGGTGGTAGAGGCGGTTCCGACCGGTTCCCTGGGACTGGATATTGCGCTTGGTGTTGGCGGTGTACCGAAGGGAAGAATCGTTGAGATCTACGGACCGGAGTCCAGTGGTAAGACGACAGTTGCCTTACATATGGTTGCAGAAGTACAGAAGCGTGGCGGAATCGCCGGTTTCATTGATGCAGAGCATGCGCTTGATCCGGTCTATGCGAAGAATATCGGTGTTGATATCGACAATCTTTATATTTCCCAGCCAGATAACGGTGAGCAGGCACTTGAGATCACTGAGACGATGGTACGTTCCGGTGCGGTGGATATCGTGATCGTTGACTCTGTTGCAGCACTTGTCCCGAAGGCAGAGATTGAGGGCGATATGGGAGACAGCCATGTAGGTCTTCATGCGAGACTGATGTCTCAGGCACTTCGTAAACTTACTGCGGCAATCAGCCGTTCCAACTGTGTGGTAATCTTTATCAATCAGCTTCGTGAAAAGGTTGGTGTTATGTTCGGTAATCCGGAGACTACGACCGGTGGACGTGCCCTGAAGTTCTATGCTTCCGTACGTCTTGATGTCAGAAGGACAGAGACTTTGAAGCAGGGCGGAGAGATGGTTGGTAACCATGTAAAGGTTAAAGTCGTTAAGAATAAAGTTGCTCCGCCGTTTAAACAGGCAGAGTTCGATATCATGTTTGGTACCGGTATTTCCAGAGAAGGTGAGATCCTTGATCTGGCCGCAGAATGTAATGTGGTCAACAAGAGCGGTGCATGGTACTCTTACAATGGAGAGCGTATCGGCCAGGGACGTGAGAATGTCAAGATTTTCCTGAAAGACCATCCGGAGATCTGTGAAGAAATCGAGAAGAAAGTAAGGATCCAGTACCATCTGCTTCTGGGTGAAGAGCCGGAGAATGCAGAGCAGGACGGAGAAGAACAGGAATAATTAAATGACAGATATGGAACAGCAGAGGGAGGCACGTAAGAAAGCCCTGCGTCTTCTGGAACATATGGATCGTACGGAGAAGGGATTGACGGATCGCCTTCTCCGTGCCGGCTTTTCAGAGGAACTTGCAGAGGATGCTGTCTCTTATGTAAAGGATTATGGTTATATCAATGACCGGAGATATGCGCTGAATTATATTATGTACAGAATTCATGACAAGAGCCGTCAGAAGATTTTTCAGGAACTATCCGGGAAGGGAATCGACCGACAGACGATACAGGATGCGTGGGAGGAAGCAGAGGAACTTGAGACACCGGATGAGAGAGCTCTTCTGTGCCAGATGATCGAGAAGAAGTACGAGCCCGGAGCGGAGCTTGATGAGCGTGAGATGCGTCGCCTTTACGGATATCTGGCACGACGTGGATTCCGCTCGGGAGACATCTTTTCGGTGCTTGAAGAAATGGACATAACACAAATAAAAACTTGACATAATTCCCAAAAACAGCTAAACTTGTATTGTTGTATTTGTACAATGAAAACTAAATAAGGAGGTGCTCCTGTGGCAATTACAATCATTGTAGCAATTGTCGCTGTAGCGGTCGCACTGCTTATTGCGGTTCCCATTACTTGCAAGGTTGCTGTTAACAACAAAGTGCAGAAAGACGCAGAAGTTGTTGGCACAGCAGAAGACAGAGCAAGAAGCATCATAGATGAAGCTTTAAAAACTGCTGAGACGAAGAAGAGAGAAGCTTTATTGGAAGTAAAGGAAGAATCCCTCAGAACGAAAAATGAACTTGAGAAGGAAACCAAGGAACGAAGATCAGAACTGCAGAAATACGAAAGACGTGTCCTGTCAAAAGAGGAATCTGTTGACAAGAAGGCGGATGCAGTAGAGAAGCGTGAAGCAGAGTGCACAGCAAAAGTTGCTGAGTTACAAAAAAGAGAAAAGAAAGTAGACGAACTTGAACAAAAAGGAGTACAGGAACTGGAAAGAATTTCCGGTCTGACCTCCGATCAGGCAAAAGACGAGTTGCTCAGAAGTGTAGAAGACGATGTCAAAGTAGACGTGGCAAGACTCTACAAAGAGCTTGAGAGCCGCGCGAAAGAAGACGCCGGTAAGAAGGCAAAGGAATACGTGGTAAATGCAATCCAGAAATGTGCAGTAGACCATGTTTCCGAAACTACAATTTCCGTTGTACAGCTTCCAAGTGATGAGATGAAAGGAAGAATCATCGGCCGTGAAGGACGTAACATTCGTACCCTTGAAACACTGACAGGTGTTGATCTCATTATCGATGATACTCCGGAAGCAGTAGTTTTATCAGCATTTGATCCGATTCGACGTGAGATTGCCAGAGTTGCTCTGGAAAAATTAATCGTTGACGGACGTATCCATCCGGCAAGAATCGAAGAAATGGTAGAGAAAGCACAGAAAGAAGTAGAAGCACAGATCCGTGAAGACGGTGAGAATGCAGCAATGGACGTTGGTGTTCATGGTATTCATCCGGAGCTTCTGAAACTTCTTGGACGTATGAAATTCCGTACCAGCTATGGACAGAATGCACTGAAACATTCTATCGAAGTAGCACAGCTTTCCGGACTTCTTGCAGGAGAAATCGGAGCGGATGTCCGCATGGCAAAACGTGCCGGACTGCTTCATGATATCGGTAAATCTATTGACCATGAAGTAGAAGGATCACATATCCAGATTGGTGTGGATCTTTGTAAGAAATACAAAGAGTCAGCAGTTGTTATCAATACAGTTGCTTCTCATCATGGAGATGTGGAACCGGAGTCTCTGGTTGCATGCATTGTACAGGCGGCTGATGCAATTTCTGCAGCAAGACCTGGTGCAAGACGTGAGACACTGGAAACTTATACCAACCGCTTGAAACAGCTTGAAGATATCACAAATGAATTCAAGGGTGTTGACAAGTCATTTGCTATTCAGGCAGGCAGAGAAATTCGTGTAATGGTAATACCGGAACAGGTAAACGATGCAGATATGGTTCTGCTGGCACGTGATATTTCCAAACAGATCGAAGCTGAACTGGAATATCCGGGACAGATCAAGGTCAATGTAATCCGTGAGAGTCGTGCAGTAGATTACGCGAAATAATTCTTTCTGAAACATAAACGTGAAAGTTCAAAAGAGTATGATGTCCATACAGGATGTCATACTCTTTTTTATGTAATAGGAAATTACTCCGTAATGTTCCTATTACATAAAAAGTATGTATGTAGAAGAGACTTTGGCTTTTGGTTCTATTCATACTTACGTGTTCGTAAACTGATACGGGGTGAGGCAATGAATCGTGAAATTGGAGTTTATGAAAGAAAAAAATATCCGGGTCAGTTTTTATTTGGAATGGGATTTCTGATCGGAGTGATTTTACCGAATTTTATTTACCGGACGCAGTGGCGTCAGAGCACCGCATCATCTATGTATCTTATGGGAATTTTGGCAGGAGATAACAGTGCAGAGTATTTCTGGCAGGTACTCAAGATGAGAGGTGGAATTTTTCTGCTTGCGGCATGCAGCGGTGTGACGATATTTGGAATGCCACTGGCCATCATGGGAATGCTTGCGGGAGGAGTGTTGATTGGAATGCTGCTCACTGTATCAGTGCTGCAGTTTGGTCTGAATGGAGGCCTGATCGGTGCAGGACTTCTTTTTCCCCAGTATCTTCTGTATCTGCCATGCATGTTTATCGGACTGGAACAGATTTACAGCTGTTCAAAAAGACTGTGGAAGAATCGTTCTTTTTCGGCAGGACAGATTACCGGATATCTTCTGAGAATGCTGTTTTGTGCGGCACTCTGGCTGACGGGGATTTTTCTGGAAGTATATTGTAACCCGAAGATCACAGAAATTCTGATAAAAAATTTAAAAATTTTTTGAGTAGGTTTTACCAGATGTAGTGGAGGTTTACAATAAAATCTCGATATTTGGTGGAAGATGTCGAAAATGCCTGTTTTGCAGGATTTTCATGAAAAAATAGTGTTTGATTTTATGTAAAATAATCAGTATAATACAGATACATTTTCAGGAAAAATATGTAGAAACAGAGTTGGGATGAAGCAGAATGGAAAGAGTAGTCGAGGATTTCATTTTATATTTACATGAGACGAAAAATACCTCAAAAAATACAGAAGTGTCGTATGAACGTGACCTGAAAAAACTGATTCGATATTTACAGGAACAGGATCTTACGAGTTTTTCAGAAGTGACCTGTACAGATCTGCAGGGATATTTAAATAAAATAAAAAGTGAAAATCTGGCGGCATCGACGATTTCAAGAAATATTGCGTCAATCCGGGCTCTTTATCATTATCTGCTAAAAAAAGGAATTGTAGCAGAAGACCCGACAGAGGCATTACATACACCGAAGATTGAGAAGAAACTGCCGGAGATCCTTTCTGTTGAGGAAGTAGACCGTCTGCTGAAACAGCCGGATATCCGCACACCGAAGGGTATCCGTGACAATGCGATGATGGAACTTCTGTATGCAACGGGCATGCGTGTCAGCGAACTGATTCATCTCAGGACTACAGATATCAATCTTCAGATGGGCTATGTGGTATGCCATGACAGTGACAAAGAACGTATCATCCCGATCGGAAATGTCAGCCGTAATGCGATTTTGCAATATATGGAGCATTCCAGAGGCTTTTTTACAAAAGATACAAATGAGAGTGCACTGTTTACGAACTGCTCCGGGAAATCCATGAGCAGACAGGGATTTTGGAAAGTACTGAAAGGATATGCGGCAGATGCCGGAATCCACAGAGATATCACACCGCATACACTTCGCCATTCTTTTGCGGCACATATGCTGCAGAACGGGGCGGATGTAAAGAGTGTACAGGAGATGCTGGGACATGCAGATGTTTCATCGACACAGATTTATCTGGGACTGAACGTTTCGAAGATGAGAGATGTGTATATGAAAGCACACCCGAGACATTGAATTATAATTAAGGACCTGCCGAATAGCAGGTCCTTTTGCTGATTTATCAGCACATTTCCGCGATTGTGTAAAGCAGTTTTTCGGATTCTTCCCATCCAAGACAAGGGTCTGTGATGGATTTTCCGTAAATATGTGTACCACCGATCTTCTGGTTGCCTGGCTCAATATAACTTTCAATCATGAAGCCTTTGACCAGTTTGTGAAGTTCCGGATCGACCATACGGCTGTGGAGAACTTCTTTTGCAATACGAACCTGCTGTTCATACTGTTTGTTGGAATTGGAGTGGTTGGTATCAACGATGACAGCAGGATTCTGCAGATTTTTTTCCTGATATTTTTCCCACAGAAGACGGAGATCTTCGTAATGGTAGTTCGGAATCGCCTCTCCGTGTTTGCTTACGGCACCGCGAAGGATGGTGTGTGCCAGAGGATTTCCAGCTGTTTCAACTTCCCAGCTTCTGTAGATAAAGCGGTGAGATCCCTGAGCTGCAACAACGGAGTTGAGCATAACACTGTAGTCACCACTGGTCGGGTTTTTCATTCCTGCAGGTACATCCATACCGCTGACAGTAAGTCGATGCTGTTGATCTTCTACGGAACGTGCACCTACAGCGACATAAGAGAGAATGTCGGAAAGATAACGGTAGTTTTCAGGATAAAGCATTTCATCTGCACAGGTGAAACCACTTTCCTGGATGGCGTGGATGTGCATCTTACGGATGGCAATCAGACCGGCAAGCATATCCGGAGCTTTTTCCGGATCCGGCTGGTGAACCATACCCTTGTAACCTTCGCCTGTTGTACGTGGCTTATTTGTATAAACTCTCGGAATGATCAGAACTTTATCCTCAATTTTTTCCTGAACTTTGCGGAGACGGAGAAGATAGTCACATACAGCATCTTCGTTGTCCGCAGAACAAGGTCCGATGATGGCAAGAAATTTATCGGATTTCCCGGTAAAAACATCACGGATTTCCTGATCTCTTTTTGCCTTTAATTCCTGAATGGCAGTATCAATGGGATACTGATTACGTATTTCGGCAGGTGTAGGCAGTTTCTTTAAAAAAGTGAATCCCATATTTTCCTCCTCGTGTCCAATACGTTTTCAATTGGACATATCAGGCTTATTATATATGATTGTTAAGTAATTGTCGATAGGGAAAGGTGCGTATTTTGTCGAAATCCTCAGGATTTTATATGATAAAGTGAATAAATATGCATAATACTTAAGAGTATTTCACTGAGAAGCAATCCATAAAGATACCCACGTATACCAATCAGTGGAATTGCAAATAATACAAACAGGATGCGGATAAGGCTTCCTGCTGCATTGTGAAGCAGCGTTGCTCCGGTTTTCCCCAGGCCGTTAAGGATGCTTGTAAGCATAATGTTTGTATACAAAAAAGGACAGACAAAGGAAAGTGTACGGATACAGGTTCCGGCTGTAGCTTCATGAAACAGAAATTCACCTGCAAACGGGCCGAAAAAATAAAAAAGCCCCGTGCAGGCGGCACCCGTCAGAAAACAGGCAGTACAGGCGTGGCTGGCTATATAGCGGATACGCCGGTGCGCTCCTAACGTCTGCAATTCTGCAACAGACGGCGTGAGCATGACAGCTGCGGAATTTGTGACTGTGGATGGAAACAGGATGCAGGGAAGAGCCATACCTGTAAAAATTCCGTACAGACTCAGAGCATTACTCTGGGAAAATCCATACATACGTAATCGCTGTGGAATCAGTACGACTTCGATCGCGGCGAGAACTGAGAGGAGAAGACGATTGAGTGTCAGCGGAAAGGCTGTGGCAGTAATTTCGGAGAGTTTGTGAAAGGGTGCTTTTATATGGAAAAAAGAATAATTTTCTGCGTGAAAATGCAGACTTAAAAAAAGCAGCGATGACAATGCTGCGGTGAATTCTGCAATCAGGGCGCCGGTAACGGCAATCCAGGCAGTAACTTCGATATTCCGTGACAGAAAAATTTTTACCAGGATACAGGAAGAAAGGATGCGTGCGGTCTGTTCCAGAATCTGGGTAAAGGCAGGATAACCGGCCTGTTTGCGCCCCAGGTAGTAACTGCTGATGCAGGCATGCAGGGAGGCAAATGGAAAACTGCATGCCATGATCCGGATCAGTGCTTCGGTTTCCGGTTCTTTCAGAATCTCTCCGGCAAACCATCCGGCAAAAGTGTAAAAGATCCACATAGCCACAAAGGAAAGCACGAATGCAAAAAGTGTACCGACGCAAAAAGAATCCCCGGCTTCCTTTTTTTTCGTTAAAGCAGTCTGGGAGGCAACTGTTCGTGAGAGCGCAGTCTGGATGCCTGAGGTTGTCACTGCAAGTACCATATGCTGCAATGGAACAACAAGCTGGTACAGACCAAGCCCTCTGGAACCAATTGTCTGTGAAAGGAATATCCTATAGAAAAAGCCCATGATCCGGCTGATGATACTGGCCGCGGAAAGCAGAAAAGTTCCTGCAAAAAAACGCTTTTTTGACATAAAAATTACCTGGCTGCTTTTTTGTCAGTATATGCATAAAACCTTCTTGACAGACCGATTCCTTTCTGCTAAAGTATGAATTGAAATAAATCCGACGAAAACACTAGGAATTAAAGAGGTGAGTGGATGAAACTGTCAACAAGAGCAAGATATGGTCTGAAAGCTTTGATCGATTTGGGCTTGCATTGTGAAACAGAAGCCGTTTCCATTCAGAGTATTGCAAGTCGGCAGAATATTTCGGACAGCTATCTTGAACAGCTTATGGCGAAACTTAAGAAGGCAGGTCTGGTGGAGAGTACCAGAGGCGCCGGTGGCGGATATCGTCTGGGACGTCCGGCGGCAGAAATCTCTGTCGGCGATATCCTGAGAGTCCTTGAGGGAAGTCTTGAAGCGGCACAGTGTTCCGGCATGGAAGACGAGAGCAGCTGTGAGAATCACGATATATGTGTGACGAAATATGTATGGAAACGAATCAACGACAGTATCACACAGGCGGTAGATACCATGATGCTGGATCAGTTGATAGAAGAAAGCCGGAAAAAACAAAAAGAAAAAATGTAAAATTCATTTTTTAAGCAGGAGGAAAAAATATGAGTAAATTAATATATCTGGATAACGCAGCCACAACAAAAACTGCACCGGAAGTCGTTGATGCAATGCTTCCGTATTTTTCTGAATCTTATGGAAACCCGTCCAGTATTTATGATTTTGCCCAGAAGAGCAAAGAAGCAGTGACAAAGGGAAGACAGCAGATCGCGGATGTTCTGAATGCAAAAAAAGAAGAAATTTATTTTACAGCAGGTGGAAGTGAAGCGGATAACTGGGCACTGAAGGCTACTTTTGAAGCATACAAATCAAAAGGAAATCACATTATTACAACAAAGATCGAGCATCATGCTATTCTTCATACATGTGAATACCTCGAAAAAGAAAGAGGCGCAAAGATCACATATCTTGACGTAGATGAGAACGGTATCGTACGTCTGGATGAACTGGAAAAGGCAATCACACCGGAGACCATCCTGATTTCCGTAATGTTTGCAAACAACGAGATCGGATCCATTCAGCCGATCAAAGAAATCGGACGTATTGCCAGAGAACACGGCATTCTGTTTCATACAGATGCAGTACAGGCATTCTGCCAGGTTCCGATCGATGTAGACGAATGCAACATTGATATGCTGAGCTCCAGCGGACACAAGATCAACGGACCAAAAGGAATCGGTTTCCTTTATATCCGTAAGGGCGTAAAAATCAAATCCTTCGTACACGGTGGTGCACAGGAGCGTAAACGTCGTGCTGGTACAGAAAACGTTCCGGGAATCGTAGGATACGGCGCAGCAGCAGAACGTGCAATGAAAAACATGAAAGAACGTACCGAAAAAGAAATCGAACTGAGAGATTACCTGATCAATCGCCTTACTACTGAGATCCCATACTCCAGACTGAACGGTGACAGAGTGAAGAGACTTCCAAACAACGTTAACGTAAGCTTCCAGTTCATCGAAGGTGAATCCATGCTTCTGATGCTTGATCAGAACGGTATCTGCGGCTCAAGCGGATCTGCATGCACATCCGGTTCTCTTGATCCGTCTCATGTACTTCTGGCAATCGGACTGCCTCATGAGATCGCACATGGTTCTCTGAGACTTACCTTAAGTGAAGAGACAACCAAAGAAGATCTGGACTTTACAGTAGATAAACTGAAAGAAATCGTACAGTATCTGAGAAGTATGTCTCCACTGTATGAAGACTTCATGAAACACCAGAAGTAAATAACAGAATCTAAATAGTATTTACGGTAGATACAAGACAATAACAGGAGGAATTAAATATTATGTACAGCGAAAAAGTAATGGATCATTTCCAGCATCCGAGAAATGTAGGAGAAATCGAAGACGCCAGCGGTGTAGGAACTGTTGGTAATGCAAAATGCGGAGATATCATGAGAATGTTCCTTGATATCGACGATGAGACACATATCATCAAAGAATGCAAATTCAAAACATTCGGCTGTGGTGCAGCTGTTGCAACAAGCAGTATGGCTACAGAAATGGTAAAAGGTAAGACTATCGAAGAAGCAATGCAGATTACAAACAAAGCTGTTATGGAAGCTCTGGACGGACTTCCGCCGGTCAAAGTACACTGCTCACTTCTTGCAGAGGAAGCAATCCACGCTGCATTGTGGGATTATGCACAGAAACACGGCATTGTAATCGAAGGTCTGGACAAACCAAAGTCTGATATCAGCGAAGGAGAAGAGGAAGAAGAGTATTAATAACTGTGGCTGATTGTGAGGTGAAAAGTTGACAGGACTTACAGACGAACAGGTAAATGCACGAATTGCAGAGGGGAAGGTCAATGCAGATGAAAATCCGAATACCCGAACCTATAAGCAGATCGTCAGAGAAAACACACTGACATTTTTCAACTTTCTGAACCTTGTACTTCTGGTACTGGTTCTCCTGGTGGGCTCTTACAAGAATGCGTTCTTTGTATGTATCATTATCATTAATACGCTGATTGGTATTGCTCAGGAAATCCGTGCCAAAAAAACAATCGATAAGCTGGCAATTCTTACAGCCAGAAAATCCGTTGTTATCCGTGAAGGACAGAAATGGACCGTTCCGACGGAAGAACTGGTACTTGATGATGTGGTCTGTCTTAAGACCGGTGATCAGGTGCCGGCAGATGCCCGTATACTCGAAGGCGGCCTGGAAGTAAACGAATCATTACTTACAGGAGAATCGGATAATCTTCCGAAGAATGAAGGAGACGAACTTTTTTCCGGAAGCTTTGTAACATCAGGAGAAGCGTGCTGTCAGATCATTCATGTAGGAAAGGATAATTACGCAGCACAGATCACCAGCGAAGCAAAGGAATTTAAACGACACAATTCCGAACTGAAAAATTCCCTGAATGCGATCCTGAAAGTTATCAGTATTATTATTGTGCCGCTCGGTGCACTGCTGTTTTATAAGCAGTATTATATCGTAGGCGATACATTCAGAGATTCCGTAGTGAGCATGGTAGCCGGAGTCCTGGGAATGATTCCTGAGGGACTTGTCCTTCTGACCAGTGTTGCACTGACCCTCGGTGCACTTGTACTTGCAAACAAAAAGACACTTGTACAGGAACTCTACTGTATCGAGACACTTGCAAGAGTCGATACGCTCTGTCTGGACAAGACCGGAACGATCACAGAAGGAACCATGTGCGTAGAGCGTGTGGAACCATATGTAAGTACAGGACGAGTTGAGACAGCTGCGACAGAGTCTGAGTCCGCAGAAAGCACGGAGGCAGAAGAGCAGGTACAGACAGATTCTGCATTCATGGAAGAAATTGACGTCATCATGGGCAATATGATGTACGTGCTTAAAGATCAGAATGCGACTATCGATGCACTTCGTGAGCGCTTTCCGGCAAAGCAGGACATGACGCCGGAACATGTGATTCTGTTCTCTTCTGACCGTAAATACAGTGGTGTCGTTTTTGAAGAAAAAGGCACTTATCTGATGGGAGCAGCGCAGTTTTTGTTTCCGGAGGATAATGAAGAACTGACGGAGAAATGTCAGGCTTATGCAGAAGAAGGACTGCGAGTGCTTGTACTTGCACATAGTTCTCAGAATGTGGAAGGGACAGAACTTCCGGAAGGGCTGGAACCGCTGGCTCTGATGCTTCTTACCGATGTAATTCGTGAAGAAGCACCGGATACGTTGGCTTTCTTTGACAGCCAGGAAGTTGACCTGAAAGTAATTTCCGGTGATGATCCGGTGACAGTTGCTGCGATTGCGAGACGTGCCGGACTTAAGAATGCGGACAGCTATGTAGATGCGACAACACTGACAACTGAGGAAGAATTACAGGATGCAGTGGCACAGTACAGCGTGTTCGGGCGTGTGACACCACAGCAGAAGAAAGCAATGGTACAGGCATTACAGTCTCAGGGTCATACAGTTGCGATGACCGGTGATGGTGTCAATGACGTACTTGCCCTGAAAGAAGCGGACTGCAGTATTGCAATGGCGCAGGGCAGTGATGCGGCAAAGAATATTGCGAATGTGGTACTTCTGGATTCAAACTTTGCTTCCATGCCACATATCGTAAATCAGGGGCGAAGGGTTGTAAACAATATCCGTACAGCAGCATCAATGTTCCTGATCAAGACAATGTTTTCTGTTATGTTGTCTCTGCTGACGATCTTTTTCGGAAATGCATATCCGTTCGAGCCGATCCAGATGTCACTGATCAGTGCATGTGCGGTCGGTATTCCGACATTTCTTCTTGCACAGGAGAATAACTACGAAAAGATTGACCATACGTTTTTACGACATGTATTTATCAATGCTTTTCCGGCAGCGATTACGATCACATTCTGTGTATTTGCAGTAATGCTTGTCTGCCAGAATGTATATCATTCTATGGCAATGCTGAATACCGCATGTGTCCTTGTGACAGGATGGAATTACATGGCAGCATTAAAAACAGTCTATGCACCGCTTAATACGTATCGCAAGGTGATTATCTACGGTATGCAGTTTATTTTCTTCGCGGCGGCTGTTATTTTCCAGAAACTGCTTTCACTTGGTTCGCTGGATTTCGGTATGATCATTCTTGTATTCATACTGATGACATTTGCACCGGTACTGATCGATGTGATCACGGTCTGGCTGAAAGGCATTTATGCCCGTTCGCTGGATCAGGAAACCCCGGGACGCTTTACCGGATTCATCGACAAACTTCGTAAATAGAATATATGATATCCAGAATAGGATATTAACAATAAGACATTAAGAAAGGCTCCGGTCATGATGACCGGAGCCTTTTGGCATGGTTTTATAGAAAAAACGTTTATTTTTTACTTCTGCACAGCCAGTAGCATCCGAATGCCGGAATCTGCACGCCTTTGGCTTCTAGTTCACGGCCGGAAATGAGGTCTGTGTACATGCCGTCTTCCTCATTGATCCAGGCTACTTTGTCGTTTTCACTGAAGTTGTAGATTCCGATGAATTTCTCTTCATCATTTTCACGTACAAAAGCAAGAATTGAATTATCCCATGTGTCGATGGTATGAAACGGTACATTGCTGTTAAATACGCTGTGACTGGTACGTATATGTTCCAGCTTATCAAGTGCAGGGAAGAGTTTGCCCTGTACAGTAGCCGGATCATGACGGTTTTCAGCCAGTTTCCAGTCAAAGTTTCCTCTGTGGAGATAACGGGAATCGGCAGCTTTTTCCGGATCATCTTTGTAAGTATAATCATTTACCTGACCGATCTCGTCACCACTGTAAATTACCGGGATACCGGACTGGGAAAGCATAAATGCATGCAGGGTAATGTCATAACGGACAGCTTTGTCTACACCATCCTGATTTCCTTCAAATCCAAAACGTTCAATACCGCAGAGAGAAGCAGTAGTTCCACAGAGTCTTGCATCACCAAGACGTGGATCATCGTTATAAAGTTCTCCTCGTGCAAATGAATTCGGATATTTTCCTGTAAGGAAATCATTCAGGTATTTCTTATGAGGTACTTCCTGAATACCGAAGTTTTCCAGATATTCATAATCCAGTCCCCATCCGATATCGTCATGGCAGCGGAGATAATTTTGGAATACGTAGTCTCTTGGAAGGTTTGAGATGATATCCAGCTGGCGGCGCAGCAGAGAAACATCTTTGGTTGCAACTGTGTGCCAGGTGCTTGCCATAGTTGTTACATTGTACAGCAGATGGCATTCTGGTTTATCGACAGTTCCGAAGTATGGAACAACCTTTTCAGGAGCCATAACAACTTCTCCGAGAAGAAGTATGCCCGGGCATACAATCTCGCAGACCATACGCATGATACGTACAATGGTGTGAACCTGTGGAAGATTGCGGCAGTTGGTTCCAAGCTGTTTCCAGATATATGGTACAGCATCCAGACGAACGATATCCACACCCTGGTTGGCAAGATACAGCATATTAAAGATCATTTCATTGAGAACAATCGGATTGCGGTAATTCAGATCCCACTGATAAGGATAGAAGGTAGTCATAACATGCTTATGAAGATCTTCCAGCCAGGTAAAGTTGCCAGGTGCAGTAGTAGGGAAAACTTCCGGGCAGGTCTGCTCATATAAAGAAGGAATATCATAGTTGTCAAAGAAGAAGTAACGGTCTTGATATTCTTTTTCTCCATTTCGGGCACGTTTTGCCCATTCGTGATCTTCGGATGTATGGTTCATGACGAAATCCAGGCAGACGTTAATGCCACGTTTGTGGCAGGCAGCAGTCAGATCTGCAAAATCATCCATGGTTCCGAGTTCTTCCTGGACTTTACGGAAATCAGCAACCGCATAACCGCCGTCACTGCGTCCCTTCGGGGAGTCAAGAAGCGGCATCAGATGCAGATAATTAACATTGCATTCCTGAACATAATCCAGTTTGGATTCCAGATTGGAAAGAGTACCGGCAAATGCATTGACATACATCATCATACCGGTAAGCTCATTGCGCTTGTACCATGTCGGATCTTTTTCACGTTTCAGATCAGATTCTTTCAGTGCATCGCCACGCATGTCGTAGAACTTCTTGAGTACTTTCAGAAGATCGTTCAGGTGCATCGTGACATATGGATTGTCCTGATACAGTTCACAGTAGAGCCATTTCAGTTCGTCGAGATGTCGGGCAAGACGCTCGCAGTAGATGCGGTCGTCGTCGCGTTTGTTTTCAAGTCTGACCGGTTCGGATTTTGCAGTTTCGACTTTGACAGCCTCGGTTTTCCTGGTTTCCACCTTAACCGGCTCAGTCTTTTTCGTCGCGACTTTAGCAGCCTCGGTTTTCTTAGTCTCAACTTTAACCGGCTCAGTCTTTTTTGTCTCGACTTTGACAGCTTCAGCTTTCTTGGTTTCAACTTTAACCGGTTCGGTCTTTTTGGTCTCGACTTTAATTGGTTCAGTCTTTTTTGTTTCCACCTTAACCGGCTCAACTTTCTTAGTCTCCACCTTTAATGGATCGATGGTTTTAACTACTTTTTTGATGGGTTCTGCTTTTGGTGCGGCAGTCTGTGCCGCAGAAGCTCTGGCAGCTTCACGCTTTTTCTGAAGACGTTTTTTTGCCATAATAAATAGCCTCCTTTTGTATCTTTATCTGAAAATTAATTAATAGCTATAATTTAATAAATTCCGGCTTGCGGTTTTGGAATACAGTATAGTATTTAAAGCCACTTTCTGCAAGTATGGCAGCAGCTTTATCAAAATCATAGGCGATTTTGTCCGGGGCATGTGCATCGGCTCCGACCGTGATGATCTCGCCGCCAAGTTCACGATAACGGCGGATGACAGCGCGACAGGGATTCGGCTCCCCGAGACCATAATGGAAACCACCTGTATTCAGCTCGATTCCGAGATTTTTGTCAATGACTGTGCGCAGGATCTCATCCAGAATATCCTGATAACGTTCATAGGAATATTCTTTGTTTTGATTCGGACCATAGCGGACTATATAGTCAATGTGTCCGTAAACATCCATTCCGGAAAAAGCGTTAAGATTCTCAAGAATAGATTCAAAATATTCACGGTAACACGCGGATTCCTCACGATTTTCAAAAAATACTCCATAATATGGATCATAACCATGAACCACATGAGAAGAACCAATCACGAAATCAAAAGGTAGTGTCTTAAGAAGTTCGTTCAAAGAATCGGCGAGATGTGGCTGCAGTCCCAGCTCAATGCCGAAATGTATAGTCAGTTTTGAACGGTATTTCTCCTGAAGTGAGAAAAGCGTCTCTCTGTATCCGTCCAGATCAAGCTCAAATGTTTCATTATCCGGTGTGGGTGGGTAATCAGGATCCAGATGCTCTGTAAAACAGATGCCGGAGAGATTACGTCGGATCGCCTCATGGATCATATCTTCCATAGATGTGTCTGAGTCAGCAGAAAAAGAAGAATGCATATGGCAGTCCCATAAGATCTGATTTGACATTTTTGTATCCTCCTTTGCATGGACTGACATTATTATAGCATGTAAAAATGGTTCCTGCTATGGTTTCATTTCTATATTAAAACATTTTTATCATGTTTTTTTATAAAATGGTCTTGAATTTTTGTACAAGATTCGATACAATATGCAATAGGTTGACGTTTCTTTAACAAACGCCATAAATCAACCATTTAATTCATAGGAGGAATTTATCATGGCAGTAAAAGTTGCAATTAACGGATTTGGCCGTATCGGTCGTCTGGCTTTCCGTCAGATGTTTGGAGCAGAAGGATTTGAAATCGTTGCTATCAACGACCTTACATCCCCGAAAATGCTTGCTCACTTATTAAAATATGACTCAACTCAGGGAAGATACGCTCTGGCTGACAAAGTAGAAGCAGGCGAAGATTCCATCACAGTTGACGGAAAAGAAATCAAAATCTATGCAAAAGCTAACGCTGCAGAACTTCCTTGGGGAGAAATCGGTGTAGACGTAGTTCTCGAGTGCACAGGTTTCTATACATCCAAAGACAAAGCTCAGGCTCATATCGATGCAGGTGCTAAACACGTTGTTATTTCCGCTCCGGCTGGAAACGACCTTAAGACAATCGTTTACAATGTAAACCATGAAGGCCTTACAAACGAAGATAAAATCATCTCCGCTGCATCCTGTACTACAAACTGCCTTGCACCAATGGCTAAGGCTCTTAATGATCTTGCACCGATCAAATCCGGTATCATGTGCACAATCCACGCTTACACAGGCGATCAGATGACACTTGACGGACCGCAGAGAAAAGGCGATCTGAGAAGATCCCGTGCAGCTGCAGTTAACATCGTTCCAAACAGCACAGGTGCTGCAAAAGCAATCGGTCTGGTTATCCCAGAACTGAACGGCAAACTGATCGGATCTGCTCAGCGTGTACCAACCCCAACAGGTTCTACAACAATCCTTACAGCAGTAGTTGAAGGAAACGTTACAAAAGAACAGATCAACGCAGCTATGAAAGCAGCTTCTAACGAATCCTTCGGATACAACGAAGACGAAATCGTATCCAGCGATATCGTTGGTATGAGATTTGGTTCTCTGTTCGATGCTACTCAGACAATGGTTCTTCCACTTGAGAATGGCACAACAGAAGTACAGGTTGTTTCATGGTATGACAATGAAAACTCCTACACAAGCCAGATGGTTCGTACAATCAAACACTTTGGCAAACTTCTGAACGCTTAATTAGAAGCCGAGTAGCACTCAGATGTGACAGATATTAGTTGTCTGACACATATGAATAAGACTCAGAGAAGGGTCCGGTCTTGAATAGGACCGGGCCTTTTTGTCTGTATAAAGTTAAATATTTATAAGGAGGCATAACAAGATGCTGAATAAGAAATCTGTTGATGACATCAACGTAAAAGGCCAGAAAGTCCTCGTAAGATGCGACTTCAATGTACCTCTGCAGGACGGTAAAATTACAGATGAGAACCGTCTGGTAGCAGCTCTTCCTACAATCAAGAAGCTTGTTGCAGATGGTGGAAAGATTATCCTTTGCTCCCACCTCGGAAAACCGAAGGGAGAGCCGAAACCGGAACTTTCTCTTGCACCTGTCGCAAAACGTCTCACAGAGCTTCTCGGTCAGGAAGTTAAATTCGTTCCGAGCCCGGTTGTTGTAGATGACACAGTAAAAGCAGCAGTAGCTGATATGAAAGACGGCGAGATCATTCTTCTTGAGAATACTCGTTATCGTGCAGAAGAGACAAAGAATGGTGATGAATTCAGCAAAGAACTTGCTTCTCTTTGTGACGTATTTGTAAACGACGCATTTGGTACAGCTCACAGAGCTCACTGCTCTAACGTTGGTGTTACCAAATATGTAGATACAGCAGTAGTTGGATATCTGATGCAGAAAGAGATCGATTTCCTCGGAAACGCTGTAAACAATCCGGAAAGACCATTCGTAGCTATACTTGGTGGAGCTAAAGTTTCCAGCAAGATCTCTGTTATCAACAACCTTCTTGATAAAGTTGATACTCTGATCATTGGTGGTGGTATGTCTTACACATTCTCTAAAGCACTTGGCGGACATATCGGTAAATCCCTCTGCGAGGACGATTACCTTCAGTATGCATTAGACATGCTTAAGAAAGCAGAAGAAAAAGGCGTTAAGCTTCTTCTTCCGGTTGATAACAGAATCGGAGATGATTTCTCCAATGACTGCAACATCCAGATCGTAAAACGTGGATGCATCCCGGATGGCTGGGAAGGAATGGACATCGGAACAGAGACAGAGAAAATCTTCTGTGATGCTGTAAAAGATGCTAAGACAGTTGTTTGGAACGGACCGATGGGCTGCTTCGAAATGCCGAACTTTGCTCATGGTACAGAAGCAGTTGCAAAAGCTCTTGCTGAGACAGATGCTACAACAATCATCGGTGGTGGTGATTCCGCAGCCGCAGTCAATATCCTCGGATATGGCGACAAGATGACTCACATCTCCACAGGTGGCGGTGCTTCTCTGGAATTCCTCGAAGGAAAAGAGTTACCGGGTGTAGCAGCAGCTAACGATAAGTAAGAAACAGCGTATATAATCCAGACACTGTGTTAGATGCGGCTCGACGTACCAGCTTTTGTACGACTTCGCCGCATCTGCCTTGTGTCTGAAATCATATCCGCAGTTTCTTGTGGACAAGAATATACATTTGGGAATGCATTTTGACTCGTAACTGTGAGGGTACTGAACAGTTACAGAAGTTCGATGAATTTGAGTACAACTTCAGTGAATCGAACTACCTTATAATACTTATAAATTAAGGGAGATAAGAAAATGGCAAGAAAGAAAATTATCGCTGGAAACTGGAAAATGAACATGACTCCAAGCGAAGCAGTTAAATTAGTTGAAACTCTGAAACCACTCGTACAGAATGATGAAGTTGACGTAGTATTCGGTGTACCGGCTATCGACATCGTTCCTGTAGTTGAAGCCTGCAAAGGCACAAACATCGCTGTAGCAGCAGAAAACATGTACTTCGAAGAAAAAGGTGCATACACAGGCGAGATTGCTCCGGCTATGCTCGTAGATGCAGGCGTTAAATACGTTATCCTCGGACATTCCGAAAGAAGAGATTACTTCGGAGAAACAAACGAAGACGTTAACAAGAAAGTACTTAAAGCTTTCGAACATGGCATCACACCAATCATGTGCTGTGGAGAATCTCTTGAGCAGAGAGAACAGGGCATCACAATGGACTGGATTCGTCAGCAGGTTAAAGTTGGTCTTCAGAATGTAACTGCAGATCAGGCTAAGACTATGGTTATCGCTTACGAGCCAATCTGGGCTATCGGAACAGGCAAAACAGCAACAAGCGAACAGGCTCAGGAAATCTGCAAAGGTATCCGTGACTGCGTAGCAGAAATCTATGATACAGACACTGCAGCAGCTATCCGCATCCAGTACGGCGGATCTGTAAATGCAGGAAATGCAGCAGAACTGTTTGCAATGGGCGATATCGACGGTGGTCTTGTTGGTGGAGCTTCACTCAAACCAGACTTCGGAAAAATCGTAAACTACAAATAATTCATACAAGAATATACAGCCAGATACTTCAAACCGCATTGGTCAGAGGTATCTGGCTTTTTTATGTTTTCGTACACGCACAAATGTCCGCGCTTGACAAAATCCATTTTATACCATACTATTAGACACATGGTAGAAATAATCCCTGAACTTTAAGGGACGAGGAGAAAGGAGCCATTCCAAAATGGAGAAAAAAGTGATTCGTGCAGCCCTCCTGGGATTTGGTACAGTAGGAACCGGCGTATATAAAGTACTGGAGAAGCAGAAAAAGGAGATGATTCCGAAGCTTGGAAGTCAGCTTGAAATCAGCAAGATTCTGGTACGTAATCTGCAAAAAGCAGCATCAAAGGTAAAAAACCCTGAGATTCTGACAAACAACTGGGACGAGATCGTAAAAGATCCTGAAATAGATATTGTAATTGAGCTGATTGGCGGAATCGAACCGGCAAGAACCTACATACTTGACGCATTAAATGCCGGCAAACATGTAGTAACAGCCAACAAAGACCTGATTGCAGCTCATGGAAAAGAACTTCTCGATGCAGCAGAAGCAAATCATGTGGATTTCCTGTTTGAGGCAGCAGTAGCCGGTGGAATTCCGATCATCCGTCCGCTGAAAGAATGTCTGGCAGGCAATCATATGGCAGAAGTAATGGGAATCGTCAACGGAACGACCAACTTTATCCTCACAAAGATGACACAGGATGGTATGGAATTTAAAGATGCCCTTGCCCTTGCTACAGAGCTGGGTTATGCCGAGGCAGACCCGACTGCAGATATCGAAGGTCTGGATGCCGGACGTAAGGTGGCAATCCTTGCATCCGTAGCGTTTAATTCCAGAGTTGTATTTGATGATGTTTATATCGAGGGAATCACAAAGATCACAGCCAAAGATATCAAATATGCAAAAGAAATGGGATGTGACATAAAACTTCTGGGAGTTGCAAAGAATACAGAAGACGGAGTAGAAGCTTATGTATGCCCGATGCTGATTCCGAGCAGCCATCCGCTTGCATCTGTCAATGATTCCTACAATGCAGTATTTGTAAACGGTGATGCAGTAGAGAATGCAATGTTCTATGGCCGTGGCGCAGGAGAATTACCGACAGCGAGTGCGGTAGTCGGGGATCTTTTTGAAATCGTAAGAAATATTCAGGCAAATTGCTGTGCACGTATCGGATGTACTTGCTACAAAGAATTTCCGGTCAAAAAAATGGCAGATACCTGCAACCGTTACTTTATGAGACTGATCGTAGAAGACCGCTGTGGTGTACTGGCCGAGATGACCGCAGTATTTGCAAAATATGGTGTCAGTGTGGCTCAGATCATCCAGAAAGCAGCAAGAGATGAAGGAAGCGCAGAAGTAGTTGTGATCACGGCAAAAGTTCGAGAGGGAGATTTCCGTACTGCAATGGAAGAACTGAGCGGAAGAAGCTCTGTACGTAAGATCAGCAGCATGCTTCGTGTGTACGGAGAATAAAATAAAAATTATACCTTAAGTTGTTTTCGAGAAGGAGAAGCTTATGGGAAATATTATGGATTATATCAGTTGGAGAGGTGATCTTTCTTTTGCGCAGTCCCCGTTTAATGAGGTGGATAACCTGATTCTTGCCTGTTTTTCGTATGTGAATCTTGACGGGATTCCAGCAGTGTCCGGGCAAAAGGGGATAGAACTGAAAAAACTGGTCAAAGAATTTAAGAAATTATACACGATAAAAGAACTGGAGGCGGATAAATCATTTATCCGCCTGGCGCCGTTTATGATGTTTGAAATGGCAGAATCCGTCCGGTTTGGTAATTGTGTGATCCGAAACTATGTCAATGAGATCGTCACAGAAGCAGAGCAGCAGTTTTCGGCTGTGGAGATCGTTCTGGATGACGGAACTTCTTATATTTCTTTCCGCGGCACGGATGATACCATTATAGGCTGGAAAGAAGATTTCAATTTAAGTACCGGTGTCGTTCCTGCTCAGGAACGTGCAGTTGAATACATGCAGCGGATTTCTGACAAAGCTTATGGGATGCTGCGGGTAGGCGGACACTCAAAGGGTGGAAATCTTGCGATTTATGGCTCGGTCATGTGCAAAAGTGCGCACGATAAGATTCTGGAAATATATTCGAACGACGGGCCGGGATTTTCAAAGGAATTTCAGGAATTTCCCGAGACAGCAGAGATGATGCCGAAGATTATCCGGATCATCCCGGAATATTCCATCATAGGAACACTTCTCGAACATGAGAAACAGCCGATCATCGTGGCAAGTACCAGCAGAGGACTTCTTCAGCATGATGGCTTTTCCTGGGAGGTGCAGGGGCCGGGTCTTGTCAGACGAGACAGCTTGAATAAAACAGCGCTTCGTTTTATCGAGATACTTCACAAATGGATCGACGGAATGGACACGGAGCAGAAGCGTCTTCTGATCGAAGATCTCTTTGCAACTTTGCAGGCATCCGGATACGAAAACTTAAGTGAAGTGCAGTCAGGCGGACTTAAAAGTCTGGCAGCTATGGTAAAACGACTGGATAAATTTGCACCGGAATCAAGAGGAATGATGCAGGAACTTCTGACCGCGATCTGCGGTGGCTGGCTGGAACAGCTTCAGGAGAATACAAAGGATAAACTATCTGCGATTCCACAGAGCTTTTCCGATAAAATCCTTGAAAAATTTTAAATTTTTGGTACTATATAATAGGAAAAAACATACAGGTAAATACTGTATTGATATGCAGAAAAACTATACAACAGAAGGAGAATATTATGAGTAAAAAACCAACCGTTTTAATGATCCTGGATGGTTATGGCCTGAATGACAAACATGAGGGAAATGCAATCTACGAAGCAAAGACTCCTGTTATGGATAAATTAATGGCAGAATATCCATTCGTAAAAGGAAATGCCAGCGGACTTGCAGTTGGTCTTCCGGACGGACAGATGGGTAACTCTGAGGTAGGTCATATGAATATGGGCGCAGGCCGTATTGTATATCAGGAACTTACCAGAATCACAAAAGAGATCAACGATGGTGATTTCTTCAAGAATGAAGCACTTCTTGCAGCAATGAAGAATGCAAAAGACAATGATTCTGCTATCCACTTCATGGGACTTCTTTCCGATGGTGGTGTACACAGCCACAACACACATCTCTATGCACTGCTTGAGATGGCTAAGAGAGAAGGTCTGAAGAAGGTTTATGTACACTGCTTCCTCGACGGACGTGATACACCTCCGGCATCCGGTAAAGAATTCATTGAACAGCTTGAAGCAAAGATGAAGGAGATTGGTGTTGGTGAGATCGGTGTTGTTTCCGGACGTTACTATGCAATGGACAGAGATAACCGCTGGGATCGTGTAGAACTTGCATACAAAGCACTGACAGAAGGCGAAGGTGTCAAAGGTACAGACGCAGCAGCTGCAGTTCAGGCTTCCTACGATGCTGACAAGACAGATGAATTCGTACTTCCGACTGTAATCGAAAAAGACGGCAAACCGGTTGCAACCATTCAGGATAAAGATTCCGTTGTATTCTTTAACTTCCGTCCTGACCGTGCGCGTGAGATCACCAGAGCATTCTGTGATGATGAGTTCAAAGGCTTCGAGAGAGCAAAGAAACTTGACCTCACATATGTTTGCTTCACAGACTACGATGAGACGATCCAGAACAAACTGGTTGCATTCCACAAAGTACTGCTTCAGAATACATTTGGCGAATACCTTGCAGCTCACGATATGACACAGGTTCGTATCGCTGAGACAGAGAAATACGCTCACGTTACTTTCTTCTTCAACGGTGGCGTAGAAGAGCCAAACAAAGGTGAGGACAGAATCCTTGTAAAATCTCCAAAGGTTGCTACTTATGACCTTCAGCCGGAAATGAGTGCGCCGGAAGTTTGTGACAAACTTGTAGATGCGATCAAATCTGACAAATACGATGTGATTATTATCAACTTTGCAAACCCGGATATGGTTGGCCATACCGGTGTACAGGCTGCAGCAGTAAAAGCAATCGAGACTGTTGACGGCTGCGTAGGCAGAGCAGTAGAAGCCCTCAAAGAAGTTGACGGACAGATGTTCATCTGTGCTGACCACGGTAACGCAGAGCAGCTGATCGACTATGAGACTGGCGAACCATGGACCGCTCATACAACAAACCCGGTTCCGTTCATCCTCGTAAATGCAGATCCGAAATACACCTTAAGAGAGAACGGATGCCTTGCAGACATCATTCCTACACTGATTCAGCTTATGGGAATGGAACAGCCGGCAGACATGACAGGAAAAAGCCTTCTGATCGAAAAATAAAAATTGAAACTAATCTGAATATAGGTAAATAATGCAATCCCCGGATGATTCAGGCAATGGATAATATAGATTGCCGGAATTGTCCGGGGTCTTTTTTACCTAAATTTGCGTTTTGAAACTGTAAAAAATGCACAAAAAAATCCTCGAAACGCGGGAAATAATTGCTATTTTTTATGCATTCATTACACTGGAACTATATACACTCTATAAAAAAATCCAATCTGGTCTGTCGACGGAGATGTATATGTTTATGTTATGGAGAGATATCCTGACAAAATCCAGCTTGCAAAAGAAGTAAACCTCAATCCGGCTCTGGGAGATACATTCGATATTAACGAGTACAATCCAACACTGCTTCGCTATAATCCGGCTTTGGAAGCTGACAATAAATGGGAAGCACTTACGATTGATAATGAGAACTTACGACTTGTTTTGACATGGGATTACGATGTATGGACCAAGCAGAATGAAAGTTTTCTTCCGGTGCTGAAGCGTACCGGTAAGGCGCGAGGGCGATTGTGCTGAGGGCAGAGGAATACGATCCGGACAGTGAGGAATGGTATGAAATTGCACGAGACAGTTATTATGTCAGCACCATTTTTGACAAAGACGCAGAATGCAGTCATATCTGGGAAACGTTTATAAAAAGAATAAAAAAAGAGATAATTTAAGATGCAAAAATACAGAAGTATGTTATAATGGAAACGTTACAGGAAAATCATCTTAAAATGTTATGATATGGAAGATTGGACGCAGGTATTGATATTCAGGAGAGTATAATAAATGAGTAACAAAGAAATTAAGGATAGATTATCTGACGGTGAAGGGGCACCGGATGAGCGCACAGATATGGAAGAGCAGATTGATGCGGTTATGGACAGACTGACAGATCCGCCGGACGATGAAGAAGACCTGGATGATCTGGGCGAGTATGATGATTCAAAAGAAGAATATGAGGATACAGAGCCGGACGAAGAGTTGTCCACAGATGAAGAAGCAGCAGAGGATGACGAAGAATCCACAGATGATGCAGAGTCGTACGATGAAGCAGGAGAAGTGTACGAAGAGAGACCGCATCCGGCGAGACATAAGTCAGCAAGACCGGGTCCTGTTGTATATGTTCCGCTGGATGATATGGATGAACAGCCGGTGCAGAAAAAGAAACGGCATAAGAAGAAACACAAGGGCGGACGTATCTTTGGCCTTCTGCTTTTGATGGTGCTTGTGGTTGGTGGCTGCGCTTATGCAGGAGCAAGTTATTATTTTTCAGATCGATTTTTTGAGGGAACATGGATCAATGGTGTGAACTGTTCGCATATGACTGCATATGAAGTAGAGAACCTGTTTAAGCAGAAATTTCAGGATTATTCTATTGAAGTTTCTTCGAGAGGACTGGATCCACAGACAATCGCCGGAGATCAGATTGATTACCAGTATCTTTCTACTGGAGAAGTGCTGAAACTTTTGCAGCAGCAGAAGCCATATGAGTGGATTAAGGGCATGTATGAGCAGAAGAGTTATACTGTTTCCGAGAATACAGGTTACAACAAGACCAAACTTCAGGAGCAGCTCAAATCACTGAACTGTGCCCAGGCAGAGAATCAGACAGCACCGGAGAATGCATATGTGGCCTTTCAGGATGGACAGTTTGTGATCGTTCCGGAGACGGAAGGAAGCAAGCTTAATATCAAGCAGGCATATCAGGTATTGGATGCGGCTGTTGAGTCCGGACAGACAAGTGTTAATTTTGCGGATACACCGGAAGCATATGTCAGCGCTGATGTTACACAGAATGATCAGGCACTGCAGTCTGCTCTGGAAGCATGCAATAACTACACGAGAGCAAGTATTACCTATACTTTTGGTGACCGTACAGAAACTCTCGATGGCAATACCATCAAAGACTGGCTGCAGTTTGACGAGAAGGGACAGCTTGTATGGGATGACAATTCTTTCCAGCAGCATGTGGCTGATTACGTGGCACAGCTTGCAGCAACTTATGATACAGTCGGTACGGAGAGAGAATTTCAGACGACAAGCGGCAGAACCGTTTATGTATCCAGTTCCGTATACGGATGGAAGATCGACCAGAGTGCGGAGACAGCACAGCTGAGTCAGGAAATCCAGTCCGGTACACAGACGACGAGGGAGCCGGTCTTCTCCCAGACAGCAAATGCCTACGGAGTAAATGATCTCGGTAACACTTATATCGAAGTTGATTTAAGTGAACAGCATATGTACTATTATCAGAACGGTGCAGATATTTTTGAATCTGATTTCGTTTCCGGTAATATGAGTTACGCAGATCGCCAGACACATGCCGGTATCTTTACGCTCTATTATAAGAAGAGCCCGGATGTACTCAGAGGAACAATGAAAGCAGATGGTACTTACGAGTACGAATCAAAGGTTGAATACTGGATGCCGTTTGATGGCGGAATCGGATTCCATGATGCTTCATGGAGAGATGAGTTCGGCGGCGATATTTACCTGACAGACGGTTCACACGGATGTATCAACATGCCACCGGAAAATGCCGGTATTCTGTATGATCTGATACAGTATGATGTGCCGATTGTCTGCTTCTATTAAAACACAGGAGAAAGAATAATTATGATGGATAAATCTTTTGGCCTTATTCTGGCCGTAATCGCACTGGTTGCCGGAATCATGCTTCTGACAGGACATGGTGATATTTTATTGAAGGGCGGTAACACAAAGCTCCGCAAAGAAAAATACGATGAGAAAAAAATGACATGGGGATCAGGCGTTGCACTTCTTCTGATTGGTGTGGCAACCCTTATAGACAGCTATACGACGAGCCTTGCAGCAGAAATTATTTATATCATTGTACTGATTGCAATTCTCGGATGGTTGGTATACTATCTGAAAACGAAGTGTGCGAAGAAATAATAATTGCATAAAATTCAGAGACAAATTTCTGATGACACAAACAAAGAGCATGGAAGAAATCGAATCTTCCATGCTCTTTTCGCCTTAAGTATAAAAGTAAATAGTTTATGACGTCTTTTCATTAACAAAACAGTGTAATGAGATCCATTGGTTTACTGATCCGCATATCCGGCTCCGGAACCTCACCGAAACCATATTCCGCAAGGACAAACGGAACTCCGGCTTTGCGGCATGCCTCGAAGTCTCCCATTGTATCACCGACATAGACCGGATCCTTCAAACCATTCTGATCAGCAATCTGGCGGATGTTGGAACCTTTATCAAGACCGGTATCTCCATTACAGAGATGTCCCTGGAAATATTTGGCGAATCCGGTTTTTTCAAGGAAAAGTTCGATATAACCACACTGACTGTTGCTGACGATATAAAGAGGATATTGTGCGGACAGAATCTGCAGGGCTTTTTCCAGATCCTCATAGAGAGGGGCACCGGTAATATGAAGAAGTGTATGTTCTGCCTCGCAGCAGCCATCGATCAGGCGAAGCTGTTCATTCTCCGGATATTCGGGAAAGACCAGAGCTGCAATTTCTGCCAGGGGCTTTCCGAAAAGTGTTTTGAGCTGACCGGCTGTGATGGTAAGGTCTATCTGTTCTTTTTGCCGGAGATAATCAGTCCAAGCTTTTGCTACGACATCTGTAGAGTCCCACAAAGTACCGTCTACGTCAAAAATGATGCTGTCCATAGTAAAAATCCTTTCGATAAATTCATCTGAAGTGTTATTTATGTTACCATGTCTGATATTCTATCTGTTATAATAAAAAAAATCAACTGTCTTTTGGCAGGATTTATGTTATACTTAAGCAGTATTGAAAAATAATCTGGCATTGTTTTCAGTAACAATATTCCATCAGATCCGGAGGATTTTATGCTAAATGAGATTGTACGGCCGCTTATAAGCTGGTACAGACAAAATAAACGGATCCTTCCGTGGAGAGATCAGAAGAATGCTTATTATACCTGGGTGTCGGAGATTATGCTTCAGCAGACCAGAGTAGAAGCTGTAAAGCCGTATTTTCTCCGTTTTATCGGAGAGCTCCCGGATGTGAAGGCTCTTGCAGAGTGTCCCGAAGAGAAGCTTATGAAGCTGTGGGAGGGACTTGGATATTATAATCGAGTAAGGAATATGCAGAGCGCAGCGCAGGTCGTTGTCGCAGAATACGGAGGTGTTTTGCCGGCATCTTATGAGGAATTGCTCGCACTTAAGGGTATCGGAAGTTACACAGCAGGCGCGATCGCGTCAATCGCTTATGATATTCCTGTTCCGGCAGTCGACGGAAATGTCCTTCGTGGTTTTTCGAGGATCACCGAAGACCGTCAGGATATCATGAAACAATCTGTTCGCAGTCAGGTCGAAGAGAAACTGCTGGGGATTATGCCGAAAGATGCTCCCGGAGATTTTAATCAGGCATTGATGGAGCTCGGAGCAGTGGTGTGTGTACCCAACGGACCGGCGCGGTGTATGGAATGTCCGGTTGCAGCATTGTGTAAGGCGTATCATCATGGCACGGTTGATGGGCTTCCGGTAAAAGCACCAAAGAAAAAGCGAACCATCGAAAACAAAACGGTTCTTGTGATTCAGGACGGAGAGTGCACTGCAATTCGCAAACGACCACAGGAGGGGCTTCTTGCAGGGCTTTATGAACTGCCGAATGTCGAAGGTCATCTGAGTATGGATGAAGCACTTCAGAAGGTAAAAGAGATGAATCTGGAGCCGCTTCATATCGAAGTACTGCCTGAGGCGAAGCATATTTTTTCTCACATTGAATGGAGAATGATTGGTTATCGTATCCATGTATCTTCACTGGAGGAACGAAAGGAAGCACCATTTATTTTTATAGAAAAGAAACAGTCTGAAAAGCAGTATGCGATACCGTCTGCTTTCAGAGCGTATACAAAATACATGAAGGAGAAACCAGGAAAATGAAATTACTGAGTATTGCAATTCCCTGTTATAATTCAGAAGCATATATGGAAAAATGTATCGAGTCTCTTTTAAAGGGTGGAGAAGATGTGGAGATTCTTGTAGTAAATGACGGATCTTCCGACCGTACTGCAGAGATCGCAGATGCATATGCAGAGAAATATCCGACGATTATTAAGGCTGTCCATCAGGAAAACGGCGGACATGGAGAAGCTGTCAATGCCGGCATCCGTAATGCCACAGGCCTTTATTTCAAGGTTGTAGACAGCGATGACTGGGTCAATGAAGAAGCTTATGCAAAGATTCTGCATACACTGGGAGAACTCGTGCGTGGACCGGAGACAGTAGATATGCTGATCAGCAATTTTGTTTATGAGAAGCAGGGGGCAGCCCGCAAGAAAGTTATGCAGTACCGTCATTGCCTGCCGGTAAATGAGATTTTCGGATGGGACAGCGTGCATATGTCGAGGGGAAAATACCTTTTGATGCATTCGATTATTTACCGTACCAAACTCCTGCATGAATGTGGAATGGAGCTTCCGAAGCATACATTCTATGTGGATAATATCTTTGCATTTGAGCCGCTGTCGTTTGTGAAGAAAATGTATTATCTGGATGTGAATTTTTATCGTTACTTTATCGGAAGAGATGACCAGTCTGTAAACGAAAAGGTAATGATAAAAAGAATCGACCAGCAGATCAGAGTAAATAAACTGATGACAGATATCTTCCATAATTGTCAGTTTGACAATAAATACGTGAAGAAATATATGTTGAGTTATCTGGATATCATCACGACAGTTTCTTCCATTATGCTGGTGCGTGCCGGTACACAGGAAGCGCTTGATAAGAAAAGAGAACTGCTGGATTATATCCGTGAGCAGGATCTGTGGCTTTATCACAAATTGCGTTACAGCATCCTCGGACGTGCGGCAAATCTGCCGGGAAGAGGCGGACGTAAGATGTTTGTGGCTGCGTATAAAATATGTCAGAAATTCTACGGATTTAACTAAAATCAAAATAAAACTTCTGCTGAGTGACCGGCAGAAGTTTTTTATGTAATAGGAAATTATGAGATCATGCGCACCTGCCTGGAGCCGATGGATACGGAAAAATCTTTCAGGATTCCGGCGGATTCTCCGTCTTTGTGCACCGGCAGTGCGAGATCACTGTGGATATCTATTTTTTTACAGCGAAAAATGTGGATACCATGAAAAATCGTGTGTTTTCCGAAAAATGCTGTCGGAAGACAACACAGGACTTTGGGTTTGCTTAAGCCGTCGACTACGATGACATCGAGATATCCGTCAGACGGACTGGCATTCGGGCAGAACTTAAAACCGCCGCCTTCGTATTTCTGATTCATGACTGCAGTAAAATATACTTTGGAAAACTGCTGCACGTTGTCATCGTCCATGACAAGTGTCATAGGAGAAGGATTCAGAAAAAGAAGCTGTTTTAATGCAACAAAAAGATAGACCAGCTTTCCGAGTCCGATACGGTTAAGAACTTTTTTCATTGGTGTGATCCCGACCTCATGACATACGCCGGCATCAAAACCGATGCCACAGCTTATGGCAAAGTGACTGCTTCCCGTACTGCAGGTGAGTGTCGGAACATCCATCGGATGAGGCCGGCAGTCGGAAAGAATCAGATTAAGTGCCTCGGTGGGAGCCATCGGAAGTTTCATGCCACGGCAGAAATCATTTCCGGATCCGGTGGGAATATAACCGAAAGTAATGTATGACAGATCGCGTACGCCGCTTAATACTTCCTGAATCGTGCCGTCTCCTCCGACCGCAATGAGGGTTAACGGGTTTTCCGGGGCAGCATCGGAAGTAATGGACTCAGACAGAAGAACGGCATGTCCTCTGTATTCTGTAAAAAATGTTTTATATTCAATATTTCGCTCATTTAAGATGCCTTCGAGTCCTTTCCAGATCAGGGCACCTTTTCCGGAGCGGGAATTAGGATTTACGATAAAATAGTACATAATTTCCTCCCTTACGTTCCTGTTTATCATAGCATGACCGACAAAAATTTACAAATATTTCAGGCATTTATTATCATTGAAAGGAAGGGGAGTTATCTTCCTTTTTTTTGTGGGATATGGTATACTCACATCAAAGAAAATTCAGAAAATATCAACTTGAGAAAGAGGAACATCTATGAAGTCATTGGTAATTGCAGAGAAACCGTCTGTAGCACGGGATATTGCGAGAGTTCTCCACTGTAACCAGAAGGGAAACGGAATCCTGGAAGGGAAAGAATACGTGGTGACATGGGCACTTGGACATCTTGTGACACTTGCAGATCCTGAAGAATATGATAAGAAATATGTGAAATGGGATATGGAAACTCTGCCGATGATGCCGGAGAAGATGAAACTCGTGGTCATCCGCCAGACATCCAAACAATATCAGGCAGTTAAGACCCAGCTGTTTCGAAAGGATATCGGAGATGTCATCATTGCAACGGATGCCGGCAGAGAGGGTGAGCTTGTTGCGCGCTGGATTCTGGATAAATCCGGATGCAGGAAGCCGATAAGACGTCTGTGGATTTCATCTGTGACAGATAAGGCAATCCGCGATGGATTCCACAATCTGAAGGATGGCAGGGAATACGATAATCTTTATCGTGCAGCAGTAGCCAGAGCAGAAGCGGACTGGCTGGTCGGTATCAATGGCACGAGAGCCCTGACCTGTAAGCATAATGCACAGCTTTCGTGTGGAAGGGTGCAGACACCGACACTTGCGATCATTGCAGGAAGAGAAGAAGAAATCCGTAAATTCCAGCCGGAAGAATATTATGGTGTTACCCTGCAGGCCGGAGGCATACAGTGGACGTGGAAGGATACCAGAAGCGGCAGTTACCGTACATTCCAGAAAGAACGTGCAGAAGATATCAGCAAAAATATTTCAGACGGTGTACTGGAAATCATCTCTGTAGACAAGAAACCGAAGAAAACTTATGCACCGGGATTGTATGATCTGACTACGTTACAGCGAGAAGCAAATCAGAAATACGGATTCTCCGCAAAAGAAACTCTGAATATTATGCAGCGGCTTTATGAAAATCATAAGGTACTTACATATCCGCGAACGGATTCGCGTTATATCGGAAAGGATGTTGTACCGACGATCAAAGAACGTCTGAAAGCATGTGGAACAGGTCCGTACAGAAAGCTTGCCGGGGCACTGATCAGCAAACCGATTCAGACAAACGGAAGCTTTGTGGATGATAAAAAGGTCAGTGACCATCATGCAATCATTCCGACGGAACAGTTTGTACAGCTTGATCATATGACGAACGAAGAACGCAAAATATATGATATGGTCGTGCGTCGGTTCTTAAGTGTGCTTTATCCTGCATTTGAATATGAGCAGACTTCTCTTGAAGCAAAGGCAGCAGGACAGACTTTTGCAGCAAACGGAAAAACAGTTGTAAGTGCCGGATGGAAAGCCGTCTATGAAGAGGGAATGCAGGAAGAAGATACAGAGGACAATGCACTGAAAGATCAGAAACTTCCTGTGTTCCGTCAAGGAGAAAAAATCCATATAGACAGTGTAAGGCTCACTAATGGCAAGACAAAACCACCGGCACATTTTACCGAGGCAACACTTCTTGCTGCGATGGAAAATCCGGTAAAATATATGTCGACTAAAGATTCGCAGGCGGCAAAGACGCTGGGAGAGACCGGCGGACTTGGCACTGTTGCTACAAGAGCCGATATCATTGAGAAACTATTTCACACATTCCTTATGGAAAAACGTGGAAATGAGATTTATCTGACATCGAAGGCAAAACAGCTTCTGGAACTGGTACCGGAAGACTTAAAGAAACCGGAGCTGACAGCAGACTGGGAAAAGAAACTTTCCGATATTTCAAAGGGAAAGCTGAAGCAAAAAGTATTTCTTGACGGAATCCGGGAATATACGGAAGAAATTGTTGGTGAGATAAAGACAGGAACAGGTACATTCCGTCACGACAATCTGACAAATAAAATCTGTCCGAACTGTGGAAAACGTCTTCTTGCAGTAAATGGTAAAAACAGTAAGATGCTGGTATGCCAGGACAGAGAATGTGGATACAGAGAGACGATTTCCCGTACGACCAATGCGCGCTGTCCGAAGTGTCACAAACGTATGGAGATGCTGGTCAAAGGAAAAGAAGAAACTTTCGTATGTGCATGCGGCTATAAAGAAAAGCTTTCTTCTTTCCAGGCAAGACGTGCAAAAGAAGGTGCAGGCGTAAATAAAAGAGACGTGCAGAAATATTTGAAAAAGCAGCAAAAAGAGGCGGCAGAGCCGGTAAATAATGCATTTGCACAGGCGCTGGCAGGCATTAAGCTGGATTGAGAAATCAGGTGCATAAAGCACCGGTAGAATTTAAAAACAAGGTAAAGCAGAATAAAAGGAGAGTGGGCTTATGAAGTTACAGAAGTATCAAAAATGTTCAGAAGTTACCCGTGGACTGGAAAAAGCAGAACTTGTACTGAAAAATGCCCGTATTGTGAATGTTTTTACCAGAGAGATCCTGAAAGGGGATATTGCGATAGAAGATGGTCTGATTTCAGGAATCGGAAGTTACGAAGGAAAAAGAGAAATTGATCTGGAAGGCAGGTACGTCTGTCCGGGACTGATCGACAGTCATCTGCATCTGGAATCAACCCTTGTGACACCGGCAGAGCTTGTAACAGTGGCTGCCCGCCATGGGACAACGACGTTTATTGTGGATCCGCATGAATCTGCAAATGTGTCCGGTTTAAAGGGCATTGATTATATCCTGGATCAGACAGAAGATGTAGAGGCAAATGTATTTGTGATGATGCCGTCGTGTGTACCGGCAACTGCAATTGACGACAATGGATGTACCATTACTGCACAGGATATGGTACCGTATCTTGGTAACAGAAGAATACTGGGCCTGGGAGAAGTGATGGACTATATATCTGTAGTGAATGCTGATGAAGCCATGCACAGCAAACTGGATCTGTTCAGAGAAAGAGTGAGAGACGGGCATGCACCGTTTCTGGCTGAAGCGGATTTGCAGGCTTATGTGATGGCTGGAATCACGACAGATCATGAGTGTTCGGATTTTGACTATGCAATGCAGGAGCGGCGCTGTGGAATGACGGTACATATCCGTGAAGGCAGTGCGGCAAGAAACCTCAAGGCAATTGTATCCGGCATTGTCAGGCATCAGATGAACGGAGAAGGCTTCTGCTTCTGTACTGATGATAAACATATCGAAGATATTGAAAAAGAAGGACATATCGATCATAATGTACGTAAGGCAATAAAGCTCGGCATGGATCCGATCGATGCTATTTGCATGGCCACGATCAATTCTGCGAAATGCTATGGACTCAGAAGACTTGGTGCAGTTGCAACAGGATATCAGGCGGATCTTCTGGTTCTGGATGATATTGAAAATATGACAATTCATGATGTCTATTATAACGGACAGAGAATCGATCAGGACAGCGAGATTACGGTAAGAAAATGTCCGGCCGAATTAAAAAATACAGTTCATGTCGGAAACTTTACAGTAGATGATCTGACACTGGAATCACCGGACGGAAGTTTCGATGTAATCGGAATGCAGGAAGGTGAGATTACAACTGTCCGTAAAAGAGTACAGCTATTTGACGGACCGGGTGTGTTCCGGACAGATGAGGATTATCAGAAAATTGCGGTGATCGAGCGTCACAAAGCAACCGGTAAAACGGGAGTGGGTATTGTAAGTGGCTTTGGAATCCGCGGCGGAGCGATTGCGTCCAGTGTTTCACATGATTCTCACAACATTATTGTGATAGGTGACAATGATCAGGATATGGCACTTGCGGTACAGGAACTGATCCGTACGCAGGGAGGCTATACGCTTATTGCAGACCATAAGGTTTTTGATACACTGGAATTACCGGTGATGGGACTGATGAGTGATGCCGGTTTCCGGTATAGTCACATCAAACTGAAAAGAATGATTGAAAAAGCCCATGAAATGGGTGTACCGGATGGAATCGCACCATTTATCACACTGTCATTTATGGCGCTTCCGGTCATTCCGGAGATTCGTATTACACCGCGCGGCATCTACGATGTATGTACAGGTGAATTTTATAAATACTAAAAGAGGAGTAACAGTTTATTATGCCAGTATTTGATTTCAGCAATACAAAAACAGAGAAGAAAGATCCGGAATGTACTTATACGACGTTCCAGTCCAATGAAAAAGTACCTTCAGCAGAAAAACCGATTCTGGTTATTGAGAACAGAAACCGTCAGTGGAAACATCATTCCTGTGGTGTATTTGCCAACCCAAACCAGAAATCATCCTTCGAGTTTAAAGAGGATGATGGCGTGTTTCCGGCAGATATCTTAAAGATTGATGCACGTTTTGTGAGCCTTGTAAAATGGCTTGGCGAAAACCATATCAGTGTCCGGTTATCGGGACAGAATAATGAAGAAGGTTATGCGGTTTATAAGATTCGTGAGACAGCATTTGGAGGCGGAACGAAGCTTTCTGCGGAGGACGGATTCCTGCAGTTTATGATCGAACGTCTTCTTGCAAGCAATGCACCGGCGGAACTTCCGGAAAGCGATGAAGAAGATGAAGATGGTGACGATATGAAGCTCACCAGTATCCAGAGCATTACGGATTTCATGACCTGTGCCGGAAGAACCATGCCGGACAACATCCGCCTCTGGGCAAGGAGAAACCTTGCAGTGGCACGTTCTCATGAAGTTTCTCAGGAAGAGCGGAGACATGCACAGAGAGCTCTGTCCATTATGATGAATATTCAGTGGAAAAACAATTATTTCGAATCCATCGATCCGGTAGAGGCACGCCGTATTCTCGACGAAGAACTCTATGGAATGGAAAAAGTAAAACAGAGAATCATTGAGACGATCATCCAGATCAACCGTACACATACCCTTCCGGCATATGGTCTGCTCCTCGTAGGCCCGGCAGGAACCGGTAAGTCCCAGATCGCCTATGCTGTGGCACGTATTCTGAAACTTCCATGGACGACACTGGACATGAGTTCCATCAACGATCCGGAGCAGCTGACAGGAAGTTCCCGTGTTTATGCAAATGCAAAGCCGGGTATCATCATGGAAGCTTTTTCTATGGCGGGAGAATCAAATCTGGTATTTATCATCAACGAGCTTGACAAGGCAACGAATGGTAAGGGGAACGGCAACCCGGCCGATGTACTTCTGACGCTTCTTGACAATCTCGGATTTACGGACAACTATATGGAATGTATGGTTCCGACCGTCGGTGTATATCCGATCGCCACAGCAAATGACAAGGCACAGATCAGTGCACCGTTAATGTCCCGTTTTGCGGTTATTGAACTTCCGGATTACACAGCAGAAGAAAAGAAAGTGATCTTTTCGAAATTTGCTCTTCCGAAAGTCCTGAAACGAATGAGCCTGAAAGCGGAAGAGTGTGTGGTGGCACCGGACGGTCTGGATGCAGTCATTGAGCAGTTTGCCGATACGACCGGTATCCGTGATCTTGAACAGGCAGCTGAGCATATTGCAGCAAATGCACTGTATCAGATTGAAGTCAATCATGTATCTTCTGTAACATTTGATGCAGAGATGGTAAAGAAACTGTTTGAATAAGAATAAACGCTGTTACTGTTCACAGGATACTATCTGTGAACAGTAACTAAACACCCGGAATGCAGGATTGTTTTACAAAATAGACTTGCATTTCGGGAATTCTTTTGTTATACTACAGAAAGTTTCATAGAAATTAAATAACTGGTTCGAAACCCTCCCAGTATAAAAAACTAGGTCATTCAGGTATCTTCCGATCGTTGATACCTTTTCTGTGGAGGATTTTTACATAGAAAAGGGAAAGGTTGGAAGTTTTTTTATGCGCAAAATTATTATAGACTGTGATCCGGGGATCGATGACGCACTTGCCATCATGCTTGCGGTCAATTCTCCGGAGCTGGAGATTGTGGCGATTACGACTGTATCAGGAAATGTACCTTCTGATATGGGAGCAGTCAATGCGAAAAAAGTCCTCAAACAGTTAAACAGACTGGATATTCCGGTCTATATCGGAGAAGATGCACCACTTCGGGAAGAATATATCGATGCACGTGATACACATGGCATGGACGGACTTGGGGAAAGTTTTCTCCCGGAAGTTTCCAGCGGGTGTGAGAAGCAGAGTGCGGTGGATTTTCTGACAGAGATTCTGGAAAAAGAAAAGATTTCGATCATTGCTCTTGGTCCGATGACAAATCTTGCAAAAGTATTTTCGAAGAAGCCACACCTTATCCGAAATGTGGAAGAACTGGTGTCTATGGGAGGCAATTTCAGAAGTCACGGAAACTGTTCACCGGTGGCGGAGTACAATTACTGGTGTGACCCGGATGCGGCCGCCATTGTATATGATCTTTTTGAAAAAGAAGGCAATATCATTCATATGATCGGTCTGGATGTCACCAGAGAAATCGTGCTGACACCGAATCGTCTGGAATATATGTGCCGCCTCGACAAAGAAAATGGTGAGTTCATCCGCAAGATCACAGGATTTTATATGGATTTTCACTGGGTGCAGGAAGGCATTATCGGATGCGTGATCAATGATCCACTTGCAGTGGCATATTTCATTGACAGGTCAATGTGCAGTGGATTTTACAGCTTTACAGCCGTTGCAACCGATGGTATCTGTCGTGGACAGACGGTAGTAGATTCTATGGATTTCTGGAAAAAAGAACCGAACAGTCATATTCTTACAGAGACGGATCCGGAGAAGTTTTTTCGCTTCTTTATGGAACGTGTGCTTAAGAAAGAAGATGGCAGCAAATGGAACGACGAGGACTTAAAACTTCTGCATGAACTGTGAAAGGGGAAGAAAAATGAGCGCAAACATGGAAGCGAACAACGTAAATAACACAAAGAAAAATACTGCCGGCAGCAAGATCAATGCCTATCAGATCTGTCTGGTAGCGTTGGCAGTCGGAATTAATATTGCCGGAGGACAGATCGCACTTCTTCTGAAACTTCCGGTTTATCTGGACAGCATTGGTACGATTCTGACCGGTGCACTTCTGGGACCATGGTTTGGAATGCTTCCAAATCTGATCAGCGGAATCTTCATGGGAATGACAGTCGATATTTATTCCCTGTATTTTGCGCCGGTAGGAATGATCACCGGTATTATGAGTGGTCTTGTATTTCGCAAACTGTCCGTAAAGAGAGTAAAAGTGCTGGCGGCAGCTGCAATGATCACTGTCCCGGGAACAGTGGTAAGTTCTGTAATCAACGCAGTGCTGTTTGGCGGAGTTACTTCTTCCGGATCTTCAATTCTGGTGCAGCTTCTTTCACATACACCACTTGGCCTGACCGGAAGCATTTTTGTAGTTCAGTTCCTGACCGATTATCTCGATCGCTGCATCGCAGTTTTTGTAGTCAGTGTATTTGTGACCATGCTTGGTGGAGAAATGAAGCAGAGACTGACAGGAAGTGTGAATAACAGAGCGTAAAATTATAAAATAAGAGCTGTCGTACCTGACGAGATTATGATCTCGCGGTGGTACACAGCTCTTTTTTTGCATTGCCTCAAAAAGGAAAGAATATCAATGGAAACTCTTTAACCAGTTGACGAGGGAATCATGCCAGATGTTTTCATTGACAGTTTTCTTCATCTGATCGCTAACTGGACCGTTGTTTGCCATTTTGGCAAGGATGGCTGCCTGTAATTCTGCAACAGACATGTCTTCCGGCGACTTGTTCGGATCGAAATGAACCGGTTCTGTGGCGGAGGATGGTGCTTCAGAATCAGCCAGTATGGATTCTTCATCTGTTACTGTTTCCTCTTTCACCGAAATCTCAACCTTAAATGGCTTATATTCAGGCATATCGCCGGAAGGTACCCAGATCTCGCCACTGTTTGCCGGAACAGTGACATTGATACGGCCATCCTGTACAGCGACTTTCTGACCGGACAGTGCACCGATGTATTCCACAGCGTTTCCAGCAGGAAGATCCATGGAAGCAGCATTGTCATCGTTATTGACTGTTACAACGACACGCACATCGTTCAGATCACGTGCAAATGCAAACTGACGGTTTGTAAGGTGCAGTTCTGCATAGTTTCCGTAACTTAATGCAGGTGTGTGCTGTCTGATCTGTCCGAGAGCTGCAATAAGGGCAGTACATGGATTATCTCCCAGAGCAGTTTCGTAATCATCAAGTGAAAGGGCAGGGCGGAGACTGTCATCAGAAGAACGCTCCTTGCGACCCTCAATTCCGAACTCGGAACCATAATAAATACTCGGAACTCCCGGAAGAGTATAGAGCAAAATATGAACCGGTGTAAAGTGCGCTTTATTGGACAGTTTTGTATAAATTCGCTCGACATCATGATTGTCCACAAAATTATAAAGATCGAGATTTCCCATATTCTGTAAATATTTGACCGTATGGGCAATCTCGAAATAGTTGTGGTCATTATGACCGCTGTAGAGTGCCTTGTGAAGCGCGTAGTTCGTGACACTGTGAAGCGTCTCGCCGTTTACCCAGCGGCTGTAATCACCGTGGATAACCTCGCCCATCAGCCAGAAATCCGGATTGACTTCCTCTGCAGTACGACGGAGCATACGCATAAAATCAAAATCAAGGACATCGGCAGCATCAAGACGGATGCCATCTACATCAAATTCAGAAACCCAGTAACGGATCACATCACAGATATAATTCTGAACATCCGGATTGCGCTGGTTAAGTTTGACGAGCAGATTATATCCACTCCAGTTGTCATAGGAAAATCCATCATTGTATTCGTTGTTTCCATAGAAATTGACATTGCAGTACCAGTTAAGATATGGCGAATGCTCCCTGTTTTTCTGGATATCTTTAAAGGCGAAAAAATCACGTCCGGTATGGTTGAATACACCGTCAAAAATAACTTTGATTCCTTTTTCGTGGCAGACTTTTACAAAAGCTGTCAGATCCTCGTTGGTTCCAAGACGGGAATCCAGTTTTTTGTAATCGGTTGTTTCATAACCATGTCCGACACTTTCAAAAAGAGGCCCGATGTACAGGGCAGTGCAGCCGATTGCTTTAATATGGTCAATCCATGGAAGAAGAGTGTTCAGGCGATGTACCGGTGTACTGTAGTCGTTCTGCTTCGGTGCTCCGGAAAGACCAAGCGGATAAATGTGATAAAAAATAGCTTCGTTGTACCAACTCATGTTGTTATCATCTCATTTCATATAAAATTATGGGGCTGTCGTTAAACGGCAGCCCCTGAAATTGCTTTCAATTATGAAATTATGCCTGAGGACCAGCAGCAACAAGTGCTTTACCAGCAGCATTTCCTTCGTATTTAGCAAAGTTCTTAACGAATCTTGCAGCAAGATCTTTTGCTTTTTCTTCCCACTGTGCAGCATCTGCATATGTGTCACGTGGATCAAGGATTCCTGCATCAACACCCGGGAGTTCTGTAGGAACTTCGAAGTTGAAGTATGGAATTGTCTTTGTAGGAGCGTTCAGAATGGCTCCGCTCAGGATAGCATCGATGATACCACGGGTATCTTTGATGGAGATACGTTTGCCTGTTCCGTTCCATCCTGTATTAACGAGGTAAGCTTTTGCTCCGCTCTTTTCCATTTTCTTAACAAGTTCTTCTGCATATTTGGTCGGATGCAGTTCAAGGAATGCCTGACCGAAGCAAGCAGAGAATGTAGGTGTAGGCTCTGTGATTCCACGCTCTGTACCAGCAAGTTTAGCTGTGAATCCGGACAGGAAGTAGTACTGTGTCTGAGCTTCTGTCAGGATAGATACTGGCGGCAGTACACCGAATGCATCTGCGGACAGGAAGATTACGTTCTTAGCTGCCGGTGCAGAAGAAATCGGGCGAACGATTTTTTCGATGTGGTCGATCGGGTAGGAAACACGAGTGTTTTCTGTTACGCTCTTATCAGTGAAATCGATCTTACCGTTTGCATCAACTGTTACGTTCTCAAGAAGAGCGTTACGTCTGATTGCATTGTAGATGTCCGGTTCAGATTCTTTGTCAAGGTTGATAACCTTAGCGTAGCATCCGCCTTCAAAGTTGAATACACCGTTGTCATCCCAGCCGTGTTCGTCATCACCGATCAGGAGACGTTTCGGGTCTGTGGAAAGAGTTGTTTTACCTGTTCCGGAAAGTCCGAAGAAGATAGCGGTGTTTTCACCATTCATATCTGTGTTAGCGGAGCAGTGCATAGCTGCGATGCCTTTCAGTGGAAGGAAGTAGTTCATCATAGAGAACATACCTTTCTTCATTTCTCCGCCGTACCATGTGTTGATGATAACCTGCTCTTTGGATGTAATGTTGAACATTACAGCTGTTTCAGAGTTCAGGCCAAGTTCTTTGTAGTTTGTAACTTTTGCTTTGGAAGCATTGTATACAACGAAATCCGGCTCAAATGTTTCCAGTTCTTCAGCTGTTGGCTGGATAAACATGTTTGTAACAAAGTGTGCCTGCCATGCAACTTCAACGATGAAACGGATAGCCATACGAGTATCAGCGTTAGCACCGCAGAATGCGTCAACTACGAAAAGTTTCTTGTTGGAAAGTTCTTTCTTAGCAAGTTCTTTACAAGCTGCCCAAGCTTCCTGTGTTGCAGGATGGTTGTCGTTCTTGTATTCATCAGAAGTCCACCAAACTGTATCTTTGGAGTTCTCATCCATAACGATGAATTTATCTTTAGGAGAACGTCCTGTGTAGATACCAGTCATAACATTAACAGCGCCAAGTTCTGTTTCCTGGCCTACTTCAAATCCTTCAAGACCTGCTTTGGTCTCTTCTTCGAATAAAACTTCGTAAGAAGGATTGTACACAATTTCAGTTGTACCGGTGATGCCATACTTAGTTAAATCGATTTTTGCCATCTTACATTTACCTCTCTTCTTTAATAGAGCCATCTACACGCTGGCTTTCTTTAAACTTTAAGAAGTAGAATGCTCCTACTTCCCATAGAGTTAATTATACATAATTCATCAATAAAAGCAATAAAAAAACAATGAAAATTTAAAAAAATGACAATTATTTAACATTTCAGTTTCCGATAGCTGCTAATAAAATAAATGATTTCTGCGGCTGAAGTGATGAGCCACGAAAAAACATATAGCAGATAAAGTGACGGAATCGTATGAATCCAGGCAAAGATCGTATAGATCCAAACGATACGGAATGCACAGGAACCGAGGAGGATGATAATGGTCGGAACGATCGTTTTGCCGATTCCACGTGATGCTGCAGTTGTGCAGTCCATAAATACGGATACAGCATAGGAAAAAGCCATGATCCGTATCCTCTGCATGCCGGCATCGATGACTGCCGCGTCAGTGGCAAACAATGAAAGAAACTGATGACCAAAAACAAACAGCAACACACCCAGAAGGACACTGGCAAAGAAAGAGTAAAAAAGGCAGACAAAATAGCTTTTTAAAACTCTTTTTTTGTTTCTGGCACCGTAATTCTGACTCATGAAACTGGAACAGCCTGTATAAAAAGCATATAACACGTTAAAAATCAATGAATCCGCATTGGTGGCGGCTGCATTTCCGGAGACTGTAATAGTATTAAAGGAGTTAACCCCTGCCTGTACAAAAAGATTGGCAATGGCGAAAACTGCGCTCTGGATTCCGGCGGGAATACCGATCATCAGTACCCGGACACCCGCATCTCTGTGAAATCGGATATTTTTTAAGGAAACATGACATTCATCTTTTCGCCGTACGAGATGAATCATGATAAGAGCTGCAGAAACATACTGGGCAATCGCAGTTGCAGTTGCCACACCTGCAGCCGCCATATGAAATACAATGACAAAAAACAGGTTCAGAAGTACGTTTAACACACCGGCAATCGCGAGATAATAAAGAGGTCGCTTCGTTTCGCCACGGGCACTCAAAACACCATTACCGAAATTATAGATTCCCATTGCCGGCATACAGAGAGCATAAATCCGAAGGTAGAGTGAAGCCTGATCAATCAGATCATCTTTTGTATTTAAAAGTCGGAGCATTCCTCCTGAAAAGAAGAAACAGACTGCCCCGATCAGAAGCCCGATCAATGTACAGAGAAAAAGAGAAGTCTGTATGGTCTCTACGGTATTTTCGTGATTTTTTGCACCAAGCGCGTGCGCGACGCGGACATTGACACCACTGCCCATACCGATCAGAAATCCGGTAAACAAGGTGACCAGAAGTGTAGTGGAACCAACAGCACCGAGTGCTTTGTAATCGGCAAAATGTCCGACAACAGCAACATCGCTTAAATTGAACATGACCTCCAGAAGCTGGGAGCACATCAGCGGAATGCTGAAGAAAAGAATATTTTTCCACAAAGAACCCGTTACCATCTCAATGGAACGGGCTTTCTTTTTTGTATTTTTACGTATCATATAAACCTCAATAATAAATTAAATTTTATGTTTTTTGCGGTATTCACCCGGAGTGATTCCGTAGGCTTTCTTAAAAGTCCGCATAAAATGTTCCGGTGATTCATAGCCGACTAGCTCGCAGATCGCGTGGTTGCTGAGTGTGGTTTCACGGAGCGCGCGGCATGCCTGGTTCAGCTTAATGTCACGGATGATCTGAAGAAAAGTCTGGCCGGTTCCTTCCTTTATCAGTGTACTGAAATGCGAAGTACTGTAGCCAAAATGTTCCGCGGTGCTTCCAAGAGTAGCATTCTGATAATGATGATTCAGATAATTCAGAATTTCTGTCATAGAGCCGCTTCCGGTATCTTTTGTGAGAATGGACTCAATATCATTTTCGTGATAGCGAAGAAGCATTGCCCAGAACATGATCAGCATGGAATTCAGGAAGGTGTAGCTGTATTTTTCATGCCCGAGATATTCGATATAAAGATTTTCCAGCATATCACGGATGCGGATATCATCAAAAGTATGGAAAATCAGATAATTTCCCTCAGTCTTACGATAAAGTACATGTGCAAAAAAATGGGCAAGTGCGCTGTCAGCAGTCAGTGACTGGAAAAAAGTGGACTGAAAAGTAGAGCCACGGACCAGGATATTAAAAACGAGACTGTCATCAAAAATTCCGATACTGTGCATGGTATGCGGTGGTATAATGCAGATATCTCCGGTATGGAGTTCGTGAGACATTCCCTGGATTGTTGTGTGGGCAGTTCCGTCATATACGCAGATAATCTCAAAAAACTCATGTTCATGATCAAATATCGGTGTATACCGGTAATGCTTTGAGAACATGATATTTCCGGACAGATCACCGAAGAGATCCTTTTCTTCCATATAAGGATACCATGCTTCTTTCTGAAGTTCAGGTACAAAAAAACGGTGAGCGGAAATAAACTGCCGATCCAGATTCAGACAGTATTCATGAAAAGTTTCGGGATGATTTTTTTCCTGAAAATATAAATCTCTGTAAAAAATTTCGTCATCATTATAGTCTTTAATATAATTTCGAAAATCCTCTCTTGTAAGTTTCATAAATGCCCCTCAAAATATTGATAGATCAGAATTATTTCTTTATATAATAGATCTCGTTTTGCAATTCGATATTTTCAGTATAGCATCATCTGAATCGAAAAAAAAGTCAGTGTTTTACAAAAAAAATCACAATTGGAAGAAATGTAAAAAAGAAGTAAAGTAATGGCAGAAAGAAATTTGGAGGTTATAAAAATGAACGAAGTTGAAATGCAGTCTGACCCGGTGGATTATGGTGAATGGAAAAGCGGTGTCAACACAGCCGGAACTCTTTCAGCAGTAAATGGCTTTGTAGGTAAAGTTGGTATGGCAATTGCAAGCAGTGTCGGAACTGCTATGCCTCAGTTCGGTGGATTTGATGCAACTCAGACGATTCAGACAGTGACAGCACAGCACTATATCACTGCCATGTACATCTGGGTTCCGATTATCACAAATATTGCAACAATTGTTACTATGATGTTCTATGATCTGGATAAGATTTATCCACAGATTATTAAAGAACTTGATGAAAGGAGAGCAAACGCATAATGGCAGAGGTAAGTATAGATCTTAACATGGTCCGTGTGACCAATGATGCATTTGTTGCAAAAGCAGAGGCGTGTGCACCGAAGCTTCTGGAGACAGTGGTTCGCCCTGTTTCCATCGTAGATATCGTAAAAACAGAAAATGTATATCCGGATGTTAATAAGAAGGACGACATCGAAAATCTTTCTTCCTATCATCTTGCAAAAGGAGATAAGATCTGTCTGGATTTCGGTGATCATCAGGTAGGATATGTTACACTGAAATTAAACTCTGTAGGGAGTCCGCAGGATGCACCGGCATTTTTCAGACTAAAATTTGCAGAGATTGCAAAAGAGATCACAGAGGATTCCAAAGATTATGACGGATGGATCAGCCGTGGCTGGATTCAGGAAGAATTTATTCATGTAGATGTCCTTCCGGTAGAACTGAAACTTCCGAGAAGATATGCATTCCGTTACATGGAGATTGAGGCAATTGATACCTCCCTGAAATGGCAGCTCGTTGTCGAAGATGTAAGCTGCACCAGTGTTTCCGCAGTTCGTATCGAAGATGTGGAACCGGTAAAAAGTGATGACGAGATGATCAGAAGACTTGACCGTGTTAGCCTCCGCACGCTGCAAAACTGCATGCAGTCTGTATTTGAGGACGGACCGAAGAGAGACCGTCGTCTCTGGCTCGGAGACCTTCGTCTGCAGGCACTTGCAAATTATGAAACATTCCATAACATGGATCTCGTAAAAAGATGTCTGTATCTTTTTGCAGCGCAGACGAAAGATAATGGACAGGTAAGTGCATGTCTCTTCACAGAACCGAAATTCATCGTAGATGACACTTTCCTTCTTGATTATTCTATGTTCTTCGGTGCAACGCTTTACGATTATTATGAAGCGTCCGGTGACAAAGAAACCTTAAAAGATTTAAGTGCCTGCGCATATCGTCAGATGGAAATCGCAGAAGAGTGGTTTGATGAAAAAAATCTGCTGAAAAACGGCGAAGGTTTCTGGGGATTTATTGACTGGACTGATGGACTTAATAAACAGAGTGCCATGCAGGGCGTATACATCTACTGTGCAAGAAAAGCACAGAAGATTGCGGAAGCACTTGGTGATACAGAAAAGGCTGCTTATTTTGCAAAAGAAGCAAAAGAAAAGACAGAATCTGCAAGGAAATATCTTCTGGATCCGGAGAGCGGCCTGTTTGTAAGCGGAGAAGAAAAACAGATCAATTACGCAAGTCAGGTGTGGATGATACTTGCCGGAGCAGTATCCGCAGAAGAAGGAGCAGAAATCCTTGATAAAGTAATTGCTCTGAACCCGGAAAAAGGAATGGTTTCCCCGTATATGAATCATCATTTTGTAGAAGCACTTCTTAAGTGCGGCAAAAAAGAACAGGCAATGGATTATATGAAATATTACTGGGGCGGCATGCTGAGCCATGGAGCAGATACCTTCTGGGAACTTTATAATCCGGAAAATCCGGCAGAATCTCCGTATGGCGGAAGTATTGTCAACAGCTACTGTCATGCATGGAGCTGTACCCCGACCTACCTTCTCAGAAAATATTTTATCTGAAAAACGGATTACGAAAAAGGTTTTCGAATATCCGCACGAACATGATTATAAATGGAAAAAGGAGTCAGATTATGGTAAAATTAACAGTAAAGATCGTATCCATGCAGGATGCGGACAAATTTAACAAACTTTGCAGCAAATTTGACTGTGACATGGATCTGCAGAGTGGCAAATATTACGTAGATGCAAAATCCATCATGGGAATTTTCAGTCTGGATCTCAGCAAACCGCTGATTCTGAATGCAGATACAGACGATGAAGCAAAAGTAAAAGAAACATTTGCAGATTTTGTCGGAGAGGAATAATCATGACACGTACTTTAAAAGAAAGAACATTTGCCGGTACAACAAATCCGGAAATCCAGCCATGGGAAACAGAACATCGTAAAGTTGCAAGACGTGCAGCCGCAGAAGGCATCGTTCTTCTGAAAAATGAAGATCATGTCCTTCCTCTGAAAGAGGGCAGTGCGATTGCTCTTTATGGGGCAGGTGCCGGCAAGACCATCAAAGGCGGCACCGGCTCCGGTGACGTCAACGAAAGAGAAAAGGTTTCTATCTGTGAGGGCATGAAAAATGCCGGATTCCAGATTACTACAGAAGCATGGATCAATCGGTATAACGAAATTTATGACAAAGCCCGTCAGGACTGGAAAAATGATATTTTATCCAGAACCGGATATGGTGCGGACACCATGAGTTTCTTTGAGGTCTACAGTACGACACCATTTAACATGCCGGCAGGAGACAAGATTGAGAAATCAGCAGGTGACGAAGCAGAGACTGCAATTTATGTGCTCAGCCGCATTGCCGGTGAAGGTGCGGATCGTCAGGCAGACAAGGGCGATTATTATCTGAAAGATGAAGAATACGAGATGCTGGCAGATATCTGTGCGAATTACGAAAATGTCATCGTTGTGATCAATGCAGGTGCACAGGTTGATCTTTCTTTTATGGACGAGTTTACTAATATTAAAGCTCTTCTGACAATCGTACAGCCGGGTATGGAGGGCGGAAATGCATTTGCGGATGTTGTTTCCGGCAAGGTGAATCCATCCGGAAAGCTCACTGATACATGGGCATACAAATACGAAGATTATCCGAATGCAGAGACATTTTCACACAATAATGGAAATGTTGAGACGGAAGTTTATGAAGAAGGTATGTATGTCGGCTATCGTTATTTTGATACCTTTGACGTGCCGGTACGTTATGGCTTCGGATTTGGTCTTTCTTATACGGACTTTGAGATAAACGACTACTGTCTGGAAAGTCTGGAAAACAAAAAAATGACTGTTTCTGTACAGGTGAAAAATACCGGCAAAGTTTCCGGTAAAGAGGTCGTTCAGGTGTACACATCTCTTCCGGGCGGCATCCTCGAAAAAGAGGCACATCGTCTCGTGGCTTATGCCAAAACATCTGAACTTAAACCGGATGAAAGCGAAAAGATCACTGTAGAAATTTCTCTGGAACATCTGACTTCCTATGATGAAAAGAGAGCCGCATGGATTCTGGAAAGTGGATTCTATGGAATCTGGATCGGCAACAGCCTTGCAGATGCAAAACTGTGCGGCGGTGTAAAACTTGATAACGAAGTGATTCTTCGTCAGGTAAAAAATCTTTTCCCGCTGAAGCAGGAACTGGATGAAAAAACACAGACTTCCGGAAAAACTTCATCCCGCGAAAAAGAAGCGGAGAAACTGGCAGCAGAACAGAAGCCGAACGTTGCGCAGCTGTATGCGGCAGATTTTACGACAGAAGTCGTCGAATATAAGAAAAACGGTGAACTCTGTGAAAAAGATGCGCTAGATTTTGTCAACACACTGACAGAAAAAGAGCTGATCGATCTGGCAGCCGGAGATCCGGGCAAAGCACAGGGCGGAAACCTCGGTGCGGCAGGTATTTCTGTTCCGGGATCCGCAGGTGAAACACACCGCTGTGCAATCGACAAAGGCCTGGCAAGTATCGTACTGGCAGACGGTCCGGCGGGACTTCGTCTCATGAAATACTACCACGTGAACGATGGAAGCATTGTGACCATGCCGTTTGAATTCAGTCTGGAAGGCGGCCTTTTCTACGATGATTCCAGAGAACTTCCGGGCGAGAGATACTATCAGTACTGTACCGCGATTCCTGTAGGAACCCTGCTTGCACAGACATGGAACCGTGCACTGATCCGTGAAGTTGGTACGATGATCGGTACAGAGATGGAATATTTCGGTGTGACACTCTGGCTGGCACCGGGAATGAACATTCACAGAAATCCGCTCTGTGGAAGAAACTTCGAATATTATTCTGAAGATCCGTATGTGGCAGGAACCATCGCAGCAGCAATGACAGAAGGTGTACAGTCCAACTATGGATGTGGCACAACCATCAAGCATTTCGCATGTAACAACCAGGAAGACAACCGTATGGGATCTGACAGTGTGATTTCCGAGCGTACACTCCGCGAAGTATACCTTAAAGGATTTGAAATCGCAGTCAGAGAATCTCAGCCACTGTCTATCATGACAAGCTATAACCTGATCAACGGTGTTCATGCAGCGAATAATTATGATCTCTGTACAGAGACCGCACGTAATGAATGGGGCTTCAAGGGTATGATCATGACAGACTGGACAACAACAGAAGTTGATGAGAAATGCACCGCATCCGGATGTATGAGAGCCGGAAACGACCTTGTGATGCCGGGATGTTTCGGAGACCATGACAACATGCATAAAGAACTGGCAGAAGGAACCTTAAAGATCGAAGACCTGAAAGCATGTATTGCACGACTGGTAAGTGTGATCTGGAAATCCAACCAGTACCTTCAGTAAAGCTATGAATCGTTTAATTTTTCATATTGATGTAAACAGTGCGTTCCTTTCATGGGAATCGGTACGCAGAGTGAAACAGGGACTTCCGGATCTCCGGAATGTCCCTGCTTGCATTGGAGGAGATCCGAAAAAGCGTACGGGAATCGTTGTGGCGAAGTCCATTCCGGCAAAAAAATACGGAGTTCAGACAGGAGAACCTGTGGCAATGGCACTCCGAAAATGTCCGGACCTCGTCATTGCAAAAAGTGATTTTGAACTGTATATCAAATGCTCCAGAGCGTTCAAAGAGATCTGTGCATCCTATGCGCCTGTAATGGAATCTTTTTCAATTGATGAAGTTTTTCTGGACATGACAGGCACTTCATTGATTTATCCTGATCCGGTTCGGACGGCTCACGAGATCAAAGACAAGATACGAAATGAGCTTGGTTTTACAGTAAATGTGGGGATTTCTACGAACAAACTTCTGGCAAAAATGGCATCTGATTTTGAGAAACCGGATAAGGTGCATACTCTTTTTCCAGAGGAGATTCCGACGAAGATGTGGCCGCTTCCGGTACGTGATCTTCTGTTTCTGGGTAAAGCTTCCGAGAAGAAACTGACAGAAGCAGGCATTCATACGATCGGTGATATGGCACATGCAAGAGAGGCGGAAATCCAGACTTTACTCGGGAACAAAGCTGGCCATCAGCTCTGGCAGTATGCGCGCGGAATTGATGATTCTCCGGTCAGGGCACAGCCGGAAGAAGCAAAAGGTTTCAGTGTGGAAACAACCTTTAATGATGATATTGTTTCCGTAGAACAGGTGCTTCCGATCCTTCTGGAACAGTGCGATGTCGTAGCGACAAGGATGCGCAGAAAAGAGAAAAAATGTACCTCCGTATCGGTAACTTTCCGCACACTGGATTTCCGAAACAAATCGCATCAGACAACTCTTCCGAATGCAACGGACATGACAGATGAGATATACAAAAATGCGAAAAAACTGTTTATCGAATCATGGAAGGGGGATCCACTTCGGCTGATCGGAGTGGCACTTACAAACCTTACGGACGAGAGCTTTGAACAGATGTCTCTGTTCGAAGACAATGAGCAGAAAGAGCGCCACAGAAAGCTGGATGCTACGATGGATGCAATCCGTCAGAAGTTCGGAAATGACAAAATTACCCGTGCGAGTATCATGAACAGCAACACCGGAATTGCGCGAAAAGCACGCGCACAGATGAAAAATGAGGACGAGAAGAAATAGAGGGAGAACCATTATGAGAGTACTGATTACAGGGACGAGCTCCGGTATAGGAAAAGGAATTGCAGAAAAATTTCTGAAAGAAGGACACAATGTTACAGGCATTGACCGTAAAGATACATCAATACAGCATAAGAATTATACGCATATCTGCATGGATATCCGGGCAAAAGAGCAGTATCCGGAATTGGAGCCGTTTGATATTGTGATTAACAATGCAGGTGTACAGAACGAAGAAGATATTGATGTAAACTTAAAAGGGACCATAGGCATTACAGAAAAATACGGGATTCGTCCGGGCATCCGATCGGTACTGATGATCGGATCTGCCAGCGGACACAACGGCTCGGAATTTCCTGAATATGTAGCAAGCAAGGGAGGAGTTCTTTCCTATACAAAAAATGTTGCCCTGCGCATTGCAAAATACGGTGCAGTATGCAACAGTCTTGACTTTGGCGGAGTCCTTACAGAACTGAACAAACCTGTCATGGAAGATAAAGCTTTGTGGGACGAGATCATGGAGCAGACGCCGCTTAAGAGATGGATGACTGTAGAAGAGACTGCTGACTGGGCATATTTTATGACCGTGACCAACCGTTTCTGCACCGGTCAGAATATCCTGATCGATGGACTCGAAGCCGGAAATGCGCATTTCGTATGGCCGGAGACAGACAACTGAAAAAGAATGATAAGTGACCGGATCCGAACAGGATTCGGTTATTTTTGAGCCTTTTTGAGATTGACGTGTTTTTGTCAAAATGCTACAATGGTGGAAACTGAAAAACCTAAAAGAGTTTCCGGGTTTCCAAATGGAGGATTGAATGCGGGAAAAAATTATTGATGCAACGGTTGAGGAATTTAAACAGAACGGTCTGAAATTTACGATGAATGATCTGGCGAAACGGCTGGGAATCAGTAAAAAGACAATCTATACCGTTTTTGAAAGCAAACAGGCAGTTCTGGTAGCGGTGGCTGACCGTTATGCAGCAGATTTATACAGTATGCAGGAAGAACTGGAGGCGGACGTAAGCCTGAATGTGGTACAGAAACTGGAGAAGCTTTTGTGCGCGCTTCCGGAGAAATATTTCAACATTGGACTGAGCCGGATTTACGAACTTGCAGAGAAATATCCGAAGCCATACAGACATCTGATGCGGTCAGTAAACAATGGATGGGAACAGGCAGAACAGTACCTGAGGAAAGGCATGGAAGAAGGTCTGATACGGCAAGTTTCCATTCCGGTAGTCATGGCAATGGTAAAAGGTACTGTAATCCGTTTTATGGAGTCAGATGTTCTGTACCAGAATGAACTGACCTATGAACAGGCCAAAAAAGAAATGGTGGAAATATTAATGAAAGGAATAAAAGCAGGTGGAAAAAGTTAGAATTCTTGAGATTAAAGAAAGCGTGTTTGCAGACAATGACAGACAGGCTGACCAGCTTCGAGCCAGGCTGAAAGAAAAAGGCGTATTCCTGATGAACCTGATGTCATCACCCGGTTCCGGTAAGACGACAACACTGAAAAAAACGATAGAAACACTGAAAAATGATTTCAGTATCGGTGTTATGGAGGCAGATATTGATTCGGATGTGGACGCACTTGCGATTGCAGAAACAGGTGCAAAAGCAATCCAGTTACATACCGGCGGCATGTGTCATCTGGATGCAAAAATGACAGAGCAGGGGATTGAAGGATTGGGCATTGAAGATGTAGATCTGGCAATTCTTGAAAATGTGGGAAACCTCGTCTGTCCTGCCGAGTTTGACACAGGTGCATCCAAAAATGTGATGATTCTTTCCGTTCCGGAGGGACATGACAAACCGCTGAAATACCCATTGATGTTTGAAGTATGCGATGCTGTTCTGATCAATAAGATCGATGTACTTCCATACTTTGATTTCGATATGGAACTGGTGAAAAAATACATTTATCAGAGAAATCCCAAAGCAGAGATTTTCCCGGTCAGTGCAAAGACAGGAGAAGGTATAGAGGCATGGACAACATGGCTGAAAAAGCAGGTTGCTGACTGGAAATCATAAAAAGAAACAGAGAGAAGGGAAAGGAAAGAGAGATGAAAAAAGAACTCGACAAAGAACTTTATCCGGATTATGTTTACCCGGAATTTATGCCTGATCCGAATGAACCATTTCGTGAACCAATTGCGAAACTGGGTAAAAAGATCACGGACCGTATTCCCCAGAAACTGGGCCTTAAAAAGATCACCAGAAACGATCCGGAGTATTGGGGACTGGCCGGAGTGCTTTCCGATGAGGAAGCAGAACTGGCACTGAAACTTGGGGTAAGAAAGCCAAAAACACTGCCGGAGATCGTGAAATTATCTGGTATGGAAGAGAAAAAATGTGAGGCGCTTCTGGAAGAAATGTCACGCAAAGGCCTTCTCGAATACAACTGGGAAAACGCTGCACATGAGAAGCAGTATGTCTTGCCGATGTATGTACCGGGATGCGCAGAATTTTTTAATATGAATGCAAAAATTCTGGAATCCAATCCGGAGATGGGAACATTTTTCGAGCATATGTCCCGCCTGCCACTGGAAAAAATCACCCCATTTGTACCGGAGGGCGGTGCCGGCATAGGCATGCATGTCATCCCTGTAGAAAAAGCAATTGAGATGGAAAATGAGTCTGTAGATCTGGAACACATTTCCTATTGGCTCAGTAAATACGAGGGAAAATATGCTGCAAGTCCATGTTCCTGCCGTCGTTCCAGACTGACACATAACGAAGGCTGTGCAGATGATCCGGAAGGCTGGTGCATTGCGATCGGAGACATGGCGGACTACGTTGTGGAGACGCAGAAAGACGGACGTTATATTACGAAAGAAGAAGCACTGGATATTTTCCGACAGGCAGAAGAAAACGGATTTGTACATCAGATCACAAATATTGATGGCAAAGATAAAATTTTTGCTATCTGTAACTGTAACGTAAATGTCTGTTATGCGCTTCGTACATCACAGCTTTTTAACACACCGAATATGTCCCGTTCTGCGTATATCGCAAAAGTTGAGAAACAGAACTGTGTTGCATGCGGCAAATGTGTGGAGGCCTGTCCGGCAGGTGCTGTCAAACTGGGACAGAAATTATGTGATAAAGAAGGCTGTGAGATTACATATCCACGTATCCCACTTCCGGGTGATCAGCCATGGGGCGAACATATGTGGTCACACAACTACCGCGATACGAACCGCATCAACTGCTATGACACCGGTACTGCACCGTGCAAAACAGCCTGTCCGGCACATATCGGCATACAGGGATATCTGCAGCTCGCAAAAGAAGGCCGCTATGAGGATGCACTTGCACTGATCAAAAAAGACAACCCACTTCCGGCTGTCTGCGGACATGTATGTAATCGACGCTGTGAAGATGCCTGCACAAGAGGCACGATTGACGAAGCGGTAGCAATTGATGAAGTTAAACGCTTTATCGCAGAACGTGATCTGAATGCAGAGACACGCTTCATTCCGAAAAAAACAATTCCGTCACTGAAAGGTGGATTTAAAGAAAAAATCGCGATCATCGGCGCAGGACCGGCTGGTTTATCATGTGCATATTTCCTTGCCCTGACCGGATACAAACCGACGATTTTTGAAAAAAATGCAGAACCGGGTGGCATGCTTCGCTATGGAATTCCGTCCTACAAACTGGAAAAAGATCTTCTTGCTGCAGAGATCGATGTGATCCGTCAGCTTGGCGTAGAGATCCGCTGTGGTGTAGAAGTCGGAAAAGACGTTACAATCGAAGACTTACGAGAGCAGGGCTATAAAGGATTTTATGCTGCAATCGGATGTCAGAGAGGAAGAAAACCGGGAATCAGTGGAGAAAATGCCGAAGGTGCATATACGGCGGTGGATTTCTTAAGAAAAGCAGGTGGATCAGAAAGCTTCCCGCTTGAAGGTGATGTGGTCGTGGTCGGCGGCGGAAACGTAGCCATTGATGCGGCAAGAGTCAGTAGCAGATGTACCGATGCGAAGATTTCCATGTTCTGTCTGGAAACAAGAGAAAAAATGCCGGCGAGCAACGAAGAAATCGAAGAAGCTCTCGAAGAAGGAATTGAGCTGAACTGTGGCTGGGGACCGAAAGAAATTCTGGAAGAAGACGGTCATGTAAGAGGCGTCGTTTTCAAAAAATGTACTCGTGTGTTTGATGCACAGGGCAGATTTTCACCTGAATATGATGAGAATGATACAGTGACAGTGCCGTGTCGTCATGTGATCTTTTCCGTAGGACAGGCAATCGACTGGGGCCATATGCTGGACAATCTCCATGTGGAACTTCGCCCGAACGGCGGCGCACTTGCCAACAAACTGACTTACCAGACTTTCGAACCGGATATTTTTGTAGGCGGTGACGTCTATACAGGTCCGAAATTTGCTATCGATGCGATCGCAGCCGGACGTGAAGGCGCGGTTTCTCTGCATCGTTATGTGCATGAGAATTGTACACTGACCATCGGACGTAACCGACGCGATTTCATTGAACTGGATAAAGAAAATATCAAAGTGGAAACTTACGACTCATCCAGCCGTCAGATTCCGCCGAAAGCAGATGTAAAAGAACAGGCAAAAACTTTCCGTGATCTGTCACAGAGCCTGAGCGAAGAGCAGGTGAAAAAAGAAACTTCACGATGCCTGTCCTGTGGCGCATCTGTCGTGGATCCGAATAAATGCATCGGTTGTGGCATCTGTACTACGAAATGTATGTTTGATGCAATACATCTGCACAGAGAACTGCCGGGAGCATCTGTGATGCATACATCCGAAGAAAAACTGAAATACATTCTTCCGAATATGGTGAAGCAGTCGATCAAAGTGAAATTCAAAAAGAAAAAATAAGAGCTGTGCAGCAGCTCTCGGGTAAAGGAGAAGCGTTATGCACGAGCTTGGAGTAACATTTCATATCATGGATCACCTTGAAAAGGTGGCCGAGGAAAATAAGGTGACACATATTCGTAAAGTCACCCTTGAGCTGGGGGAGGTCTCGACAGTGATCGAGTCCTATCTGCAGAATTGCTGGACGTGGGCAGCCCAAAAGCGGCCGCTGTTCAATGAATCTGAATTAGTGGTGGAAACATTACCTGCAGTTACATACTGTGAAGACTGTCAGAAGACATATTCGACCGTGGAGCATGGCAGAATCTGCCCACATTGCGGAAGCGAACACACATATTTACTGCAGGGAAATGAGTTCAACATTAAGGAAATAGAAGTGGAGTAAAGGAGAGAGGGTATGTTTTTTCAAATCTATGGAGAGACAGCCGGATGGCAGCTTCTTGGATGGCTGCTGGTATTTACCGGACTTGTCGTAATGAATGAAATCGCAAGAAGATCCAAAGCAGGCGGCATTGCATGTTTTCTGATTCTTCCTGCAGCACTTACCGTGTATTTTATTGCTATCTATGTCGGTGCAGCAATGGGAGCTGAATGGGCACTTAATAATGATACGTATGTGCATATGAACAGCTGGTTCCATTATGCAAAACTGTATGCTGCAACAGCCGGCTGTATCGGATTTATGATTCTTAAGTATCACTGGGGAAAACTCGGAAAATCTCATGGATTTAAAGCGTTTCCGTTTATCATCGTTGCAATCAACATCCTGATTGCGGTAGTATCAGACTTTGAATCAGCAGTCCGTGCCGGTTCTCTGGCAGGTGGCTGGTGGCTTTCTTCCGAAGGCGTATGGCTTTACGGTGGCTGGTGGAACGTATTAAACGGACTGGCTGGTCTTTTGAACATTTTCTGTATGACAGGCTGGTGGGGAATCTACTCCTCAAAAGACAAAAAAGATATGCTTTGGCCGGACATGATCTGGGTATATGTCCTTGCATATGACATCTGGAATTTCCAGTATACATATCTGAACCTGCCTACACATTCTTGGTACTGCGGTCTCGCACTTCTGCTCGCACCGACCTTTGCAGCAGCACTCTGGAACAAAGGCGGCTGGATACAGAACCGTGCCAACACGCTGGCACTCTGGTGCATGTTCGCGCAGGTATTTCCGCTGTTCCAGGATGCGAGCCGTTTCACAACAGTCACTTCCGTATACGGACAGGGCGGCATCGCAGCAGCCATGGGAAGTAGCATGCCGACCATCGCAGAACCGACCGCACAGGGAATTATTTCCGTACTGTCCTTTGTAGTGAATGTATTCGTGTTCGCATACATTTTGAAGCGCGCAAAAGTACAGAAAAAGAACCCGTGGAAAAACGAAATCTTCACAGATACAAAAGATTACAAAGAAGCAATGGAAAGAGCATAAAGATGAGAAAGACACTGTCGGAGGTCGGTGCCTTTTTTGTCGCTTTTTTGCCCCAAATACAGAGTGGTTGTACGTACTTTTGTACAGTGGATTATGGCAGAATACAGGATAAAGAGACAGCATGAATATCTTTTTCAATGTCGTCCTTCAGGTGACCAATATTAACATATTTGAAGATAAAGTGTCATCACAAATTCTTTTGGAGGTGATTATGTGAGCAATGAGTTAAGAAAAGAACAAGTTGAATATCTTTTTCTTGATTTAGAATGGAATCAGCCATGTGGAACTACAGAACTTGCAGACAGGGAAGTAGTACAGATTGGCATAGTGGCAGCTGATGCTCAGTTGAAACAATTAAGAAGTTTTTCCAGAGTAATCAGATTGAAAAATCCAGATCTGCTTAATTCACGTACAGTTAAAATTGTTCATATGTCGGAATCTAATATTATGCTGGGAAGGTCCAGAGAAGAAGTAATGGAAATTGTTTATCACTGTTTTCCTGTATATAGGTATTTAGTGGTATGGACAAGAGACACTTATGATTTATTCAGGAGAGACATGAAGGAATGTGGCATGGTTATGCCAAAACATCGAGTTGTAGTTTTGCAGGATGTGCTGGGACTTATCACGGGAAATATGGATAGACAAATACGATTTACACATGCTTTGCAGTGTGCTGAAATAGAATATAATCCGTGCAATCTCCATTATTCAAAACATGATGCGAATTATCTGTATCAACTGTATACAAAATGTTATCGACAATATTGTGAACTGACTAAATCTGAGTACTGTGATACAAATGCACAGACCGGTAAAATGCATATCGAGAGATGTCGATACACGTGGAAATTTCGACCGGATGTTATGCTTCTGAAACCGAAAAATTCAATTTTTAAGGGGTACACTGCTTGTAAAATATGTGCACGTCAGGGAAAGTGGAAAGTATTTGAATGGGAGATTCCGGCATATACGTACCAATCCAGAAAAGCAGATTGGAAGAAGCTTTCACTGACAGAAAAAAATATAGAAGTACTATGCAGGCATTTTCACATGTCTTACAGCATTTGTAATGAAATGCTTTTTGTCAGAACAAAATTTACAAGCTGGATCATATATTTACAGGATGGAAGAGTAGAAAAATTATTACACGAAAATTATAAACTATCTAAATCAGAGTACGGCAAAAGGCAAAAAAAGAAATCAATAGAAGGGTACCACAAACAAAAGTTACCGTCACAGAATCTTTATGAGGTATTATGTTATATTAATGGTCATGATTCCAACATGGTAAAAGGAATGGCGAAAAAGAGCCGACTGGAGCAGCTTTTTGAACAGGTAGAAAAGAAAGCATGAAGACCTCGCCGGTATTTAGAGAGATTGATGTAACGCTATACTTAGTTCTTTGATTGCACCGCTATATGAAAAAAATAAAGATTTGTGGGAATATATGATGCCGGGATTAAAAGAAAATCTTGAGGGAGATGAAATCCGATGCCTGATTTATGAAAGTGGAAATTCAGATGAAGTTGGGTTTATAGAAGCATCAACGAATATGGACAATCACAAAGAGATTGGTATAGCAATTCTTTCTGAGTACAGACATAAAGGCCTGGGATATGCAGCATCTTATAGATTTATTAAGTATTTGTTTGACAATCAGGAAACAGATGCTATTTATTGGAACGTATTCAGGCATAATATACCCAGTATAAAACTTGCAGAAAAACTTGGGGGAAAACTTATTGGTGAGGGTCAGATGCTGGAAATGGCATTTCAGATGGCGGGATATGAGGTGGAAGGTGAAGTGAAAGAAAAGTTAGATGTATTGAGGGAGTTGACTTATAAAATTGATTTGGAAGATATTATAAGTAGAAGGAATTGTGTTGATATAGCTTAAACGAAAAGATGTAGGATGTGCTGTTTATCTATGATATACTAAAAATAGAAAGACTTAGGTGCAAAAAGTAACTTTGGAAATATTGTAGGGTGATATTTTAGAAATGTGATAGAGTAAGCAGAGAATAGTTATTTAGATATTCTTTTTAGAAGTATCTTAATAAATTTGAATGTTTATAGCAATAAGATGAAAGGGTGTGATTTAATATGTGTAAACTTTCTAATTCTAAGATAGAAAAGAGAGCTATTGAGGCACTGGAAAATATAATTAATAAACATTATACGATGGATCATCAGTTTAATTCTATGGATAAAGAAATGAGCTGGGATGGATATATATGGATTTATAAAAATATAAATGGGACTCAAGATAAGAGTAATTTGGATGATAAAGTTCCAGTTCAAATAAAGGGACATGTGGATGAAC
>ERZ1034984.251-NODE-251-length-61362-cov-28.158400_pt1 | contig 61362 bp, 42 predicted proteins | sample MGYA00520589_ERZ1034984 | MGnify/ENA primary metagenome ERZ1034984 (study PRJEB33766, sample SAMN09781790) | gut metagenome | biome: gut microbiome | host: Homo sapiens | place: Madagascar | study: EMG produced TPA metagenomics assembly of the PRJNA485056 data...
CAAGGTTCAGTAAGGCTCGTACTCAAAGATATGCTTGCCTGTGATATGGCAATTGTATTGTTGCCTGACCTCGCTTTGCGTATATCGGCAGATAAACTCTTATCAGCCTCCATCAGGGTATCTTTCTATTACCCGGTCAGCATCTGGAGGTTCCGCGCGTGACCTCCGGCGGCAGCAGGCGCAGGGAGTGCCCCCTCCCCAAAAAGTTGCCTCCCTTCGGCCACGGGCCTCGGGACTTTTGGGCTTTGCCCAAAAGCTGCGGGTACTTTTCGGGGGCCCCTCCCTCCATTCCTCCGTGCGGCTTCGCCGTACTCGTCATTCCGGGCAAAAAAGCCGACGCGGTCGCCGACCGGAGCGGTGTGCCGCTCAGGTACTCGCCTGCCTGTCCACAGTAGAGCCTCCCCCCATCCGGAGGGAAAGGCGGTACGCCTTTTCCGGATCTCAAGTACCCGGCACCGGCACCTTGCCGGTCGGGGTCAAGGGGCGAAGCGCCCTTGTCGCTGCGATCAGCAGCGAAATCCCCGGGTCAGCGGCGGAACATGGGGGAATCCAGACCGAACATCCGCTGCTTCAGGTCCAGATAATACAGATAGTCGTTTTCGTCGACGTTCGGGGGGCAGCGGTGGTCGCAGAAGGGGATGTAGCCGCCGCGTTCGACATAGGGGACGAGCGACTCCATATACGCTTTGATCGCTTCGCGGCCGGAGCCGAGCTGGATTTTGTCGAAACCGCCCATGATGCGCAGCTGCCCCCGGTAGCGGTCGAGCAGTTCGCCGGGATGGGCGCACCCCATCACTTCAAACGGGAACAGGCAGTTGATCCCTCCTTCGAGGAAATAGGGCAGGATCGGTCGCACGTCGCCGTCGCAGTCGGTGTACCAGAGGTCGATGCCGTACTGGTCGAGCTTCCGTCGGATGCGCTTGTAACGCGGCATCACGATATCGCGGAAGAAATCGACGGTCACGATCGGGCCGTTCTTGAAACAGATATCCTCCCAGCCGGACGCGAAATCGAACCGGAAGTGCGGCAGCAGCTGGTCGAGGGCGTCCTCCACCAGCACGCAACAGGTTTCCACCATGTCCTCGACCATCTCCGGGTAGTCGAACATCGCGTATGCCAGCCCTTCAAAGGTGAGCATGTCGCGGATTTTGCCGATCATCGAACCGCAGTAGACGCCGAGCGGATAGTCGCGCGTTTCGGGATGGAGCGCCTGCAGCGCGGCCACGTCGATTTTCCGGGCGGGATCGTCGCGTCGGAACCGCTCCTCCCTGCACCGCTTCCAGTCCTCGGGCGTCACGATGCTGGCCTTGAGGTAGTGCGGGATGGTGTCGTGCCCGTCGAGCGGCACTTCCGCGAGCAGGCCGTCGCCGTTGATCAGGATTTTGGAACTCCCGCGCGTTTCGATCACCTTCGATTCAAAGGGGGGTGACATCCACGTGTTGCCGCCGATGCACTCGATCCGGTCGAAACCGAAGAAGCGGTCGGCCTCCGCGTTGCTGCGGATGCCGTTGTCGCGGAACATCTTCCACTCCGTGAAATTCTCATCCCAGTAACCGAACTCCATATTGAAGCAGCGGTCGACGCCCTGCGAGTTCATCTGGCGGCGGAAGCGTTCCCTTCCGGTCATCGTTCCGGGCCACGGCTGACGGATCGGCTGAATTTTCATCTGATATCTCCTTGACTTTGCCGGTTGCGTATAGTATACTCTGCGATCAGGGCTTCTCCAATGGCCGAAAGTGACAATCAGATATCCGAAAGTAGCCTTTTATGGAGCTGGAAAAAATCGAACCGACCGTCCATTACGCGAATTTCACGGTTCCGGCCGCCGCAGAGTGGCCCGGACGCCGGTTGTCGGACCATGAACTGATTCTGGCGGTCCGGGGCAATTTCGAGCTGCTGCTGCCGGAAACGGGAGAGTCGTTTCTCCAGCAGGCCGGGCAGACGCTCTTCATCTATCCCGGCGAATACCACACCTACCGGGTCCTGCCGGGTGCGAAAGAGCCGCTTTTCTCCTGCATCCACTTTGATTTCGACCGGGAAACGGGCGGCCTCGGCCCCCTGCCGCGCCTGATTTCGGCGGGACGCGTTTTCGAGCTGCTGACCGCGCTGTTCCGAAGGCTCCCGGAGGAGTGCCGGAAGCCGGGCCGTTTCCAGCCGGCGATATCCGCCAATATCCTCAAGGAGATCCTGTTCCGGCTGGCGGAGGCCGCCGGAAGCGGGCCGGACAGGGACGAGCAGCCCGTCGCGGAGATGACCGCCTACCTCGACCGCCACCTGACCGAGCACCCCGGCCGGACCGAACTGTCCCGGAAGTTCTTCCTCTCCAAGCCCTACATCAACCGGCTGTTCCTGAAAAAGCTCGGAGAATCCCCGACCGCCTACGTCCACCGCAGACTCGCACACCGGGGATACGAGCTGATGCTTTACGGGAAACACTCCGCCAAAGAGGCCGCGGCGGAGCTGGGATTCGCCAACCAGTTCCATTTCAGCCGCGTGTTCAAGAAGGTGTTCGGCTTCGCCCCCTCGCACCTCTGCTCCCATCCCCGGAAAGGTTAAAACCTCCGGAGCCGGAATGTCCGAGCCGGCAGTTGCTCTCTGAAGCAATTTTCAACTGCAACTGCGAATCATCGCATTGACAAAAACCCAGACCGCCACTCCAAGATCCAGCAGAAACAACGGCAGCAGAAAACGCAATTTCAGCTTTGCCAGAAACAGCCACAGCCCGACCATCGGAATCATGCAGAAAATGACTATCACAAGCTCCAGCAGAATCATTCCGTATTCCACGAAACCTTTCCCCGCATGACGGGCGCTGAGATCAAGGCCCCCCTGCCACAAACGCTCAAACCACGGAAACGGAGTCAACCCCAAAATCAACGACAGCCCCGCAAGAGGCAGAAACAGGACCAGCATTGCGGCATGGCAACGATGTTTCCAACCGGGCCTGTCACACCCCTCCGCCGCAGCAATCTTCTGCGCGAGTCGGTCACTGCACAGCCCGCTCCCCCAGCCGGCGCCAAAGTTGTTCAACAACCTTCCGCCCTCCTTCCGTCATCACAAACCACGCCCCCCGGTAAAATACAAGGATCATCCCCCGCCTTGCCGCCGGTTCGGAGCCGTATCCGGTTCCGGTCAGCGGATCACGACGAGTTCAACCCCGGCGATGCGGGCGTAATCCTCCATGAATTCCGTGGTCAGGGCGGGGGCGTTCACGCTGTGGTGCGCGCCGCCGGCTTCAATCCAGCGCCTCGCGCCTTCGGCGAGATCGGGCTTCGGAATCCAGACGGTGCTGGCGACCGGGAGCTTCGGAAGCGGCGCGTCGGGGGCGACGATTTCCAGTTCGTTGACCACCAGCCGGAAGTCTGCTCCGAATTCGACCATCGTCGCGTTGGTCGCGTCGCCGGGGGCGGTCGTGAACACCAGCCGCGCCGGATCGGCTTTGCCGCCGATGCCGAGCGGATGCACTTCGAGGCTCGGTTTGCCCGCCGCGATGGAGGGGCAGACTTCAAGCATGTGCGCGCCGAGCACCCGCTCGCGGCCCGGCTCGAAGTGATAGGTGTAATCCTCCATGAAGCTGACGCCGCCGGGCCGTCCCGCCGCCATCAGCTTCATGGTGCGAAGCAGCGCGGCGGTTTTCCAGTCGCCTTCGGCGCCGAAGCCGTAGCCGTCGGCCATCAGCCGCTGCGACGCGAGGCCGGGGAGCTGGTCGAAGCCGTAGAGGTTTTCAAAGGTGGTAGTGAAAGCCGAATAATTTCCAGCTTCGAGGAAAGCGCGGATGCCGATCTCCTGCCGGGCGGCGGCGCGGATCGACTTCATCGCCGCATCGGAACGGTCCGGCACCGCGTAGAGGTCGAAATACTCCCCGACCAGCTTGTCGGTTTCCGCATCCGTGACCTGCGAAACATACTTCAGCACGTCGCCGACGCCGTAGCCGTCGACCGCGTAGCCGAACTGAATCTGCGCATCCACCTTGTTGCCCTCGGTGACCGCGACTTCGCGCATGTTGTCGCCGATGCGGGCGACCCTCATCGTCTGCGAATCCAGCCAGGCGGCGGCGACGCGGCTCCATACGTCGATCGCGGCGCGCACGCGCGGCGTGTCGCAGTAGCCATTGACCACCTTGCGGCGGATGCCGAGGCGGGTGCAGATGTAACCGAATTCGCGGTCGCCGTGGGCGGCCTGGTTCAGGTTCATGAAATCCATGTCCATCGACGCCCACGGGATGTCGCGGTTGGCCTGCGTATTCAAGTGGAGCATCGGTTTCTGCAGCAGCTTCAGGCCGTTGATCCACATCTTGGCCGGACTGAAGGTGTGCATCCAGCAGATCACCCCCGCGCAGGCTGGGTCGACGTCAGCGGCCCGGAGCGTCGCGGTGACCTCCGCCTGCGTCTTGACGGTCGGCTTCCAGACGATGTCAAGAGCGATTTCACCGGAGCCGTTCAGCGAATCGACGATCCGCCGCGAATGTTCCGCGACCTGCTTCAGGGTCTCCTCTCCGTAGAGGTGCTGACTGCCGGTGATGAACCAGATCCGGTAACTCTTCAAACTATTTCTGCCCATAATACGCATTCTTCCCATGCTTGCGATTGTAATGCTTTTCGATCAGCGCCTCCTTGAGCCGGGCGGCGGCGGGATTGACCTGTTCGGTCACGAGGGCCATCCGGCACAGTTCCTCAAGGACTTTCGCGTTGTAAAGCGCCTTCGCGGCGGTCGTCCCCCACGTGAACGGCCCGTGCCCGGCGACCAGCGCCATCGGAATCTCATCCGGATTCAGGTGTTTTTTGCGGAAGCATTCGACGATCTGAAGGCCGGTTTCGGTCTCGTAATCATTGGCGATGCGTTCGTCGGGCATGAATTCAGTACAGGGAATATCCGCCGCGAGGTGGTCGGCGTGGGTGGTGCCGTACAGCGGAACCGAACGGGCCGCCTGCGCCCAGCCCACCGCATAGGTCGAATGGGTATGCACGATCCCGCCGATCTTCGGGAAAGCGCGGTAAAGCACGGTGTGCGTGTTGGTGTCGCTGGAGGGGCGCAGCCTCCCCTCGACCGCTTCGCCGGTTTCGAGGCTCACGATCACCATGTCCTCGGGGCGCAGCCGGTCATATTCGACGCCCGAGGGCTTGATCGCGTAGACGCCCGCTTTGCGGTCGACGGCGCTGACGTTGCCGAAAGTATAGATCACCAGCCCGAGCTTCGGAAGTTCGAGGTTGGCCTGATGACAGATTGCCTTGAGCTCCTCATACATGGCGCATCGTCTCCTGCTCCAGCAGTTTCCCGAAAGCGAGATAACGCTGATATTGTTTTTCGTAGACGGGGACCGCCGCCGGATCGGGTTCGTACACCTTGTCGAAGCCGGAACCCATCTTCTCCATCGCGACGGCGAGCTCCGGATGCACCTTCGCCGCGACCGCCGCGAACATCGCCGCGCCGAGCGCGCACGCCTGATCCGCCGCCGCCACCTTGATCGGCAGGTTGAAGACATCCGCGCAGAGCTGCATCACGAAAGAGGATTTGCGGCTGATCCCGCCGATCGCAGCGACCGCGTTGACCGGAACCCCTTCCGAACGATAGCGTTCGACGATCGCGCGCGCGCCGTAGGCGGTGCTTTCGGCCAGCGCCCGGTAGACCATCGGGGCGGTCGAACCGAGGTTCAACCCGAAGATCGCCCCCGTGAGGTGCTGGTTCGCGTCGGGGGTGCGGCGGCCGTTGAACCAGTCCACCGCCATCACGCCGGTGGAGCCGGGCGGAATCGCGGCGGCTTCGGCTTCGAGCTTCGGCAGAGAGATGTCGCCGGCATAGCCGAGCAGCCGCTTGAACCACGCGTACACGTCGCCGAAGGCGGACTGTCCCGCTTCCAGCCCGACAAGCCCCGGCACCACCGAGCCGTCGACCTGCCCGCAGATGCCTTTCACGCACTGCGGGATTTCGGGGGCGACCAGAATGTCGCAGGTCGAGGTGCCGATCACCTTGACCAGTTCATAAGGCTGGATTTGCGCGCCGACCGCCCCGAAATGGCAGTCGAAGGCGCTGCCGCCGATCACCACGTCCGTGGAAAGCCCGAGCTTCGCGGCCCACTTCGGCGAAAGCGTGCCGACCGGAACGTCGGCGGTGCAGGTTTCGGTGTAAAGCCGGTCGCGAAGCCCGGCCAGCAGCGGGTCGACTCCGGCGAGGAACTCCTCGGAGGGCAGCCCGCCCCAGCTTGCGTGCCACATCGCCTTGTGCCCGGCGGCGCAGCGGCTGCGGACCATGGTGAGCGGCTCGGTGCGGCCAGCCAGTTCGCCGGTGATCCAGTCGCAGTGCTCGACCCAGCTGTACGCGGCGGCGCGGACCTCCGGATCGGCCTTCAGCGTGTGCAGGATCTTGCTCCAGAACCATTCGCTCGAATAGATGCCCCCTTCGTAGATGCGGAAATCGGTCCCGCCCCAGCTTGCAGCATACTCGTTGATCCGGGCCGCCTCGGCGATCGCGGTGTGGTCCTTCCACAAAATGAACATCGCGTTGGGGTTGTCGGCGAACTCCGGTTTCAGCGCGAGCGGCGTGCCGTCACGGTCCACCGCGCACGGGGTCGAGCCGGTGGTGTCGATCGCGATGCCGGCGACGCGGGAAGCATCCTGCCCCTTGAGCACGCCTTTGATCACCGCCTCGACTCCCTCAAGGTAATCGAGCGGGTGCTGGCGGAATCGGTTGTTCGCGGCGTCGCAGTATCTGCCCTCCGCCCAGCGGGCGTAATTGTGTACGCAGGTGGCGAGCTGCTCGCCGTTTTCGGTGACCAGCACGGAGCGGACGCTGTCGGAGCCGAAATCAAGACCGATCAATAATTTTTCCATCGTTTTTCCCCTGTCTGCAGATGTTGAAATTCCCTTCGATCCATCGAAATATAGCCCGGATTGCGGCGGATGCAAGCCGTCTTTCGGCCGGATCGCCCGGAAATCTCTCATCATGCGCTTGATGATAACGAAATCGCCGAACTCTCCGCGCCGAATGAAAAAAGCAAGGCGATACATGTTTTTTTCGCTCCGCGACTTGCAGACGGCGGAAAATGCGGCTACCTTGTCTGCGACACAGAAACTCAACACGGGAACAGCGCAATTATGAAAATCTTTGAATTGCTCCGGAAAGTCGAATGCGGCGACATGACCCTCCTCTATATGAAAGAGGGTGAAAAAGTGATGTTCACGATGGTTCCGGCCGGGATGGAAGCGCAGATCGCAACCCACCGCCGGTCGCTGCGCAAGACACTGGGCTGCCGGGGAGCCGTGCGGGCGCTCGGCTGCGATTTCCCGGCGGTGCGGCCGGAGAGCCTGGTGCAGTTCAAGGCGGCGGGCGACGCCTATTGGGACAACTTCTCCGCCGGCTGCACCATGCGCAACTCCGGCAGCGTCGACCTGCTGAAATTCACCGGCCAGAAAGAGGAAAACGGCACGGTCGTGACCTCCTTCGCCGATTCGCGCGGGCTGGCTGTCGACCACATCGTCCGCCACGAAGCCGGGAAGCCCTGTCTGGAGATCACCACCTCGATCCGCAACACCGGCACCGGAACGGTCAAGCTCGAATACCTCGCCAGCTTTTCTCTGGGGCTGCTGTCGCCGTTTCAGGCGGACGACGGCTCCGGCTGCTACCGGATTCACCGCTGTTTCTCCAACTGGAGCGCGGAAGGACGGCTGGAGAACCGCTCGGTTGAAGAACTGAATATGGAGATGTCGTGGCAGGGATACGGCGTGCGCTCTCTGCGGTTCGGCGAACGCGGTTCGATGCCGGTGCGCGACTTTTTTCCGTTCCTCGGCTTCGAGGACACCGCCGCCGGCGTCACCTGGGGCGCGATGCTCGACGCGGTCGGCTCGTGGGAGCTGGAGGCGGCCCGTTCCAACGACTTCTTCAACCTCTCCGGCGGTCTGACCGACCGCGAATTCGGCGGCTGGACCAGAGAGCTCGCGCCCGGCGAAACCCTGACCGGCCCGGTCGCAACCGTGAGCTGCGTAGCCGGGAGCGTGGATGCGCTGCTGCCCCGGCTGGTCGCCCGGCAGGAGGCGTTCCCGGTGCCGGAGATTGACCGCGATCTGCCGGTGATCTTCAACGACTGGTGCACCACCTGGGGACGGCCGACCGAGAAAAACCTGCTGCCGATCGCGGAAACGCTCAAAGACCGCGGCATCCGGTACTTCATGCTGGATGCGGGCTGGTTTCAGGCGGAGGGCGATGCGCTTTCCGGCGTCGGCGACTGGAACATCGGCGCGGGCAACTATCCCGGCGGGCTGCCCGCCTTCACCGCGAAACTGCGCGAGCGCGGCTTCATCCCCGGCGTCTGGTTTGAGTTCGAGGTCGCCACGAAGGACTCGAAGTTTTTCGCCGAACACCCGGAGCTGCTGCTCCATCTCGACGGCGAAGTATTGAAGTCCGGGCCACGCAGTTTCCTCGACTTCCGCAGGCCGGAGGTAGTCGGACATCTGGCGCAGAAGGTGATCCGTTTCCTGAAGGAGAACGGCTTCGGCTACATCAAGGTGGACTACAACGCCCCGACCGGCTTCGGCTGCGACGGCGGCGATTCGCCCGCCGAGGAGCTGCGCAGACACCTTGAGGGCGTTGCGGAGTTCTTCCGCCGGATGCGCCGCGAACTCCCGGAGCTGGTGATCGAAATCTGCTCTTCCGGCGGCCACCGCCTGAGCCCGGCGTGGATGCAGCTCGGCACGATGGCGAGCTTTTCGGACGCGCACGAGTCGATCGAAATCCCGATCATCGCCGCGAACACCGCGCGGATGATTCCGATGCGCCACAACCAGATCTGGGCGGTGCTGCATCCGGACGACGACGACCGGCGGCTCGGCTATTCGCTGGCGGCGGGAATGCTCGGGCGGCTCTGCCTCTCCGGCGAGGTTGCCCGGCTCGATGCCCGCCAACAGCGGCTCGTGGACGATGCGATCGCGTTCTACCGCAAGGCCGTCCCGGCGATCCGGCGCGGCACGATCGAACTCCGGCGCGATATGAATGACGCCTGGACCCGGCCCGCCGGAACCCAGTGTTTCCTGAGGCGCGGTGAAAATCAGACGCTCGCGGTCGTGCACACCTTCGCCGATTCACCCGAAACGCTCCGCATTCCGCTGAAGGGCGAAACCCGGATCGCGGCGGCGTTCCTGCCCGGCGGCGTGACCGCCGAAGTGGCGCGGCAGGAGCTTTGTTTGCGCAACCTCGCTCCCTTCACCGGCGCGGCGCTGCTGCTGGAATAATCGTCCCTCCGGCGGGAACCGGCAAATATGCTTCGGCATCCGCCTCCGCCGGAAATTCGGAAAATTTTTCGACAGCCTATTGACATCGAATGCCGTTTATGGTATAATATTATCGTCAGTGTTAACCGTGTTAACCGCAAACGGTAATTATTATGGTCGAAGAGATCCGCAAAACCAATGCCGCGAGCCTGCGCGAAGCGATCACCCTCTACTTTGAGGAGGAGATCCGCAGCGGGCGTCTGAAGCCCGGCGACGTGCTGCCGTCGTCGCGGGAACTGGCGGAGCGGCTGGACACCAGTTTCCCCAATGTCCACAAGGCGCTGGTGCCGCTGGCCAAGGCAGGCCTGATCCTGCGCGACCGCCGGAAAGGGACGGTGGTGCTTGAACCCCGGCAGGAGCTGCGCAGCGTCGCGATCTATGTGTACCGCGAGAATCTCGACGATATGCCGCAGTTCCAGCGGATTCTGATCGACCGGATCACGGAGCGGCTGCGCGAGCGGGGAATCGCCGCCCGGCTGCTGCTGGACAACGGGCTGCTGTTCGGCATGGAGCAACTGGAGAAATGGGTGAAGAACCGTGAAGTTCAGGGCGTGATCGTGCCCATCGGCAGCCGCAACGCCATCCTGCCCCGGAAACGGCTTCAGGCGCTGCCGGCGGCGGTGGCGGCGGGAGATACGGTCGGGCTTGACATGGCCGGCTGGCTGAAAACAGCGATCGGAGCGGCGGCCGGGGCGGGATGCCGCCGCCCGGCGGTAATCACCGCCGCGGAGCGGTACCGCATGGCGGGGGGGAAGTGGCGGGAAACCGAATTTTTCCGCACACTGCATGCGGAGTTGAAGCATCACCAGCTGGAGTGCCCGGAACAGCTGATCCGCTGCATCCACGACGAATCGCAATATTTCCGGGCAGGGGAACAGATGACCGCATTCGGATTCCGGCAATGCAACGAACTGCTGGCGCTGCCGGAGGCGGAACGGCCCGATGCCCTGCTGGTCTTCCCCGACCAGCTGATCACCGGAATCATGCTCTCGGTGATGCGGAACCCGGTTCCGGTCCCGGCCGCGCTCAAGCTCTTCGTGCACCGCAACTGGGAGATCGAGGAACCGCTGTTCCTGCCCGCGACGATGATCGGCATCAGCATCGACGAGTGCGCCGGGAAGTTGATCGACAACCTGCTCGCGGCCTGTCACCGGCGGCCGGTCAGACAATACCGGATTCAGCCGGAAGTGCGCACCGCCTGTTGAGGCAGTCAGCGAAAGTTGAGGCGAGCAGGAAGAACCGGACGGGCGATCGTGCACGCCGCAGGCGGCCTTCAAAGGAAACACAACCGGCTTATAACCGAGGCAGGAAATACATAACGGGAAAGGATAAGCACATGCAACACCCAAAGTACACCGGATACCGGAACGGCTCTGCCATGATGCGTCGGAATTTCACATTGATCGAGCTGCTTGTCGTGATAGCTATTATCGCGATTCTGGCGGGGATGCTGCTGCCGGCGCTGAACCAGGCGCGGAGCAAGGCGCACGAGGCGAGCTGCGTGTCGCGGCTCAAGCAGATGGGAAGCGCGGTTTTGAGCTACGCGGACGGCAACGAAGGCTTCTTCCCGTTCAAGGGCTACCAGTACTACGAGGAATACATGCTCGGGAAAACGCTGGGGGCAAGCCTCTCCTCCAGCGGCGATTACGTGGCGGTGAATCCGAAGTTCTACCTGTGCCCCGCCGACGGCGTGCCGATGGAGGCGCGCGCGGATTCGGAAAATAAGATCTGGACGAAGGTGGGCCTCCCGGATCGGTGGGCCTACGTCGCCCTCTCCTACGGCGCGAACGAACACGTGTTCGGTTCAAGCCTCACCGACGCCAACAAGCTGCCGCGCAAGGTCAACCGGATCCGGCGTCCCTCCGAAACGCTCGGCATCGCCGACAGCCGGAAGCGCGGCATCGACAACCGCCCCGACCTCGGTTACCGGCACAGCACCCGGGCGAACATCAACTTCGTCGACGGCCATGTGGCCGGGCGCAGCTTCGAGGAGCTGCCGGACATCAACGACGCGGACTTCGACCGCCGGATCACCTTCTGGTACGGCGGCATCAACCCGAATCCCTAAAAAATACGTGCAAATTCAGGATAACCAGTAAAAAATCAAGGAGTCGAACATGCAATTCAAGCAATTAAGCTGCCTGCTTGCGGGAATCGCCGCATCCGCGGGAATCGCCGGTGCCCCGGCGCCGGAAAAGGATTTCCGGCTGCCGGAGGAGACGTTCTTCAGACAGAATACCGACTTCAGGGACAACCGGAGGGTATTCGCATGGTATATGGTCTGCATCGGCCCCTACAACGGCGGCTGGGACGCGCCGGTGGAGGAGTACAAAAAACAGATCCGCATGGCGCAGTCGATGGGCATCGACGGCTTCGGGCTGGACGTGATGCGCCCGAACCGGCAGTACAAGGAGGCGATCGCGAAAATTTTTCAGGCGGCGCGCGAGCTGGACAGCGGTTTCAAGCTGTTCTTCAAGTTCGACTACGGCAGCCGCGATTATGAAGAACAGGTCGCCGACATGGTCGCGCTGCTCAAACAGTACGGGCAGGACAAATGCTACGAACAGTATCAGGGCAAGCCTCTCGCCGGTTATTACGGGGTCGATCTGGTGATCGAGGAGAATCCCTCCAAAAGCGTGAAGTGGTGGCGCGACAAAGTCGCCCCGGCGCTGAAAGCGGCGAATCTGGACATCTTCTTTGTGCCGACCACGTTCGTGCAGGCCCGGAAGGGCGGGCGGCAGGAGGCGGTGAACGCGTCGGTCACCGAATGGGGCGACCTGGCGCAGGGGATGTCGATCTGGCAGATCCAGACCTCGCCGTTCGGCGGCGGGCTGCAACTGCTGGAACGGCAGGCGCAGGCCCAGCACAAGGCGGGCAAAGCGTGGATGACGACCGTCAGCTTCCACTACTGGTGGGGTTCCAACCGCAGCGTGCCGACCTCGTGGCTGTGGATGCCGGGCCGCCCGCTGAAGCCGGAATTCGCGAAAAACGGCACCTACTACGAACACGGCGGCGGCAAGGGGCTGGAACTGCAGTGGCGTTCGGTGATGGAAGTGCAGAAGCCTGAATGGGTGATGCTGCTGACCTGGAACGACTACAACGAATCCTACATCGAGCCGGTCGACGACTACAAGAACTATCCCAACGGCACCTCCGACGCGCCGCGCGGCTGGTACAAGCCGATGGCGGGGCTGGGCGAACTGAACCGCTACTTCATCCAGCATTACAAGACCGGCGTGCAGCCGGAAATCACCGCCGACAGCCTCTTCTGGTGCTATCGGACCAGCAGCCAGAAACTGGCCGCGTCGGCCGACCCGGACCGCCCGCCGGTGAAGATCGGCAACGGGCCGGTCGGCGACGACCTCTACCTGACGACCGCGCTGACCGCTCCCGCGGAGCTGCGGGTGAACTCCGGCGGCCGGGAAACGCGCCATTCCGTCCCCGCCGGAATCGGCCAGACCGTCGTGCCGTTCCAGCCGGGACGCCAGCAGTTCTCGCTATGGCGCGACGGCAAACAGCTCGTCGAAGCCGAAGGCGAACCGGTCGTGGATGCGATCGAATTTTACTGCTACTGGCCGACGACCGGCTATGCAACCGCAGGCAGATGAGGAAGAACAGCGAAACATCATGAACGATACCTACTGCAATCCGCTGGCGATCCCCGGAATCCCGGTCAGCCGGGTCGCTCTCAACCCGGAATACCGGGGACCGTGGTGGCGGGAGTTCGGCGACCCGAGCGTGATCCGCTTCAAGGGGATGTACTATTTGTTCGCCTCCTGCGCGATGGTCTGGAGTTCCCCCGACCTGATCCGCTGGCAAAAACACGAGATCAACCTGAACGACGTCGGCTGGGCGCCCGCCGTGGCGGAAAAAGGCGGGCGGCTCTACCTGACCGCGTCGTGGGAGGGAAGCCGCATCTGGACCGCGGCCGATCCGCTGGGCCACTGGGAGTGCCTCGGCGAAATCAGAGATGAAAAGGGCGAACACCTGTCATGGGCCGACCCGGCGCTTTTCACCGACGCGGACGGCACGATGTACTGCTACTATTCGCTCGGCGTGAACCGGGGCCTCCGGGGCGTGCCGCTCTGTTCCGGCGACCCGACCCGCTTTGCGGCGGCCCCGACCCAATTTTTCGAGTTCAATCCGGATCACCGGTGGGAGCGGTTCGGCGAATGCAACCAGAATCCGTATTTCTCCCACCTCGAGGGCGCGTCGATGACCCGGCACGGCGGCAGGTACTACCTCCAGTACAGCGCCGCCGGGGCGGAGTGGCGCAACTATTCGGTCGGCTGCTATGTGGCGGACCATCCGCTCGGCCCTTTCACGCCGCAGAAGCGCAACCCGGTACTGATCCAGCGCGGAGGCATGATCAACGGCTGCGGCCACAATTCGATCGTCGAGGACGAACAGGGACGGCAGTGGTGCTTCTACACGATCCTGATGCGCCGCTTCCGGGGGCTGGAGCGGCGCATCGGCATGGACCCGGTGCGCTTCGACGAAAACGGCGAGCTGTACGTCGACGGTCCGAGCGAAACCCCGGTCCGCATCGACGGCACTCCGACGGGCCGGCTGCTGCTGAGCGCGGGCCAGCCGGTCGAGGCTTCGAGCTTCCGCGCCGGCCACGAACCGGACCTCGCGCTCGACAACTACATCCGCACCTATTACGAGGCCGCGCCGGAGGACCCCGCCCCGACGCTGACCGTCGACCTGCTCGGCAAGTTCGACGTGGCGGCGGTCCGGGTGATCTTCCATGAGAAGCTCACGCCGCACGAGGTGCTTCCGGCCCGGTTCCGGTTTCTGGTCGAGGGGACGCTCGACGGCGAAACGTGGTTCCCGCTGGCCGACTGCCGCGGCAAGACATTCGACGGACACATCCGCTACGAAACCTTCGAGCCGCGCTCCGTTGTCAAGGTGCGGCTGACCGTGACCGGCACGCCGGGCGGGCAGCCCGCCGGAGTCGTCGACTTCGCGGTGTTCGGCAACGCGTCGGAAGCCGGTTACCGGGGAGAACCGCGATGAACTGGCGCAACGGACATCCCTTTTTCAAACACGGCATCGGCGCCGACCGCGTCTCCTTCTCCGGCGGGCGCCTCGCCGCCGATCTCGCCCGCCACGGCGGCCTGACCGCGATCCGCTATTACGGCGCGCAGCGGTTCGGGGACACCGGTTTCTTTCAGGCCGACCCGATTTCGGCGTGGGCGCTGCTCTTCCGGCCGATGGTGCGGTTCGACGGAATGCGGCGCTACGCGCTGGAATTTCACGATACGTCGGTCTACCCGACCGGCTACCGAAGTTGCTGCGAACTGGAGGGGGTGCCGTTGGAACACGAATGTTTTCTGGCCAACGACGCGCTGATCTTCCGGCTGAAACTCCCCGCCGGAACCGGCGGACACACGCTCGAATTTGAACTGATCAACACCGACCGATGCACCCGGATCGACAAGCCGACCCGGTGCTGGGAGCGGCTGCACGGCCCGCACTGGCAGATCACCGACCGTTACTCCGATGAAACACTGCGGCGAGAAAAGGAGGCGGGTTACCTGACGCTCGCCCAGCGCGGCGACCGATATGTGCCGCAGGTGCAGAGCGCGGTCACCGAATTCGGCGTGGCGGGCGGCGGGCCGGTACGGTTCCGCGAAACGCCGCACCTGTTCCGCAAACACTATTACGCGCAGGATGTGGAGTCCGGCGAATGTTTCTTCCTGCTCGGTTTCGGGCACAAAGGCCCGCAGGAACTGCAGCAGCGCCTCGCGGAGTATTGCGAACGCAGGGCGGAACTGTTCGCGCCCCCGGCGGAGAATACGGCCCGTTTCCACACCGGCAGCCGTCCGCTCGACTCGTTTCTGCACGAGGCGGGCGGCATCATCGACTCGCTGAAGGTCCGGGACATCCCCGGCGGCATCCGCGCCGCCGACTCCGGCTACTGGATCTGGGGATGGGACGGGATGGTCCACGCCGACGCCCACGGCTGGCTGAACCAGTCCGGCTTCCTGGCGGAAATGCTCCGCTTCTACCGCGACACCGCCGATCCGGTCAACGGGATTTTCCACGAAATGACCATCGACGGGCGGCCTTTCCTGTCGATGGCGCCACCGGCCCAATGCCTCTACGCGGTGATGCTCTACTATTATTATGTGTTCACCGGAGACCGTGCGCTGCTGCGCGAATACATTGTTTTCGCGGACAAACTGGTGCGCCGCGCCGGAGCCGACGCCATCGGCGGCCTGATCCGGGGCGTGTCGCTCTACCCCGACCATCCCGAGGATCTCGAACAGGACGGGAACGACCTCAGCGTTTTCAACAACAGCATCTACTTTCAGGCGCTGCGAACGCTGGAGCGGCTGCACGGCGAACTCGGCGATGCGGACGAATGCGAGGAATACCGGCAGCTTGCGGAACGGACCCGCCGGGACTTCGCGAAATTCCGCGCCCCGGAAGGGGGCTTTTACGATTCGCTGTCGGCAACGGATCTTTCGCCGCGCCGCCATCGCCCGGTCTACGCCATCCTGTACGAAACACCGTTCGCCGACGAACTTCTGACGCCCGCCGACGCCGCCCTCTGCGGCCTTTTCTCCACCCGGCAGGGATGCCGGATCCTGCCGCTGGACGACAGCCGCTGGATGTACGACGGCAATCAGCTGGGAATGTACATGCCGTGCACCGAACTCTGGTTCCGCGAACTCCACTCAAAACTCGATCCGGCGCAGGCGCGGCGAAAGCTGTATGCGGACGTCATCTGGAACTGGTCGCGCCTGACGCTGCCCGAGGCGCTGACCTGCGAATACGAAAACCACGGTCTCACGCCGGACAATCCCGGCCGCAAACAGCTTTTCACGGTGAAGGCGTGGGTCGGCGCGCTGTTCCGCTTCGCCGGAGGCGTCGAACTGTCGGAACGCGGGCTGCACTTCCGCGACAGCGCCGATCCGCGCTTCGCCGTCTCCGGCCTTGCGCTGCGCGGCTCCTCCGTCTCGATCCGCCAGCGCGGCGGTTCCGGGCCGGTGCTCCGGCTGCGGCTGAACGGCAGGCTCCTGCCGGATACCCGCCTGATCCCCTTCGAGCAACTGCGCACCCGGTGCAGCACGGTTACGGTGGAGAGAGCCTGACGCGGCGTTCCGCCTCCGCCGCCCCGCCCTGCAGCTCGTAACCGGCGGCGGAGCGGACGAATGAGGAGGGGATCACCAGTTCCGGCGTTTTGATGATCTTGTCGCAATCATCGGCCGGACGGCGGCCGTTGATGATCTCCAGCAGCACATGCGCCGCGTCGCGCCCGATATCCTCCATGCGGATATCGATCGCCACCGGCCGGGGATAAAGCCCGTGCAGGTGAAAATCGTTGTTGTCGCACCCGACGATCGTGAATTCCGCCGGATTGCGCCCCAACTGATAGATGATCTGGTACAATGGAGTGCATGCGAGGTCGTTCGGCACGAAAATCCCCGTCGGCTCCCGGCTTTCGAGCGCCGGGGCCAGTTGGCGCCGCCCCTGTTCCATATATTCCGAAAAGGGCAGGAAATAGGGGTCGAGCGGCAGTTCCGTCACCCGATGGCCGAATTCGGCGACCCGGAGCGCAAAACTCCGGTAGCGGCTCTCGTTGAGATTTTCCGGCAGCGGCCCGAAAGTGATGAAACGGCGGCAGCCGCACCTGACCAGATACTCCGCGGCCAGCGGGCCGATCGCGTCGTTGTCATAAGTGATCTGGGGATAACCGCTTCTCTGCCGGTAGTCGCCGAGCACCCGGACCCGCGGCACTCCGGCGGTGATCGCCAGTTCCTCCTCGCTGACGCTTCCGGCGGTGGAAAAGACCAGCGCGTCGACCTCCCGCTTCAACTGTTCGATCGCCTCCACCTCATTGGAGGCCGCCACCAGCGAGTGCAAAGTCAGATGCTCCGGCTCCATCACTCTGGCGCATCCCCGGATGATCTTGTAATAGCTGATCAGGTGATCGGGATTCCCCTGCCGGTCGCGGTCGCTTTTGAAAATCAGAAAACCGATGCGGCGCTTGCGTCCGACGAAGGTTCCGATCCTCTCGCGCTGATACACCAGCCCCAGCTCCGACAGATTCCGCAGCACCTTGCTGATCGTCAGGGGATTGACGGCGAACTCCTGCGCAAGCTGATTCACCCCCGGCAGTTTCCCCAGATAGATGCCGCTGTTGATGCGTTCGATGATCTCCTGCTGAACCCGGGCGGCCTTGGTCCGGCGTCTCGGCTGTCTTGAATTTTCCATGTTCCAGTGTTGTCCGGGATATATTTATAATGCAACTGTTTTATATAATTATATCATAACAATACGAAAAAGCAATGGCGACATCCGATTATTCCGCATTTTTCACCTGATAAAGCGGATTTCCCTCCATTGCCAGCACCGTAAATTACCATAGTTGATTCAGCAGAGGCAGGCCGGATACCGGAAACGGAGAGGGCGTTTTTCACTTCATTTTCCATATTTTTTTCATTTTTTCCGATTTTGCCATTGACATTTGCCGCAAATGTTGGTATAATTAAAATAGTACAGTTGCATTATTTAATTGACAGATACCGGAGAAATCCCCGGCTTGTCCCAATCAATATCGTCAACAGCAAACAGTAAAGGGCTCCCGATGGCAAAGACATACGTGCCGGTCATGCTGGCGATTGCAACCGCGTTTGCAATCCATGCGGCGGAAACCGGCCTTACGCATCCCGTGCTCCCCCAGAGCGAATGGCAGCTGAATCTGCAGGAGATACCGGAAAGCGGCGGCAAATACAACGCCGAAGCCGACCGGCTGACCGCCCTGCCGCTCGACGAACTCAAAAAGCAAGTGAAAACTGCCGCCGCCCGGATCAGATCGGTCGATGAGCGCGCCGGGGATTACGAGGACGCCGCCAATGTGCTCGCTTACCGTGCGCTGCAGGAAAAGAACGAGGATTACGCCCGGCGCGCGCTGTGGATCCTCTATTTGATCGCGGAGCAGACCCGCGACATTTTTGAAACCCGCCCGACCTTTTTCAACCCCGGCACCACGATTTCGCCCTCCGTTTACGCCTATGACAAGCTGCACGACTCGCCCGCCTGGAAGCATCTGCCCGCGGATGCCAGAAAAACGGTGGAGGAGTGGTACGTCAGAAGCTCGTGGTCCTTGCTGCGCAGCCTCGCCCAGACCGGAAAGCTGGTCAATATGATGCCGCACGCCATCCAGCGCGGAACCGGCACGGCGCTGGTGCTGAACTCCCCGGAGCTGATGCGCGGCTGGATCGGCTTCTGCGACCGCTTCCTCTCCCCCGGCCAGTTCCTGTCGGACGGGATTTACGAAGATTTCTCCCCCTCCTATCACTATCAGGTAATGAACCACCTCCGCCCGGCGATGTTCAATTTCGAGCAGTTCCGCGACCCGCCCGGCTATCGCGATCTGGTCTACGGGCTCAGGCTCGACGGCACTTACTCCTTCCGCGACCGGTGGCCGCTTTACGAGCTCGCCGCCCGGGCGGACGACAGCCTGCGCTTCCCGGACAACCGCCTGATTCCGCTGGGGGACACCCATTGCCCGCCCTCCGCCGACGAAGCGCCGGGGACCGGCCCGACCCGGAATCTGGAATTCAACCACGCCGGCCACTTTTCGCTGAACCACGGTTCCGGGGCGGCGCAGCAGCAGCTCCATCTGACCTTCGCCCCCATCCTGCACGGGCCGCCCTACGGCGGCGGCCATGCCCACATGGACAATCTGGGGCTGATCCTCTACGGGGCGGGTTCCGACTGGCTCGCCGACGCCGGTTACGCCGCCTACGCCGACGGTTTCGGCTCCACGGACAAATACTTTCATCACACGGTGCGCAGCCACAACACCGCGTTCGCCTGGGACCGTTCGGCAGAGCCATACCGCAACCGGGATCAGAAGCCCTCCCGCTCCCGGCTGCTCGCCTACGAGGACGGCAGCGGCAGCGGCGGAAAACTCCAGCTGCTCGAAGCCTCGTCCCCCGGAGATGCGGCGGACAAAGTCGCCCTGCGCAGGCGCCTGCTGCTCCAGATCGCGGTCGATGACGCCGCCTGCTACACGCTCGACCTTTTCCGGCTGAAAGGCGGAGAGGTCCACGAAAGCTACCTGCGCCAGACCGAGGACGAACCCTGCACCCGGACAACCGATGCGCCGCTGAAAGCCGAAACCGGCACGCTGAAAGAGATTCTCGGCCCGAAACGCGGCAGCGACTACAACAACTATCTGCATTTCTTCCGGGAGGTCAAAAGCGCCGACGGCAGCCGCCCGCTGAACTATGAATGGCGCGGCAACGACAGCGGCAACCGGCTGAATGTATTCCTGAACCCGGTCCCCGGCTCCGTCAGCTACTTCGCCACGATCCCGAACCTGCGGCTGTATAAATTCAAAAATCCTCGCCGGGAGGACGGCGGCAGGGCGATTCCGTTCGGCAAGCTGCGCGGCGACCACCTGACCCGCACCCGGCCTGTTTTCCGGGACGAGCTGACCGTATTCGGCGCGCTCTATGAAGTGATCCGCAAAGGCGAACCGGCGGCGGTAACCTCCGTCGACTGGTTTCAGGACGGCGGCGCGATCGCGGTCACCGTCACAGGGAAGATGGGGACGGACCTCATTTACAGCAGCGACGACACCGCAGTGCGCACCGTCGGAACGATGCATTTCTCCGGCCCGCTGGCGGTCGTGCGACGGACTTCCTCCGGCGAGGTCCAATGGGTCTACACCCGGGGCGGCGCCTGGGTGAAGGGCGACGGCTTCCTCGCGGCGGGCAAGCCCGCCGACCGGCTGGGCGTCGTCGGTTTTCCTCCCGGACGGCAGCCCGCCGCCGAGCAGCTTCCCGGCAGGGAGCTGCTCGTCAACGCTCCCCCCGAAAAACTCGCCGGGCTGGACGGCCAGTGGATCTACCCGGAGCTGAGCGACGGCAGCGGCTACGGTGTCAAAGTGGTCCGCATCGAACCGCACGGCACGGTCAGCCGGCTGATTCTGGCCAACACCCCGGTTTTCCGGGCCGACGGCAAGTCCACCCGGGTGTACATGCTCGGAAAGGAATACACGTTCCCCGGCACTCCCGAAATCGATATCGCCTGGCCCTCATTCGTCAGCAAGGATCACCTGAAAGACGGCACGCCGCCGGTCAACACCAGACTGGAGTTCTCCAAAGTGGCAAAAAACTCCCCGGCCTATGCCTCGGTGGAATTTCTGAAAAAGCAGGGGTGGCGGGTCAACCGGGGAGCCGACAGTGACGAGGCGTTTTCCGTCCGGAGCCGGATCAACCCGTTCGCCCGGCCGATCCACCCCTCCGCGCCGCTGCTGCAGCTCTGGAACAACGGCAAGCAGGGAACGCCGGAAGCCGTTTATCCCTTCGGGCCGCTTCCTTCCGGCTCCATCCGGACCTCGCTCGGCACGGCGGGCGTCCAGAATCAGGGAGCAGTCCTGCGCCTCAATGCCGGAAATTCAACCCTGCTGGAACTCCGCCTCAACAACAATACCGACGGTGAAATCAGGCTCGGCGACAAAGTGATCCGGTTCCAGTCGGCTTCACGGTTCCTGAAACCGCAGAATTTCGACCTCCGCTGGAAAGACGCTTCACCGGACAAACAGGGCCTGCTGACCGTGAAATCCGGCGCAGCCGTCCTCTGCGCGGATGAGCCATTCGCACAGCCGGGAATTCCCGACCGCATTTCCCTGAGCGTGGGATACGACGGCGCCGCCAACCGGGGCCTGCTTGCCGGCGACACCGTCATCAGTAACAAGTAACCAGACAAGAGAGATTTATCAATAGAAAAGGAGCCGATCATGGAAATTCCGGTAACAAAACTCACCCTCCCGTTCCATCGTAAACAACACCGTTTTACCCTCATTGAGCTGCTCGTTGTCGTCGCGATTATCGCGATTCTGGCGAGTATGCTGCTGCCGACGCTGAACAAGGCGCGGGAGAAATCCATGAGCATCCAGTGCCTCAGCAACACGAAACAGTGCGCCCTGGGCATCAACTTGTATATGAGTGACTTCGATTCGTATTTCTTCAGCAGCCAGACCTACGCATGGGGGCTGAAACTGCGGGACGGCAATTACATCACCTGGGGGCCGCTGTTCTGTCCCAAAGGCAAGCAATCTCCGTCAATGATCAAAAACAACCACTTTTTCACCTATGCGGCGCGATATTTCATCACACCGAACGGAGGAAGCGCCTACAACACCAAGCAGGCGGTCAGGGACGGCAAGGCCTCGAACATGTTTCTGGTGCTGGACGGGGCGAAACTCGACGTCGGGATGCTCACTCCGCACTACCGGCTGCACGAGAACAACGTCAATTACGCCAACTTCCACCTCGCCCACGGAGCGACCGGGAACATCGCTTTTCTGGACGGCCACGCGGAGGCGGTGCAGGCGCAGGGGCGGGTGCGGGACCTGGTGATGCCCGCCCAGTCCGGCACCGGTTACTCCCGGATCATGGCGGTGTGGCGCAACCTCGGCGACCGGATCACGGTTCCGGCCCCGTAACCCCGGAGCAGGCGGAACCATGACAAAGCAATCGCACACCCCGGGTGCCGGACGCTGGACGGCGGGAACGCTGACCTACACCTCCGCCGGGATCGGAATATTGTTCTTCTGGCTGCTGTGGGGAGATTTCGCGTGGTCCATGAAAGACCGGGCCGTGACCAGCGTGGCCACGCTGATGGTGAAATCGTTCGGCGTTTCCGACTTCATGTTCGGGCTGCTGATCCTGTCGTTTCCGAACTTCACCAATGCCGTTCTCGGGCCGCTGGTCAGCTACTTTTCGGACCGGCACCGCGGGCGCTTCGGCCGCCGGATTCCGTTTCTGGCGTTCACCGTGCCTTTCATCGTGACCGGCATGCTGGGACTGGCCTTCACGCCTCTCCTCGGCGAAATGATGCACAACGCCGCGGGAGCGGACACCCTCTCCCGCCACACGGCCTCGCTGATCGTATTCGGAGTGTTCTGGATCATGTTTGATTTCGGGAACACGCTGGCCAGCTCCATTTTCACGGCACTGGTCAACGATGTGGTGCCGGCCTCCCTGCTCGGACGCTTCTTCGGGCTTTTCCGCGGGATCAGCCTGGCCGCGGGGGTGATCTTCAACTATTTTCTTCTCGGCCGCGCGGAGAGCCATTCCATGTGGATTTTTCTGGGGCTTGCGCTGCTGTATGCGTTCGGCTTTACTTTGCTTTTGTTCAAGGTCAAGGAGGGGGAGTATCCGCCGGCGGAGCGCGCGCTGCCCTGCACGCCCCGGAATATCCTCTTCATCTTCCGCGATTACTTCCGGGAGTGCTTCGCCCTGCCGTACTACCGGTGGGTGCTTTTCGCGATTCCCGTGGCGGGACTCGCCAATATTCCCTTCAACGCGTACAGTATCTTCCATGCGAAAAGCCTGCACGTCAGCATGGACAGCCTGGGGAAATATTTCGCCTACACCTATATCATCTCTTTTGTGCTGAGTTACTTTCTCGGAGTGCTCGCCGACCGTTTCCATCCGATACGCATGGGGATTCTGTCCACCGCGCTGTACGGCGTCGTAGCCTTCACCGGATGCTTTTTCATCACGGACCAGCTCTCCTTCGCGATCGTTTTCATCCTGCACGGGGTGCTGGCCGGCTGTTTCGGAACCCTGACCGCCTCTTTCGGGCCGCGCCTGTTTCCGCGCATGCTGTTCGCGCAGTTCAATTCGGCGATGTGGATTCTGCAGTCTTTGAGCTGGGTCATCGTCACGCCGGTGATCGGGAAAATCCTCGACCTGATCGGCCACCAGTACCATTACACGCTGTTCGCCGGAGGAATCTTTTCGATCTTCGGCGTACTGATCCTGCTCAAGGTCCACCGGGAATTTCTCAAACTGGGCGGCGACGCCAACTACAAAGCTCCCGACATCACCGCCTGACGCCCGCTTTCAAGTTTCACAGGCCGGTCAACCGCGCCCGCCCGGCCATCCGGGCGACTTCGCTTTCGGTCAGTGCCCGTGCGGCGATGGAGAGCCGCAGCAGCGTCCCGCGGAAGCGGCCGCTTCCCGCTCCGGCGAAATCGCGCAGGCGTTCCGGCACGCCGCCGATGAAGAAGCCTTCGTTGGAACGGGTGCCGTCGCACGGGGCGGCGGCCTCCAGTCTGCCGTCGAGGTACAGCCGCAGTTCCCGGCCGTCATAGGTGACCGCCGCATGATGGAACCGCCCCGGCGTCAACCGTGTTTTCGAGGTCACGGTCACATTGGAATCCGGCCAGCGCCGGTGCTTTCGCATCCGCTGCGCGGAGACCGTTCCATCCCCGTTGACCAGCAGATTTGCCTGCGCCCCGTGCTGAAACGCGATGTATTGCCGATTGCCGTCCGGCGGACTGTCGCAGCGAAACAACGCCTCCAGCGTCAGCGGCCCATACGGAACCGCTTCCGCCGGCGGCCGCAGGATCAGGTCGCCGTTGAACTTCAACGCCCGGCTTTCGCGGCGCTTGAGCGAAATGAACGGCCAGCGTTTGAAGCCGGGATCGGAAACGATATCGAAATTTCCGGTTGCATCGGCAATCTTCCACGGGCGCTCCGTGCCGGAGGGCGCGAAAATCCACTGGGCGCACAGTTCGTCCCGCCCGAAAAACGGACGGCTCCAGATCGTCGGCGAATAAGCGTAACTGCCGTCCGGGAACTGCGCCAACACCTGATAGTAAATCTCGCGACCGACGGAATCCGGCAGTTTCCAGTCGAGATAACCGTAATCCGGTTTCTGCTTGAAAAGCTTCATATCCACGGAGTTCTGCCCCGGCAGCACATCGTCGCCGCCCCCCTCCCCCGGCAGCGTCATCCTCCGCAGCGGATGACCGTTGCCCGCGACCGCGAACCGGACCGTCGCCGGGTCCGCTCCTTTTACGGTCCAGTTCAGACGTCGCAGGCCGTCGTGCCAGGCGGCGTTGACATTCCTGCCGTTCACCGCAAGTTCCACGCTCCGCTCCGGCCCGGCCAACCGGTGCAGAGGAATCGAGTAGTAAAGCTGGTCATGCCGGTCGACCGGCGGCGTCACCGCCACATCGGGCAGATTCGCATAGTCGCGGCGTTCTCTCCCGGCGGAAATGGAAACAGAAACCCGGATCACCCGGCTCCTGCTCCGATCCGCCCGGAGCGCATCGTCCCAGCGGACCGCCTCCAGCTTCGTCAGGTCGACCTCCGGAAGCGTCCGTTCGGCAAGCGTTTCACCGCATTCTCCGGCCAGGCGGATCGTCACATCGGCGCGCCCGGCCATGCCGGGGGCCGGAAGCGGCAGGAATTCCAGCGTCAGAAATTCGCCGGAACAGAGCGCTTTGCGGTAGGAAAGCACACACTGCACCTCGCCCTCCCGCGCCGGAGCGATCCGGTGTCCGTTGAAACTGGTCAAAAACCGTTCCGCGATTTCCAACCGCGAAGTCAGAGTGCCGAAAGAGGGCAGCAGCGTAGTTGCCTCCTTGTAGTCGTTGGCGACCCAGTGCAGGAATGCGGGGGATGCTTTCCGGGTGCGATTCCACACATTCCGCAGGAAAGCGGTGCCGTCATGATCGATGAAATTGCGGTTGTAGGGCCGGTCGCTCAGATAACCGGGCCACAGCGTCGCGCCGACATATCCGGCGGCTTTCAACCCTGCTCCGAGGCGTTGCATCTTACCCGGGAATGTGGCCGCTTCTTCAAGCCCGGAGCAGCCGAAGTTGAAGACGCCGTCGAAAAGCTCGAGGTACGGCCGGTATTTTTCGAGGTCGAAATCGCCGGTCAAGGCGGGCCTCAGCCCGCCCAGCTCCATGATCCAGAAAATATCGTGTCCCGCCGCCTGCGTCCGGGCGATCGCCTCGCGCCAGAACTCCACCGGGAACTCATGTGTGGAGTAGAGCAGGATCACCGGCCGCCCTCCGATTCGCCGCCAGAATGGGGAGTTTCCGAACTCCTTCATCATCAGGTCGATATTGTCACAGAAGAACGCGACCGCCTTTTCGTGCCCCATCTGCCGGTATGCGGCGATGAATTCAAGGAACGGAATCATCCTGATCCGGCACTCCGGAATCTCCGAAGCCGCGACCGTCATGTACCGCATCAGTTGGAGCTGCCGGTCGATCCGGTGTCCGGCGGCAGGGTTGCCGAGCGCGGCGTGGTTGTAGAACAATCCGTCCACGCCGACCGTGTTCCAGCCGTGCTTCTGCAGCAATTCCAGTTCGGCGCGGTGGGCGGCGACCGCCAGTTCCGGGATGCCGTCGTATGTCCTGCCGGTCATCCGCAGCGGCAGCACCGAAAAATCGCGCGGCGTGACCGTCCCCGCGCCGCTGTGATAAGGCACATACCACCCCATATAGGTGGCCACGGTCATTTTTTCTTCAGCCGCCGCAAGCAGCAGCGGGAACAGCAAAAAACAGAATCTGCCGATTTTCATTCCGATGGATTCCCCCTGTCAGTCGTTGGCGTCGCGGGTCCAGAAACCTTTCGGCAGCGTGGCGGAGCCTTTGCCGATGGTTCGGATATAGTCGAGCGTAACCGCCCGTCCGTCCGCGAACAGGTAATTATTGTTGCCGTTGTGATATTCCGGCATCTGCAGCGAGACCGGCGTGGAGGCAACCGTCGCGTACAGGTTGATGACCCGGTTGTTGCCGCAGAACAGCAACCGGTCGGCCGGCACTTTCACCTCGCCGAGCGCGATCAGCTCCGAAGGACGCGGCACCATCGAACTTTTCAGGGATTTGCCGAACTTGCTCCAGCCGATGCCGAGTTGCAGGCTGTTGTCTTTTCCGGTCGTGTCCGCTCCGGAATTCATCGCATAACTGCGCGGCTTCAGCCCCGCGAAGGCGGCGTTGCCGTAGTCGCGGTCCGCCGTATCGGAGGGGCACCGGAAAATGCTCAGCGAACCGGCATTCCCCCACTGCGCCCCGGCGTAGCCGAGCAACAGCGTGACCCATGTCTTATCGCTGTCGGCCTGATGCCATAAATACGGGTAGTACTCCCGATTGTCCCCCACATACATGGTCATCGCGGTACCGAGCTGTCTCAGGTTCCCGACGCACTTGATCTTGCGCGCCTGTTCCCGCGCCTGATTCAGCGCCGGCAGCAGCATGCTCGCCAGAATCGCGATGATCGCAACGACGACGAGCAGCTCAATAAGGGTGAAACAGCATTTTTTCGGGAAAGACGAGAGGCGCAGCCCGGCGGGAGCGGGGAAGGACGGGCCGTTGCAAGTTCGTCCGGCAAGTCTGGCGAACAATTCGTCAAGGAAGAAACGGCAACTGGACAAATTCATTTTTTCATCTCCTGAATCACTTCTTTATAATCAACGTTTCCCGGGAATACACGATTGCGGGCGGCGAGCGCGGCCAGCACTCCGGCGGCCTCTCCGGTCACGGCGGCGTTGCCGGTCACGCGGTAGCTGGCGTGCGCGAAAAAATCTCCACTGATGCAGCGGCCCGCCATCAGCAGGTTCGGCACTTCCCCGGCGATCAGGGCGCGCAGCGGAATCTCGTAAAACTCAGCCTTCGGCGGCGCATCTTCCAGTTTGCAGCCGCCATCCGGATACAGCGCATGAACATCAATCGCAAACCGGACCCGGCAGATGCCGTCGGGATGCCGCCGCCCGTTCATCACATCGTCCAGCGTCACGCAGTACCGGCCCGCCAGCCGGCGCCCTTCCCGGACGCCGATCCGCGCCCCGGTCGCCACCAGCCGGACATTTTCCCAGGCCGGGCCGCGCGTTTTCAGAATTCGGACCTGCCGCCCGATCTCCCGGCGCGCCGCGATCGAGGCGGCGGTCAGGTCGGCGGCACTGATGCCGGAATAGCCATACTGGTGGTTGGCCATCAGCATGAAAAGTCCGTTTCCCAGATGGAACAGCGCGACTCCCCGGTAGCTCGGCCGGTAATCCCCCTCGCAGAGCAGCGCGGCGAAACGGTCCGCCGCCTCGTCCCAGTTGCCTCGCCGGATCAGGTACGGCCTCATCTGCGCCGCATCGAGGCCGGTCAGCAGTGCGAGCAGCGACATCGGCTGCGTCCGGTGCTCCCGCGGATCGCCAAGTTCAAACGGGTTTCCGGCGGCGGCGCCGAGATCCCCGTCGCCGGTGCAATCGATAAATACCCGGCCGCGCCACGCCTCACAGCCGGATTTGGATTCCGTAACCAGACAGGCGATCGCTCCGTCCGCAGAACGGCGCGCCGAGGTGACGCGGGTATAACAGCGGATTTTCACCCCCGCTTCCATGCAGAACTCGTCGAGCAACGCCTTCATCGCTTCAATATTGAAGGCGGGAGTGCCGTCACCGGCGAATTCAAGTTCGCCGCGCCGCCGCAACGTCCTGACGATCCGGGCCAGCAGCGTTCCGGACGGCTTGTCTTCCGCGTCGAGAATCCACGCCAACGCCCCGGAAGTCCACACTCCGCCGAGACAGCCGGCCTCCTCGATCAGCAAAGTATCGGCTCCCGCTTCGGCGGCGGCGATTGCGGCGCACACTCCGGCCGGGCCGCCTCCGGCGACGACCACGTCGGCGCTTCCGGCGACGGGGATATGTTTGGGTTCAAGTTCAATGGTATCCATGATTTTCCTTTTTTTCATATATGATATTATACCGGAAAAAAAATTTTTGACAATCTCCGAAAAGGCTGTATTTTTATACAATCCGGCTATCATGGAGGAAAAAATGATTTTTTCGGAGTTAAAAAGGTCTGCTTCCCGTTCCCGGCACGAAACCGCCCTGCTGGCCATCGAAGCGAAATTCGGCGTGGGCATCACCATTCACGACCTGTACGGCAAAATCGGCCTGGCGGAACCGGGCTCGCCGCTGTTCGGGCGGCACCTGCACCCGCTGGAGTGCTGCCGGTGGGGACGGCGGAACAATCCGGGCTGGAACAACCGCTGCGTGAACGATTGTTTCCGGGAAACGGAACTCCATGCCGCCAAGCGGCGGGAACCGTTCCTGAAGGAGTGCTGGACCGGGCTGTGCGAGCTGGTCGTGCCGATCCAATACCAGAAGGTGCACCAGATCACCATATTCGCCGGGGTATTCAAGGGTTCGGAGCCGCGCCGTTCCCACCTGCCGGAGACCTTCGAAGCCGTCTACCGGACGCTGCCGGAACCCGATCCCGAAATTCTGGCGGGATTGGCGGAGCTGCTCCATACTTTCGGAACCGGCCTGTTGAAAGAGCTGGAAACCACTGAACTTTCCGAGGACAACCGGCTGGCCCGGATTCGCCGCTACATCGCCAACCACGCCCATGAACGGATCACGCTGGACGATGTCGCCCGCGAGCTTTTCATTTCAAATTCCAGGACCCGGCACCTGATCACCGAACTGACGGGCCAATCCTTCTCCGAGTTATTGGACGAGGTCCGGATGAACCGGGCCCGGCGGCTGCTGCTCTCCGGCGAACGGACGCTCGCCGAAATCGCGGATGCCACCGGTTATGCCAACGTTCACTATTTCAGCAGGCGTTTCAACGAGTATTTCGGAGAACCGCCCGGCCGCTACCGTCGGAATCACCGCCACGACCGTTCCTGACCTCCTCTTCCGCCAGCAGGGTCACACGCCAGCTCCACGCCTGCCGTTCACCGGAAAGCAACATCCGCAAGGCTCGCCTATGCCGGCCGCATCCAGTTTTTCCGGAAGGCTTCCAGCGCCGTTTCAAGCGGCGGCAGGTGAGGCTCCCAGAGCTTTTCGTACTCAAAAATCACCGGAGTCGCGGGCGAATGTTCCGCCAGAAAAGCGAGGAAATCCGCCGCCGGGAAATCCCCTTCGGCGGGCAGACAGGCCAGCCGCCTGCCGCTCTCCACGCGGCTGTCCTTCAAATGGACTTCGATCACGTTCTCTTTCAGGAGCCCGAAGCTCTCCCGGAACGGTTCTCCGCCGATGTTGACCGTGTGATGCACATCCCAGACCACCGGCAGCGGTTCGCCCAGCCGCCGGAAGAGTTCGGTGCACTTCGCCGCCGAAGAGTAGCCGTCGTGAGTTTCCAGCGCCAGACGGCAGCGGCGTCCCAGCGCCCGATAGCGTTCCAGGTTCCGCCGGGCGGCGGCGACCGCCGCATCGTCCACCGGATGCTCGAACGGCATCCCGCCGAAAATCCGGATATGCGCAATGCCCGCCGCGTCGGCGATCTCCGAAAGCTCCTCCAGTTCGCGGAAATCCGCCTCCGGATCGGAGAGTCCGAAGCCGCTGCCCAGCAGCGTGATCCGCCCCTCCCCGGCCAGCCGCCGGAACTCTCCGGCATTTTCCGGCAGCTTCAGGTTGGCGGCAAGCTTGCAATTGCCGGAGAGCGCGCGCAGCTCCAGCAGCCGGAACCCGAAGCGTTCCGCCAGCGTGGCGGCCTCCGGCAGCGACAGCTCCGGGCACCCCAGCGTGGAAATTCCCCAGCGGTGTTGATTCTGCATCAAAAAAACTTCCTTCACATTCCGGTACTTAACTTCTCAATCCCATCGGAAAGATACTTCTCCATCTCCATTTTTCAAGGCGTCGCACGGAATTATTGTTCAAAACTCCGGAAAAATCCGTCTGAACCGGGGTGCTTTTCCAATACCGGCCCGGAATGCGGAGAGTCCGGAACAAAAAAATATTCTCCGGCGGTTTCAGAAAAAACGCCGGAGAATGCCATCCGTTTGAACCGGGAATTACTTTTTCAGTTTTTCCGCCCAGTCGCCAAGCAGCCGGGCGGCAACCTCACGGCCGCCGATGCCGAACGCAATGGCCGCGGCAACGCAGACCGCGCCGAGAATCAGCGCGAAAGCAATCTCCACAATGGTCCCGCCGATATCCATATTGCCGATGGCCAGGGCAACCGTAAAGACAATCACGCCCACGCGGACGGCGGCGACGATCACGGCGCCGCATTTCCCTTTCAGCGAATCGGCCGCAAAGTTCGCCAGCCAGACACCGATCAGCAGGACCGCGATGCTCAACAGCACGTTGCCGCCGAATGCCGCCAGAGTCCGGATCAGGTTGGCCAGTTGTTCAAAACCGAGGATTTCGCAGGCGGCAAGCACCGCCAGGACCACAATGCAGAGAAATGCAAGTTTTCCAACCACCGCGGAAGGCGCAACGGAGTTTTCATCACCTTCCCGGCGGAATCCCATTCCGGCAATCAGCCGGTCGAAACCGAAATCGGCAACCAGCCGCGCCAGCAGTCCGGAAACGAAGCCCCCCGCCAGAACCGCACAGAAGACAATCAGCGACGCGCCGATGATATCGCCGGTCGCATTCAGCAGCTTGTCGAAAAAACCGGATACGGAGCTGGACAGCGCCTCGACTTTCAGCGCAGTCAATGCGGAAATCACCACCGGAATCGCCACGAGAACATACGCGACGATGCTCACCATCGAAGCCAGCCCGCCGTTGCCGAACAGCTTGGAAACGCCGAGTTTTTCCCCGAACGCATTCAGGCGGCTGATCACGATCAGCCCGGAAACCGCCCTCCGGATCAGGTTGGCGACAAAAAGCCCGACAACGAGAATCGCAACCGCGGCAAGCAGATTCGGAATATAGGTCAGCACCTTTTCAAACATCGCCTGAAGCGGCTGGGTGATCCCATAAATCTTCAGCGCATTCAGGATGGCCGGAAGGAAAAAGAGAAAAACCGTGCAATAGGCCGTTCCTGCTGCATATTCGGCCACCGCCTCCGGCCTTTCGACGCCGATCTGCGCGGCAAGACGTTCGTTGAGCTTGCTTTTCAGCAATGTCACTTTCGTAACGGAGCGGACGATTCCCGCCACAATCCAGGCGACGGCGGCGAGCAGCAGGGCGCCGACGATATTGGGCGCATACTGCGCGACTGTGGAAATGAAATCCTGAAGCGGTGCGGCCGCCGCATTCAGGTTCAGCACGGAAAAGCATCCCAGCACCGCAAAAATCATAATGACGTAATAGATGATTTTGCCGGTAAGGGTGTCGGCGTGACTGATCCGCGGCACTTCCGCCCCATCCGGCAGAATATCTTTCCGGACGGTCAGCTTCTGTAACGAACCGGAAATCCTGCGGGAAGCGTAAAGAGCAATCAGCCAGCCGATCAGAAGGATCAGAACGGCTCCGACGACATTCAACAGATTACTGTCGACAATAACCTGCCAGATCTGCTTGAAAAAATCCTGCATATACTTTTCCTCCTCTGTTGTTATGATGTTTAGTAGTGAACTGGTAATTAATATAACCAATAAAAGATATTTTTCAACCAATCAGTAAAAGCAATGGCATCATAAAACGAAAAATTTATAATAATGCTTATGCCGCTTCGAAGATTTTCATCACAAATTATTCCGATTTTTTGACTTCTCCTATTGACTTTACTGTATCGATATGGTATAATTATAGTAAATACAGAAATCACCCGTTACTACAAGCTCAGGAAAACAGAATGACCAAATCGGACCGGCTTTACGGAGAGTTGAAAAACCGGATCATCGGCTGCGAGCCGGGTTCCGCCTTCTATTCGTTCCGCACGATCATGAATGATTATTCCGTCAGTCAGGCCACGGTGACCGCCGCCACCCGCAGGCTGATCGACGAGGGACTGCTCAAGCCGAACACCGGCAAGGAGATGGAGATCACCGACGAAGTGCTCAAATACCGGCAGGACGCGCCTCCGGTGGTCTGTCTGGCGATGCCGCACTGGCAGTCGGACTGGTACACATTCATCGAACACCACTTCTTCGACCTGGCTTCCGAACTCGGCTATCAGCTCGAAGTCCTGCGCTACGACTGGCGCGTCGGCGCCCCGGAGAGCCTGCCGCAGACCAAGATCGACGCGCTGGTGCTGGTCGCCGATTCACAGAAGCTGACCGCCGAAAATATCCGGCGGATGAACCAGTACCGCCTCCCCTATGTGATTTTCGCGCGTGACCTCGCCGGAATCGCCGTGAACTGCGTCGGCCTCGACAACGAATACGCCGGAGCCAAAGCCGCCCACCACCTGATTGAGCTTGGACACCGCTCGCTGGCGGTGGCGGTCTCGCAGCCGAAGTCGGAGAGCATCTTCTCGCGCATCAAGGGATTCCGCCAGTTCTGCGAACTGCACGGCGTCGGCTGCGAGGTGATCGACTGCGACATCCGCAGCGGCGATTTCAGCCCGGAAAAAGTGTACCGTGTCCTCCGCGAACGGTTCGCCGCCGGGCGTCCGGGCTTCACCGGGCTTTTCACGCTGTGCGAAGATTCGGCCAGCGGCGTCTACCGCGCCTGCTTTGAAACCGGGCTCAGGATTCCGCAGGAGCTCAGCGTGGTCGCGATCGGCCAGTCGTGGCGGCTCGACTATTTCACCCCCGCCCTGACCGCGCTCGGCACCGACATCTCCGAAATGGTCCGGCAGACGATCCGTATTCTCAAGAGCAACCTTGCGGCCGCCTCCCAGCTCGACTATGAACGCAAGCTGGTCAAGCCGCAACTGACAGTCCGAAACTCAACCGCGGCCTTTGCCGCCATCAAATAAGAAGGAGCATTGCAATGAGAAACCGAGCCGCCAACTTCACATTGATTGAATTGCTGGTTGTAATAGCAATCATAGCGGTCCTCGCTTCGATGCTGCTGCCGGCCCTGAACAAGGCGCGCGACCGGGCGCGCACCGCTTCGTGCCTGAGCAATTTAAAACAGATAGGCATCGCGACGGCTACTTACGCGGCCGACGACAAGGGAGCGATCATCTGGGTCCGGGATTCCACGCTGATGTACCGGAACAATGCCGGCGGCTGGCCGGCCGGGCTGGGTTTTCTGCATAAAATCGGCTACCTCGCCGCCCCCAAGGCGTTCTACTGTCCGACCGAACGGAAAAACCGCTATGAAAACCAGACGAAAATGTGGGAGAGCAAGCAGTCCAACAAGTACGACGACAACACCGGCAGCGACGGCATCACCTCCAACTACCTGCTTCCGAAAGAGGGCGCGCCCTACGATCCCCAGACCACGCAATCGGTCAACCTTGGTTATCCGGGAAGAACGATCTATATTTTCCTTAAGAAACAAAAGCCCGGCTACGCCTATATTGCGGACGGCTGCCTTCGCGAATACAACGCCAGAACCAATGAAGTCACCGGAGGCTGGCAGTGGGCGCACAACGGACACGCCGGAAACATTCTCTATCAGGACGGCCATGCGGAAACACTGACGATCTCCCAGGCTAAAATGATGAAAATGACCTCGACGAATTCCAACCACTGGGAAGCCCATTATATGGGCTGCTACAATCGCAAGTAATCTTTTTCAACAAGAGGAAAACCATGCATAAACTCCTGACTCCCTTTGCCGCGGGCGCGGCGCTGCTGCTCGGCGCCTGCGCCTCGACCGATACGCTTCAGCCGGTTCCGGCGGACCGCACCTTCGTGAACTTTTCCGGCGTCTGCCACGGTTCGGTCAACTCCGCGCCGCTGTGGGGAACCGCCCTCGGCTGGGACCGCTTCGACTTCTCATGGCAGAGCTTCCAGCCGCAGCGCGGCAAGTGGAACAACGCCTACCTCGAAAAATACTGCCAGCGGATTCTGGCGGCGAAAGCCAAAGGCGTGAAGTTCCTGCCGATCCTCGACTACGGGAACGGCTGGACCGCCGACGGCATCCCGGAACAGGAGTTCGAACTGGGCGGGCGCGTCTACACCGTGAACCGCCGTCCCGACGGCGATTTCGACGTAGCCGGTTACAACAAGGAGACGGTCAACGGCAGACCGGAGCGAATCCTGATCGAAAAGCGCAAAGTGAGCGCCAGACGGATGAGCCAGCGGTTCGTGCCGGACGATCAGATTGCCGACTGGGAACAGTTCGTGCGCAAAACCGTCACCGCGCTGAAAGCCGAACCATACGGCGTCGAATACTTTCAGGTCTGGAACGAAGCCCATCCGATGAGCTCCTTCTGGTACGGCGACATGGACACCTATATGAAGAACGTCCACCTGCCCGCCGCGAAGATCATCCATGAACTCGGCGGCAAGGTCGTCTACGGCGGCTGGATCTGCGGCGAATCGATCAGCGAATTCGTCGCATACCTCGACCGCCATAACGCATGGGATTCGATCGACGCGTTCGACCTGCACTACTTCCCGCTCGCCGGAATGGAGTATCTGGCCCGGGCGCTCAAAGAACGCGGGTACGAGGACAAAGGCATCTGGCAGACCGAACTCGGTTTCACCGCCGGAGCGAACTTCATCGGCAACCTTTACCCGCGCGTTCTCCACTGGGCGCTCGAAAACGGCTGGGACCGGGGCGACAAGTACAAGCTCTTCTATTTCGCCTACGGCACGCCGAATGATCCGAAGGCCTACGGCTACAGGCGCGGCCTGCTGCTCGGCAGGGAGCTGAATTACAGCGGCCGCAGCCTCGAAACCCTTGCCGGAGTCCTCGGCGGGGCGCCGCTCGAACTCTACGGACCGGTCCGCAGCGTTCCGGCGCTGAAGCCGGAACTGGATGAGCGGCTGAGCAGCCTTGAGAACTTCCGGGTAGGCAACCGGATCGTCTCCGCCGTCCACATGCTGCCCAACAACAACGCCAAAATCTTCGTGGACTGGAACGGCGATCTCGACACCATCCACATCGACTACGAAAACCCGCTGCTGCGCCTGAAGTACCCCGAACTCGATCCGGCCCGCGTCGCCAAAATCGAACGGGTCAGCATGTACGGCACTCGCATCGACCTGACCGACCGTCTGGAAAAGGACGGGAACGGCAGCGCGGTGAACGTCCCGGTCCGCGAACCCGACCGCAAGGAATTCCGTTACACCGATATGCCGGAAAACTTCCTGCCTGAGGTGTTCTACACCGTAATCACACTCAGGGGAGAATAACCCATGCTTCACCGTTTTTTCCTGTTCGCGTTTCTATTCGGCAGCACGCTGCTCGCCCCGGCCGTGACCTTCCGCGACTTCTCCGGCGTCTGCCAGGGAGGAGACGGCAGCCTGAAGCTGCCTTACTGGGACACCCTTGCCGGCTGGAACCGCATTGACATCGCGTGGAACGCCGCCGAACCCGTTGAAGGCCAATACAATGAAGCCTATCTCAAAAAGGTTTATTCCAGCATAAGGAAAAATCTCGACCGGGGCGTCAAAATGCTGCCGATGCTCGGCTATGCTCCCGGCTGGGCGTCGCGGGACGGTGAGTACGTATTCACCTGCGGCGACAGCCGCAAGGTTTACAACAAGCTCGGCGGCAACGAATACCGGCTGCGGGAATTCAAAAAGGAAAAGAACGGCGGCTGGGTTCCCAGGACCGACAAAGCGGGCAATCCGATCGACAAAACAGTCCGCAACCCGCGCATCCCGCTCACCCCCGAAAATATCGCGAAGTGGCAGGCGTTCATCCGCCGCGTGGTCTCCGATCTGCGGGCCGAGCCGTACCGTCTCGAATACTTCCAGATCTGGAACGAAGCCCATCCGAAAAGCGGCTTCTACGACGGCGAAATGCAGGAATATCTGAAAAACATCCACCTCCCCGCCGCCGAAGCAATCCGCGATCTGGGCGGCAAGGTCGTCTACGGCGGCTACCCCTGCTGCGGCACCGTCGACGCGCTGGCGCGGGACCTGACCAAAGCGAAGGCGTGGAATTCCCTCGACGTGATCGACATACACTACTTTCCCGAGTGGTGTATGGACTATCTGCGGCGCAAAGCCGCCGAAAACGGCAATCCCGGCATCGGCGTATGGCAGACTGAAATCGTCTTCCACCGCAATTATTACGCGGTCGCGCAGATTTATCCGAATGTGCTCTACCGGGGCCTGACCCACAATTGGAAGAATATCGACCGTTACAAGCTCTTTTTCTTCGCTTTCGGCAGTCCCGACGATCCGAAAGCCTACGGTTACGGCAAGTGCCTTCTCGCCGGAACCACCCTGACGCCCCACGGCAAGGCGTTGGAGACGCTGGCCGATATTTTTGGTTCCGAAGAACTTGCCGCCTACGACCGCATCGTCAGCATCCCGAAGCTCGACTTCGCCAACAAAGGCGACCGCATCAGCGGCTTCCGTTTCGGCAACAAAATTCTGGTTGCGGTCAACTTCGACGCGAAAACCCTCGAAAATCAGGAGAAGGAAGGGCTTGAAGTCCTGAAACTGACCTTTCCCGGTCTGAAAACCGAACAGGTGAACTCTGCGGTTCGCATCGGCGTGTTCGGCGAAAGGCGCGATCTTGCCGTACAAACACTCCCGGACGGCGTCACACTGGAAGTTCCGCTGGCGGAAGAAGAAAGCAATCGTTACAGCGATAAGTTCCTGAATGAGAAAAGTCTGCGCCGCCCGGCATTCTACACGCTCCTCGAATTGAAGTGATCCCGCCTTCGGGATCGCACGTGATGCGAAGCGCTTGCTCCTCCGACGCAAAGCGTCTTTGGAGTGCGGAGATTCATCTCTCTCCGTTTTCAAGTCACACGTGAGTTTTATGGTTGACTCGTCATTGCCGCAATAACAGGCATGGCGTCCGGAGGGACTGCTTTGCTTGAGCGCAAGAACAGGTAAGGTGCCCGGAGGGTAGTGAGCAAGGGACCTTCGATTTGCGGATGGCTCCGGGGGACGTCGCGCACGTCCCCCGGCCCCCCTCGCCGGTGGCAGAGGCCGGTCCGGTTGCGAAACACTTCCGCTCGTTGCGCTGGCCGCGCTTGTTGTGCGCCGCGTAAATAGTAATGCCGCACGGCCGCCTTGGAGTGCGGAGATTCATCTCCGCTTTCCAGTCGCACATTAGTTTTATGGTTGGCTCGTCATTGCAACAAGAACAGGCGGGGCTGCCCGGAGGGAAACAACTTTTAACTGCAAGCACAGGCAGGCTGCCCGGAGGGTAGTGAGTACCGCGCCTTCGGCCTGCGGATGGCTCCGGGGGACGTCGCGCACGTCCCCCGGACCCCCTCGCCGGTGGCGAAGGCCGGTCCGGTTGCAAGGCGCTTCCGCTCGCGGGCGCGGCTTCGCCGCTTACTTGCCGGGCTGCGCCCGTCAACTTCTCACCGTTCGCTACGCTCACTACGCCGAAGGGGCTTCGCTCACTACGTTCGGCTTCGTCACGATGTTCCTCGTTACTTGCCAAAGGCAAGTAATTCCCTCACATTCGTTCGCGGCGCTTGCCGCGCTTACCTGTGCAAGAAAAACGGTTATGGAGACCAACCTTCACCTGCATGAGCCAGCCGCCGCGCGCTCCCGAAGGGTGTAGAGCGCGCACCCGGCAGCGCCACCTTGCCGCCATCTGCCTTGAAAAAAAGAATTTCTTGCCGAAATCCTTTGACAGCGGGGCATAATCATGATAGATTGAAGCATGACAACTTGCGCAGAAAGTAGTTGAAGCATGCAGCATCCGATACATCAACGCTCCCGGACGCTTCCACGACGGATCGCCGATCATTTCGAGCAGGAAATCCGGGAGGGGCGGCTCCGAGAAAACGACCGGCTTCCCTCCACCGCCGAACTGGCCCGGAGCTTCGGAGTCAATCTCGAAACGCTGCAGGCCGCCATGAAGGAACTGGCCGGGCGCGGCCTGCTCGAACGGATTCCGGGGCGCGGCACCTTTATCCGCCACGGCCTTGCCGGGCGCTGTGTCGGCATCGTTTTCGGACGCGAAATCTTCTACCGCCCCGACCGGCTGTTCCATGCGGTATTGCTGGAGGAGTTGACCGGCCTGATCCGGCAAAGCGGCTGGAGCAGCCGCCTGTTCGCCTCCGGCGAAGCCGCCGAGTACGACAAGGGCTTCCACGACCTCAAGCAGGCGGTCAGCGCCGGAGAGATCCGCATCGTCCTCGGACTCTGCGCCAACCGGCTCATCGAGCAGTATTTATGGCAGGCCTGCAGCGTGCCTGCTCCGAAAATCCCGTTCGAGCTGGACGTTCCCTCTCTGCTGGAGCCGGGGCTGGCCTATCTCGACCGTCACGCCTGCCGTGAAGTGCTGGTGCTGCACTCCTCCGCACCGGAGTGGCGGCAGGGCATCCGGCAGCTCGATCCGGGCCGTTATCCGCATTTGCGGGCCCACTTCGTGCCGGTCGATCCCCATGATGCGGACCGGGAACAGGTCTATCGCACCGCCGCTGCATTCTTTCCGGCCCATCCCGGCTGCGACGGGCTTTTCATCACCGAAGATGCGATGTTCCGCCAGACGGTGACCGCCGCCTGTCAGTCAGGCCGGCACATCGGCAGCGAACTGAAGCTGATTACCCATGTCAACAAGGGGCTGGAACCCTTTTTCCCGCTGCCGCTGACCCGGCTCGAAATCGATCCGGCCGACGTCGCCCTTCAGGTCTGGAACCAGCTGCAGGCGCTGCTGCGGGGAGAACCCGAACTGCGCCCCACGCTCCGCCCCCGCCTGATTCCCGGCCGAACCTGCGGAGAAGCACATGAATAACCCCCTGCAGTTCAAACCGACCCGGCAGGCTCCGGTCTACCGCCAGATCGCCGCGTACTTCGAGCGGAAGATCAGCGACGGCAGTCTGAAGGAAAACGACCGGCTTCCCTCCACCGCCGAACTGGCCCGGCAGTTCGGCGTAAACCGCGAAACCATCCAGCAGAGCATGCGGCTCCTGACCCGGCAGGGGCTGTTGGAGCGCGCCCCCGGGCGAGGCAGCTTCATCCGCCGCGGCCTCGCACAGAAAAGCGTCGGGATCATATTCGGGCGGAGGATCTTCACCCGTCCCGACCAGTTGTTTTTCGGCACGCTGCTCCGGCTGCTGATCGAACGCGCCGACGATTCCGGCTGGAGCTACCGGCTATTTCCGGTCCGCGACTCGGAAACGCCGGAGCAGGAACTTGAACCGTTCCGCCGGGAGTGCGGCCAGCTCGACGCGGCGATCGAATTCTGCATCCCCGAAAACATCCGGCAGGCCCTGCTGCGCAATTGCCCGCTGCCGCTCTCAAGCTGCCTCTTTCGCCTCGATGCGGCCGACCTGCTCGAACAGGCCGGACACTATCTGGCAAAGCACGGATTCCGGCATCCGCTCGCCCTTTCCCCCGGCCGGATGCCGGATCTGGAACACGCGCGGATTCCGGCGGAGACGGAAGTCACCCTCTGCGCCGCCGATCCGCTGTCCGATTCGGCAGAGGCCTACCGGCTCGTCCGGCGCCACCTCGCCGCCCGCCCGGAGTGCGACGCATTGATCGTGCTGGAGGATTCGCTGTACGTGCCGGCGGTTCAGGCCGCATTCGACGCCGGACGCCGGATTCCGGAGACGCTCGGGCTGGTCACCCATGTGAACCGGGGCGTAGAGCCGTTCTTCCCGCTTCCGCTGACCCGGCTCGAAATCGATCCGGCCGAAGTCGCCGGCCAGATCAGCCAGGAACTTCAGGCCCGGATGGAGGGCCGTCCGTTCCGCTACACACCGGCAAAAGCCCGGCTGATCCCCGGCCGGACCTGCCGGGAACAATAGTTACAACTGCGCCGCCGGATACTCCCGGCAGCGGCATTCGGCCGTCATCAATGCCCGGTCGAAAACGCGCAATTGCCTCACTTGTTGTCCGACCTGCCACGGTGCGGGATTGAACCGCCGGATCAGACGCGGGTTGAACCGCCGCCAGCCGAACTGCAGCTCTTCGCCGCCGTCGAGAAAGACCCCGTTGCGCACGAAACTGACAATTCCCGGCCCGCCGTCCACATTCACGGTGAGAATGTCACCCGAAGCAAGCACCGGGAGCCGCTCGCTCCGCATCCGGCACTCTTCGTTGCCGTTGTCCAGCGTCAATATGATACGCAACTCCGGATCAAGCTCCAGAGCAATGCCGCGCCCGTCGTCGTCCCGCCCCTCCAGCAAACTCCCCGGAACCGTTCCGGCCAGCTCGACTTCAAAAGCACAGCCGGCGGAGGTCAGCGTCCCGCCGTGGTTGGGCTGCGTATAATCGCGGCGGTAAAACTCCGGCAGCTCCGGCGGCGCGCCGCACCGGCTCCCGCCGGGAGCCTCGAACAGGATTCCGGCATCAGGAGTCACGGATTCGCCGCGCACTTTCGCCCACATCGTTTCAAGGAAAGCCGCCGGGATTTCGTGGACACGGGCCAGGTTTTTCTCGGTCTCCGTCACAAAGTAGCGCCCCTGCTGTTCGATCAGGTCGGGATAGCTGAACCGGACCATCGGGTCGTCGTGATAAAGCAGAAGTTCCGGCTCCCCCCAGCGGATCACCCTGCCCTCCGGCGAATCCATTTCAATGCCGGCCAGCAGCCACGACGGGTTGCGGTCCTCGTAAGCGGCCTGCGGCCGACGGCGGATGAACGGGCCACCGTGATTGTGGAACCAGTACAAATAGCGTCCTTCCGAACATTTCCAGACGAAATTAGCGGCGCGCGGATGCTTTACGGCGCGGCCGCTTGCCCGACGCATATAGCGCAGTTCCGGCCAGCTGCGCCCGCCATCCCGGCTGTACGCCTCGACCGGATAACCGTCGATGGTGCGGTAGGTCACATAAAGCGAACCGTCGTCGAGCGGTACGAAGCACTGTTCCTCGGCAATCGGCCCGCCCCCCGGAGGAGTCCGCAATCCGGTCCCGCCGTCCGGCAGGGTGATCCAATGGGCCTCGCCGGGATCTTCCACATCGAACAGATCGGGACTTTTCAACAGCGACCCCTCGGAACGCTGGTAAAACCCTTCTCCCATCTCTCCGACCCGGATCAGCGAAACCCACGCCGCGCCGTCGAACGCGAAAGCCCGGCCGACGTTCCAGAAAAAGCGAATCCGTCCCCCGTAGACATTGTTCCGGTCGCAGTCGAACAGCCGGAACGGAATCTCATACCGTTCCCGGCTCCAGCTGCGGCCGCAGTCGTCGCTGTATTTGAATACGAAGCTGCCCAGACAGTCAACCCGGGTGAATGCGCCGCTCCGATCGTGTTTCTCAACCTCGCGGACATTGTCGGTGTTGCGGTTGTAGAAAATGAACACCCGGCCCGACGGGGCCTTGAGCATCACCGCATAGGAGTTCTCCACATCGCCCGGCTCCTCCACGAAAATCGGTTCGGACCAGGTGCGGCCGAGATCGGTGCTGCGGCAGGTGCACACATGCTGCCCCTGCGCCCCTTCATTACCGGAGCCGGTGGTTACACAGCACAGCCACGCACCGTCGCCGGTTCTGACCACATAGGGCTGGTCGGCATAGTTTTCAGCGGGAATCCGGCTGCCGTTGTCCAGCAGCCTCCAATCAGAGCGTGTCATAAAATTCTCCTTATAAACGTTCCGGTTTGAAGAAATAAAGATAGGCGTTCGGTGCGCCGATACTTTCGGCATGACCGTCGAAAAACGAGTAGCTGGCCCGCCCCATATGACGGGTCGGATCAGCGGAACGGCCGCTGCCGTCAAAGCTGAAATTGAACTGATCCGAAGCATTGCCCTCCCGATAGGTCGAAATCAGCCAGTTTGTTGCATCGCCATACAGCGCACGCTTCGACGGATGCCGGATCCGGCTGCCTTTGTAAAACGGCATCGTGGTGCTGCTCTCGTCATAAGAGACCATCGTGACGGAGTCGCCGTTGCTGTGATAGCGCATATTCTGGCCGTAACCGGTATAGCTGCGTGATCTGGTCGCCGGATGCCACGACGGACATCCCCAGAACACCCCGCCCCGGGCCATGATCTCATTCATATCGGTCCCGGCGGCAAATCCGAGATAAGGAGCGAGAAATTCCGGATTCTGCATCACCTTTTTCGGAGTGGTGAAATAACCGTAACGCGAAGGAGCATAATAATCGTCGTAGTCCATCCGGTACATCGTCTGCCCTCCGGCAAGCTGCCGGATGGAAGCCAGACATTTGATGCTCTGCCCCTTTTCACGAGCCTGATTCAGCGCCGGCAGCAGCATTGCCGCCAGAATCGCTATGATTGCAATCACCACGAGCAGCTCAATAAGGGTAAACGACCTTACATGGCGGTATGCGGGGGGCGTGTCCGCCGCCCCCCGCCCCCCCTGCGTCCGGCAAGGTGCCGGTGCCGCGTACAGGGCGGTGCAGTGCAAAGACGCGACCGGTTGGCGGTGGGAAGAAGAGCCGCAAAGCCCTAATAGTTTTTGTTCCGACTTGCCGCTTGCAGAGCATTGGCAAAGGCGTGAGAGCTTGCCGGGAATATGTGAAAAGTTGGGGATGTCTGGTACGGGGAGAGACGCGGCGCTCACCGCCGCTTTCTCTCCCCCGAACCCCTCTCTTTTACGCAGAGCGGCAGTCGTGGACTGATTGTATATTTTACCAGTTGTGTTCACGAGCAGCTCAATAAGCGTAAATTGGGCGTACGGAAGGGAATTGCATCTTTGATGAGTTTTCATTGCGGAAGCTCCAATCAATGCGGATTTGTTTTTCATCCTGTCATTTCCCCTGTTTCAGATAGTTTTCTAATTCATCGGCGGAACCGGTTCCGGTCACGAAAGAGGCATAGGGCGAACCGGCGACAAAAGCGTTGCCGAACAAGTCGGAAGCGTGCCATTGCTCCGACGGTTCCGGCTTCCACGCCGCCTCCCGGCAGGCGGGATCGGGAAGCAGCACCGCCGTACTCCGCCGCCCGTCGCTGAAAATATAAGCGTGAACCAGTATGCCGACCGGGAGCCGCCGGACGAATGCCTTGCCTTCCAGCACGGAGGTCAAGTTCGCGTAGGCGGCGGCCGACGGATGCAGTTCCCCGGCGGCAGTGATCAGCAGCCGATGCGGATTCAAGGTGCCGTAACCGTTATGCAATCCCATCGAATACAGGAATACCTTCTCCACCCCGCACCCGAGCAGCGCGGTCACGAACCGCACGACCCGGTCGCCGGTATCGAAGATTTCCGACCGGGACGCCCCCGGCGGAATCGTCCGGTAGAAGCCGTCGCAGGGTTCATTGAGCGGCGACCCCTCGGTAAACCAGACCGGACGCGGCAGCTTGCCGTGGTGTTCCCGGATCGGACCGATCGCCCGTTCGTACCCCTGCTCCACCTCATCGCCGGGGAAACCGACCAGCCGGGTCAGGTACTGATGATAGCTGATCGCGTCACAATCCTCCGCCGCCCCCAGTTCGGCCATCCGTTGTGAAAACTCCCGGCCGGGAACCCGGCCTTCATGACCGAGGCCGTCGGTGGTGTTCACGCCGAGCACCCGCGCCCGACTGCCGGAGTTGCGGACGGCCTGCCGGACCTGTCTCTGCATCTTGTAGAACTCCGCGGCCGGATCGTCCGGACTCAGGTAGAAGCCGCCGCCGAAGGAAGCCCAGCGTTTCGCGTTTTCCGGCAGTTTCTTCACATAATCGATATGAAAGAACAACGGCAGCCACGGTTCGTTCCAGACGTCGAATGCGTCGATGCTCCCGCCGTAACGTGTGATGATCCGCTCGCAATATTCCCCGTATTCCCGCATGGAGAGCGGCAGGAAGTACGGAGAAGTCACCGACTGCCGCAATGTCGGATACGGCACGCTGCTGTTCACCGCGTGACTGCGGAACGATGGGGCGGTGGTGAGTTCGCCGAGCAGCTTCAGATGATGTTTCCGGTAACGTCGCACGCCGTCGTCGTCGAAGCTCCATTCACCGGGTTTCCGTTCCAGATAAGCCCAGCCGAGCAGTTGAACCCCGGCATCGTGCAGCCGTGCCCAGTTCGCTCCGATCGCTTTGGCCATAGTCAGATGGCGGTTGACCGGCTGAACATGAATGCCGAAAGGAGAGTCAGGAGCATCCTTTCCCCAGTACACCGGGCGCGGCAGCACATTGACCACCCGCTCCACAGCCGGAACGTCAACCGGTTTTCCGGAAACGTCGAGCTGGATCGCCTCCACCTGCCACGGCCCCAGCCGGCGCGCCGCCGGAAGTTCCAGTGTCAACGTATTACGCAGCACGCTGCGGTCGCCGGAGAACGGAATCCGGCGGCTTACTGCGTCCCCATAAAGGTTGACCGCCTTCACCTCCAGCTCCTTCGCGCCGGGGGCGGGTTTGGACAGCAGCCGCACCCGAACCGGTTCACCGGCAAATACAATCCCGGCAGCCGCCGTTTTTCCTTTTTCCGGGGCAAGCTCCGTCCACCCCTCCCTTGCAGCTTCGGCGAGCCGTTCCGGGAGTCCCGCATAAAGGGCGTCGCACCACAGCGTGCCGCGAAACGTCAGTTCGACCGTAAGGATGCCGGCCTGCGAAGGAATAAATTCCGCCGCGACCCGTTTCCACCCCTCTTCCGGTTTCAATTCAAAGGGTCGCCGGGCAATCATCCGGCTGCCGCACCGGACGGCCAGCTCGCCGGAAGCGGCGCCCTTCAACATCATTCCGGCAGTCAGTCTGCGTCCGGCGGGCGGAGTCAGCAGCGGGGCGCTGCAGACGGTGACCGAGTCGCGGTAATCGTAGCTGGTCATCACCCCGGAACGCACTTCGATCTTCAGCGGCGGCATGCCGCTGGGGCCGACTTCACCGTTTTCTTCGGAAAAGGTGACATGGTCGCCCTCCGAAAAACAGTTCTGCCAGCTCCATGCTGCAGGCAATCCGAGCGCCAGCGAATGCTGTCGGAACAGGTTGCCGTCCTCTCCCGCTTCCGGTTCAGCCGGAACCAGTTCGACATCCCGCAGGTCGAGCGTCGCCGTACCGTTGAGCTGCATGAAAATCGACAGCGGCTCACCCTTCGGCAGGCTCCGCAGCGTGAATACCCGTGAAAACGCCCCCCACTCCTGTTCAGGAGAAACCGCCTCCTTGAACAGCCATCGAAACGGCGCATTCACCATCCGTATTCCGGTGTTCAGCCGTGCCCTCCCCTGCAGCCGGGCCCGAAAGCTGAGCCGCCAGGTTCCGGCTTCGAAATCCGGCGGCAGCCGGAAATCGAACTGGCAGTAACCGTTCTCAAGCCTCCGCACATCAATGCGCTGAAACTCCCGGCCGTTCTCGCGCTCCACGGTATAGTGAACCCACGCTTTCGCCCAGCCGGAATTTTCCCGCCAGCCCGGCAGCAGTTCCCCGGTAACCCGGCCCTCGGACAAAGCCGGATCGACGGTAAGCGCCGCCGCGGTACATGCCGCTGCGAGCAGCAGCAGTGATAAAATCCGGACCATAGATACTCCTTGTATTTGTGTTTCCAACGGCACAGATCTGTTTCTCACTGTTATTATACCTCAGAAATCCTCATTCACCAAGACCGTTTTTGTGACATATTTAACACAATCGTGCCATTTTCACTTGTTTTTTCATCGGCTGCGTGCATATTGAAAAAAGACGAAAGGGAAGAAACAATGCTGCCGCAATCAGAGATCATCGAACGCAACCGGCTTCTGTTGCAAGCATTGCGGGGAGGAATCGAATTGCGGTTCGGCGGAACGATCCTGCAATCCGGTCTGTGCCATTACACGCAGGACGATGCCGGAATTGACACATTTGAGCATCGTCACCCTCATTATGAGCTTTCGCTGCTGCTCGCCGGCAGGATGCACTACTCCGGTGAAAAGCCCGACGGCGAGAGCGTCACGCTCGACCGTCCCGGACTCGACTGGATTCTGATCGCCCCCGGCCTGCCGCATCGCCGCCGGACGCTGGCTGACGGTTCGCTGTTGCTGGGGTTTGCGCTGAAAATCAAAAACGACTCCGCCGCGCTGCAGCGGAGCCTGAGAAAACGGCTGCTGGAAATCGACGGCGGCACCGTTCAAAAGCTGACGGAGCAACTTGAACTCCTGTTCCGGTCACAGTGCCAGTTCCGGGCGGAACGGCTCCGGCTGTTGCTCTCGGAAATCCTGCTGGAGTTTTTCGCAGGCAACTTTTCCGCGCAGCTTCACGAAGAACAACAGGCGGGTTGCAGCCTCGATCCGCTTGAACTGGTCGACCATTACATCGAAGAGAACCTGACCCGCCGCATTACCGCCGACGATATTGCCCGGACCGTCGGCATCTCCCGCCGTCATCTTTACCGACTTTTCACGGAAAAGCACGGCCTGCCGCTCAAGGAGTACATCATTCGGCAACGCCTCTGCCGCGCCGCCGCCGCACTGACCCATACCGGCAAGCCGGTCAAAGAGATCGCGGCAATGACCGGATTTCACAACCTGAGTTATTTCACCCGGCAGTTCCGCCGGATATTCATCCAGCCCCCGGCAACCTACCGAAGGCATGGCGGCTGAGCCGCCGGATACTCCTGGCAGAGGTAATAGCGGCGCGGCTCATCCTCGTCCAGCTCCGGAAAGCGGTTGCCGCCGTGGATGAAGACATTGTCGGAACGGTCGTCGCAGACGCTTGACACCTCGCCCGACACCCCGTATTTCACGCCGTCGATCACCATGCCGTCGCCGCCTTCTCCCCAGAACTGGTGGATCGTGCGCGGCGGCAGGCAGATGCTTTCGCCGGGCTTCAGCGCGACGCGCGAACCCGAACGGATCGTGCGCGCCACGCCGTCCACCGCCAGCTGCAGCGTGCCTCCCGCCGGGTTGCCTTCCGGGTCCGAAGCGGTCAGCTCCAATACGATCAGGCCGTTGCCCCGGTTGATGATGTCCTCGCGTTTGCTGCGGTGAAAGTGCGCCGGGGCGCGCTGCCCCTCCGGGTCGAGGATGAATTTCTCGGCGTAGGTTTTCGGGTAGCGCGAATCGTTGTGGCGGCCGTTGCGCAGCGTGAACAGCGTTCGCCCGATGTTCGCGAAATCCCCCGAACCGAAGTCGGTCACATCCCAGCCGAGCATGCAGTCGCGGATTTCATCCGCCTCGCGGCCGCACCGGTCCCACTCCTCCACGCTCCATGTCGCGAAAGCGGGCAAATGCAGTCCCGCCGCCGCGAATACCCTCCGGGCGATTTCGATGCTTTGATTGATCGTCGAACGTTTCAGCATAATGTTTTCTCCTGTATCATTTGTCATTCCTGACCATGTCGTTGTGAGGAAGAAGCCGTGCCGTTTTCTCGGCACATTGCTAATATACCCCGGTTTTGGGATTTTTGCACAGCAAAAATCTCAAAACCGCCCCCGGCGCCGGCACCTTGCCGGTGCGGAGTACTGCCCATAGCCCCCATAAACTGATGGATATTACCCCCGTCACTGCGGAGTGATCCGGTAGAGTTGGAGTTCACCGATGCGCACCGGGTCGGCATCGAAGGCCAGACGGCCTCCGACGCTTTTCAGCACACCGATCCGTCTGGCTTCCCGGTGGAACTTCTCCACGAGATAATCGCCGTCCGGCAGGCCGGACAACACCACACGGGTAGCGGCGCGGCCGTACTTCTTTTCCGCCGCGGCTTCGTCAAGGATCGCCTTCGAGCCTCCGGCGGAACGGCGCTGAACCGCCGCGTAGATCACGCCGTCCTTCTGTTTCCGCACCGTCTCGAAGCCGCGGTCCAGCGTGCCGTCGGGGTGTTCGAGCCGGATCCGGCGCTTCACGCCTGCGGCCTCCAATACCGTTTCATAGGTTTCCGGGTCGTAGAACCAGTCCCCGAACGGAGCGCCGCCGGGCGCGGGCAGCGGATTCTTCTTCGCCGCAATGCGGAATACGTCGGGGTTCTCCCTGCCGAGCAGCCGGGTCAGCTCGTGGCGCAGCTCCGGCTTTTCATAGCAGAACTCCCCCGCGTTGCCGATCAGCAGCAGCCTGCCGCCGTTTTTCACATACTCCGCCAATTCCAGCATCGCGCTTTCACGCAGCAGCGGCGCGTTGACGACCGCCAGCTTGAACCGGTCCAGCTTCACCCACGGGGTGTATTCGCTCTTCATGTGGACTGGTATCTGCTTGTAGCTGAAGAGGTCGAGGAAGGGTTCGATGCCGGTGATGTTCTGGAAGGTGGTATCGCGCTTGCGGAAAAGCTGGTCGGTCTTGCTCGCGTACACGACCACCTCCGGCTCGTCCGGTTCCGCCGCGATCCACTCCCGGATCGCCGGGTAACAGGCCGCCAGATAATCCAGCGACGGCAGCGCCCGCAGCCCGTCCCCCTTCATCCGGCTGTGCCAGCGGTAAGTCCACAGCCACGGTTCGCGGTAGACGCTGCCGTAGAAGATATCCGAATCGATCGTCAGCGTGCTGGTCGGCACGAACTGGTGGTTTTCGCGCTGGAACGGCACTCCGGCCAGATAACACATGCTGGCCAGTCCGAGCGACGACACGCACGGCGAATCCTCGTGCTGGAATGCGACGCCCTTGCCGCGCAATACCGGCAGCAATGGTTCGATCGCGTTGGGCATGTGACGGTTGTAAAGCACGATCGGCCGCACCGGATCGTATTTGCGGATCAGCGCGATCACGTCACGGTAGACTTCGGTGTAGATGCTGAACCGGTACTCCATGAAGTCGCGCATCCCGGAGCTGAGCATCGGGCCGGTTTCGCCCGCACCGACATCCGGGAGCGTGAACACGCGCGGCATCGGCTCCGGTTTGCGCCCCTGCGACTTCAGCCAGTTCGCAAACCCCTGCTGCCCCGCACGGGAATAATCGACATAGGTCGGCTCGCGTCCCCACGGGTAATCCATGAAATTCGGGTAGATCAGGATGTAGCTGTGCAGGTTGTCGTCTGCCGCATAACGTTTCAGCAGCTCCTCGAAATAGGTGCGGAAGCCGGTCCGGTAGGCTGCGTCGAAGCTCTGGAACGGCATCCGGGTCGGCATCTTCTGCAGGCCGAACCACGCCCGCGAACCATAGTTCAGCGGATAGCCGTACTGGGTCAGCACCGGCTGGTTGTCCGGCCACCACCACGGCACTTCGGGCATGCCGGAGCCGGGCATCGGCATTAAATTGTACTTCATGCCGCGGTCGCGCAGGAACCGGATCCGCCGGTCCATCTCGCTGAACCGGAACACGCCCGGCAGCGGCTCCATGCCGTGCCAGATCGGTTTCAGGGTGACGGCGGAAAAGTTCTTCCTGCGCGGCGCGACCTGCCGGTCGATCCAGCGGTCGAAGTGTTCGACCACATACTCGTAATCGATCCTCGGCCAGTCGCCGAATTCCCAGTTGGAGTAGAACATCTCCTCCCAGTAATCGGCCGCGACCGACAGATTGCCCGTTTTGAAGTAGTCGCAATACGGAGTCACATTCGCCGGAACCGGACGGATTTCCGCCGGAGCCGGAGGGGATGCGACGCCGAAATGCAGTTCGGCCCGGTCGACCGCCCTGCCCTCCCGCAGCAGGTCGGCGGCGATCGTGTAGTCGGTGCCGTCCTCGACCGGGATGCGCACCTTCCACTCCGGCCGCCGCTGCACGACCTCGAACCGGACGGGCCGCTTCAGCCAGTCGCGCACCTCGATCCGGCAATCGCCCCGCCCGACGTTTTTCAGCACCAGCTCCGCCTGCCGCGTCCCGGCGGGAAACACGTGATCCTTGCGGCCGCTCTCCCAATACGTTCCGGCGGGAGCGAGCGGCGCGACCTCCGGCGCATTGCTGCCGAAATTCACATAGAGGCGCATCAGCCGCGCCTCCGCGAAGCTGCCGTCCTCCCGCCACGTTTTGCCCTTCACCTCGTAGATGCCGGGGGCCAGTTCGGGCAGTTCGACCGCCTGTCTGAACAGTTCGACCGGACGGCTTTTGTCGATCTCGAACACCCGTTCGGCGCGCCAGACGGCGGGCTGCTGGTAACCGGGCGAAACCTCGATCCGGCAGCGGATTTTCCCCTGTTCGCCGGTCAGGTCGTCCGGAAAGATTTTCGGGCGGTGCGCATCCAGCCCGGCGCGCAGCCGGTCGCGCATGAACCAGTTGTATTTCGCATCCAGCCCGTTGACGGTCACGAACTCCGGCGTCTTGAGCCAGAATTCGCCGCGCCCGGCGCGGATGTTCTCCACATCGTGCCTGGCCTCGTCGGTCTGCGGGCCGGGAGCGGGCTGAATACGCAGCCCGACCAGCTCGAACGGCCTCGGCCACAGCCGTTTTTCCACGATCGGCGCGATGCCGGGCAACACCTCCTCACGGATGCGTTCGGTCACATTCTCCGGCGTGAAGAAGTCGGTTTTGTTCTCATAGAAGCACCAGACCGAAAACTCGTGCATCGCGTCGTAGTGAATCGTGTGAAACGAAGGGCGCGACGAGTAGCCGCCGAGCAGATGCTCTTTGCCGGCGGCGTCGCGGATGATGAAACTCAGCTCGAAATCCCCTTTCAACCGCGCGAACCAGAAGGTGACCCGATGCACGTCCCGCGCCAGTTCCAGCGGCTTCGCGAGTTTCAGGGTGAAGGATTTCCGTTCGGGATTCCGGTAGACGACCCGGCTGAACTCCCCGTCGGTCTCCGCGACGCGCGCGAACTCCGAATCCTGCCAGGCGAGCGGAGCGCCGCCCGCTGCCGCCGCGACGAACAGCATCGCGGATAAAAGCACTCTTTTCATGGTTTCTCCTCCGTGAATGGAAGTTCAAAAAGCCCGGCCGCCCAGCCGGCGGGGAAAGGCCGCTCCTGATCGGTCGGGTCAAGCCCCAGCAGCAGCTCCGGCAGCATCAGGCAGCCGAGGTTGGACCAGCCCCAGAAAGGATCGAGGCCCAGCCCGGCGCCGGTTTCGGCGTTGTAGTATTCGCGCGTCGCCGGATTTTTCAGCACCAGTTCCAGCGAGCGGCGCGCCAGCGTCTCCGCCAACTCCCGGAAACCGTAGCGGATCAGCCCGTGCATCAGCATATAGTTGACCGGAATCCACGTCGTGCCGCGCCAGTTGCAGCCCCAGTCGTGCAGTTCCTGACCGTAATCCGGCTCATCGGCGGCCCATGACGCGACCGGCCATGCGAGCCAGAACTCCGCGGGGTTGGCCAGATGCTCCTTCACCAGCCGTTCCGCCTGCTCCGGCGACGCAGCCCCCGTCCAGAGCGGAATGAATCCGGCAGCCGACTTCACCCGGATGCGTTCGCCGCTGCGTTCGTCGCGGTCGAAGAAAAATCCGGCTCCGTCATCCCAGAAAACCCTCCCGGCCGTCTCGCGCAGCCCCCGGGCATGGGCGCGATAGTTCTCCGCCGCCGGAGCGTCGCCGCGCCGTTCCGCCAGAATCGCCATCGCCTCCAGTTCGCGCAGTAAATAGCAGTTGAGATCCACTCCTTCCACGCGCTGTTCGCCGTAAGCTCCGGCGCGGCGGATCTGGTTGTCCATGCCGGAGTGGTCGGCGCTGTCCCACACCGCGAGGCCGTTCTTGTCGAAGTCGCAGTACCAGAACCAGTAGTCGAGATAGCGGACCAGCCGCTCCCACAACGCCCCGTCCGGCCAGCTCCAATCCTCCGTCTGGCGGCAGTACAGCAGCGCGATCTGCGCCAGAAAGGGCTTGAACTGCTGATAGGGGCGGATTTTCAGCAGCGTCCTCGCGGTGAAGCCGTTCACCAGCTGGCGCGCGAGAAAAGCCTCCAGATTGGAACGGCAGAACTCCGCGACGCCGAACGCCGCCAGATAAAGGTTCTCGAAGTAGAGATCCCAGTCGTAGAACTCTCTGCTCGAATATCCGGTGACCAGGCGCCGCCCCTCGTATTCGCGGATGCCGCGCTCCCGGATCAGCGCGTTGGTCTCCCGCAGCCGGGCGCGCAGCCGGGCAAACGTTTCAGCACCGAGCGCCCGTTCGACCGGATGATCCGTCATCGTGCCGAAACCTCCACCGAATCCAGCTTCAGGCGGACCTCCTGCACCATCGCGCGGCCCACCGGCCACTCCGGCGTTTCATACAGCCCGCCGAACGCGAACTTCCGCAGAATGCGGCCGGGGCGGTCCAGCACCGTTTCGCCGTCAAGCCGCACCAGCAGCCGGTCGCGTTCCAGCGTGACCGCGAGACGGAAAGCCTTGCGCATCTCCAGAACGGCCAGCTCCAGCTTCTCCCCGGAGGCGTCGCGGAACACCAGCAGGTCCTGCGCCCGTTCCGGGCACCATTCAGTCAGCAGCGTTCCGCCGTCACGGGTCTTGCCGCCGACGGTCAGCAGCGGGAAATCCTCCTCGCGCCGGTAGAACAGCTCCAACTCCCCCGACACCGTCACCGCGTCGGCGCGGGTCTGGGATTCGGTCAGCACCACGCCGAGCGTCGCCCAGCGGTGGCCGAAGCGGGCGACGCCGCACTTCCGGTCCACGATCAAGCCGGTGCGGCCGCCGCGCGGCATCAGGAACGGGCCGGAAAAATCCGGCAGCTCCTGCACCACCGCCCCCATGATCGAATTGGGATAGGTGTAGGCCAAATAGAGCTTGCCGTCATGCGCGAAACCGTTCGGATAGAACGCCCTCCCCCCGGCAGGCTGCACCACCGGCCCCGGCAGCAGCAGGTCGGGTTCGCAGACCGGCGACGCATAGAGCGACAGGAAATAGCGGTCCTGGTCGATCCGCGACGGCAGGTTCACCACCCAGTCGTTCATCACCATCAGCAGAGTATCCGGGCCGCCGGTGCGACTGACCGCGTAGTTGCGGCAGATGATCGAATCGACCTCGACCGGCCGGCACTTCGGCCAGCTTTCGCCGCCGTCGGCACTTTCGGCGTACAGGATCATCCAGTGCGGTTTCATGAACGGGTCAAGCTCCCGGTTGTCCTGCGAACTGGAGTTGCGGATCAGCATCCCGATCCGGCCGTTCCCCTGCTCGAACAGCATCGGCTCCCACAATCCGAGGTATTTCGCGCCCGGCAGCCGCTCCGGGTCCTCGCCGAGCTCCTCCCAGCCCACCGCCTCGGCGGGACGGCTCCAGTGCCACGACTTTCCGCCGTCGCGGCTGATCAGGTGCGCGGCGTAGCGGGTGTCGCCGACGACGTACTGATCGGCGACATACGGCAGGCTCGCCGGGAACAGCATCGCCCCGTCCGAAGTGAGCAGCCCGTGGTTGGTCGGGAAGCCGACCACCTGCCCCTCCAGCTCCGGCGGCGCAGCGGGCACCTCGACATTCTCCCAGTGGAGCCCGTCACTCGAATGCGCGACGAAAGTGCGGCGCGCCTTGTAGTCGCACCACGCGCAGAACAGCGTTTCGTCACGCCAGTTGATGAAAGCGGGCTGCCACTGGTTGTCGGATTCGACCGGATTGCGGCAGCCGGCGGCGGCGGTGAAGAGCTTCACCGGCGTGGACCAGTGGATGAAATCCTCCGACACCGACAGGAAGTTGAACTGGCCGGGCACGCCTTCGGCCCCGGTTTCGTTCGCGTTCCACGACGCGAGGAACTTCCCCTGGAAGCGGACGATGTCCACGTCGTGATTGTAGCGCAGATACGGCTTTTTGCCGTTGCGCGGGCAGTAGATCGGGTTATAGGATACTTCGGGATCGTAGATCGGGAGAGTCATGGTTGCAAACCTCTGCTATTTTTGCGGACCGCAGTCCATTGTGCCGGGACCATACAGGACCGGAGCTTTCACATCCGGCCCGGAGTTGGAAATCCGGTTGCCGGAAACTTCGACGTTTTTCGATTCGGTCAGGTAGATCGCGGCGGCGTTCGCGCGGATCAGCCGGTCCGCGTCCGGCGGAATCGCCTCGAAAAATGCGCCGTCGATCGTGTTGCCCACGATCCTGCCGCCGTCGGTGTTGGCCAGGAAGATGCCGAAAGTGCCCGCGGTGACGATCCGGTTGTTTTCGATCGCGATGTCCCGGCACAGCTGCACGCCGCGCGCCGCGTGCCAGTCCGCGGCGGCGGAGTAGACCAGGATCGCCGCCCCTTCAAGGTGGTGCTTGCGCCCCTGCATGCTCATGCAGACCTCGCGGAACTCATTGTTGCGGATCGACACATTCGACGGCCCGGCGCCTTCGAGGAAGTAGTTTTCACTGGCCATGTAGAGGCCGGACATCATCATGCGCTCAATCCGGTTGTTTTCGATCGTCACGCCGTCGCCCCGGCACAGGATGCCGCGCGTGAAGCCGTCGTGAAAGTAGTTGTTCACGATCCGAGCGCCGTTACCGGAGTGGCCGAAGCTCTCCAGCAGGTCGTACCGCCCCAGTTTCACCGGCGCGTCGAACTTCAGCCGGTACAGGAAGAACTCCCGGCCGTAGAAACCGGCGCTGCGCATCCCGGCGGCTTCCATTTCTCCGGGCAGTTTCGCCGCGTCGGCACGCGCGGCGGGGTCTTTTTCGAGCACGGCGCTCACCACCGTCGCACTCCCTTTCGGAGCCAGGGAACCGAAGGTGTAGAACCGGAGCTTTTCGCCCTCGAACTTCTCCGGCGCGATGATCGAAGCGGCCAGCACTTCGTCCGGCGCGGTCTGGCGGCTGACCAGCGAAAACATCCCGTGGATATTGATCAGGTCGTCGCACCCCCATGAAAATTCACACTCCTCGATCAGCGGCCCCTTCGCCACCTTCGTCGAGTGGAAGATATCGGCGGAGCAGACGATCAGCCGTTTCGTGCCGGGGCGGCGCACCACCCGGCAGCGGCGGTAGGCGTTGCCCCCTTCGCCGCCCTCCTCGGTGAACGCCATCTGGCCGGAGCCGTAGACGGTCACGTTTTCAAGCGTGATCCCCGAACAGTCCACCAGTGCGACCGCCTGCCGGTAGCCCCGGTAAGGCAGCACCAGCGTGTCCCCCTCCTTCACGATGCCGGGATCGACGAACGGGCTGTTGTTGCGGATTTCGGCCCGGTACCTGCGGCTCCCCAGCGGTTCGAGTCTGGAGACCCAGTCCAGCCGGGTCGGCAGCATCCGGGTGGTCTTTTCGTCGAAAAAGATCGCCTTGACCTGTCCGGGCCGTTCCAGCCACAGCGGCAGCACCGGCTCCGGGAAGCCGGGCGCCAGCTCGATTTCCAGCGATTTCGCCGCCGGGTCCAGTTTCGTGACCCTTCCCTGCGAATGGCCCAGCGGATAATAGTCCACCGTCAGGTTCGACAGCTTCACGTTGCGGCAGCGGCGCATGGAAACCAGATCAATCCGGCGGCGGCCGTCCACCCAGAAGGTCGCGCCGGAAGCATCGATTTCCAGATCCCGGACATCCTGCAGGAAAAAGTTCCGGGTGGGCTGTTCGTCGAACCGGTAATCCCCCGGCGGAATTACGAACTTCCCCGCCCCCGCCTTCACCGCCGTCTGGAAATCCCGCATCAGTTTCACCGTGCGGGTGCGCTGCGCCGCAAGGTCCGCCTCAGTCCACTTCGCAATCTCCGGCGGATAGGCGTCATTCGCCCCAGACGTCAGCGCCAGCACCAGCGCCGCCAGCATCAACAGAGTTTTCTTCATCATCTTCTTTCCTTACAGGGTGTTCAGAAACGAGACCCACCACGTTTCGCCCCAGATGTCGTCGATATTGTTGTAAAGTTCGGCATAGCTTTTGTTGTCCACCCGGCCGTCCGCCATCATCACGTTCGCCCGGTTCTGATGGCGGCGGCTCGCCACGCCGATATTGGAGGTGGTCAGCCAATCCTTCTGCTTCGGGCTGCGCACCTGAATCGCCCCGTGCTTGGCCACCGTTCCGGGCGTACTGCACCATTCGGAGTCGAGCACCGCCGCCCGCTGTCCCGGCTGCGGAATCCGCGTCAGCTTGATCGGCAGCGTCTTCGCACCGCGCGGATAGGCGCCCGCCCCGTCCACTCCCGGAATCGGAATGATCATCCGATCCACATTGCAGCCGTAGGAAAAGGAATTGTTGATTACTGCCGTGACTCCCGGTGTCGACTTGCTGACCGGCGTTGACGGGCAGAGCCAGATTCCCGAACACGGAATGCGCGGATTCTTATTTTCCGCATCCCGGATCGTCTCCGGCTCCGGCAGGCCGCCCGCCATATACAGCAGGTCCTGCCATGTACGGTTTTTATCCCCGTCCAACAGCCACGCCGCGACCGGCACACAATCGTTGTTTTCCATCGTGTAAACCGTGAACCCTGTACCGATCTGTTTTAAATTGCTGGTGCATTTGATGCTCTTCGCCCGCTCCCGCGCTCCGTTCAGAGCCGGCAGCAGCATCGCCGCCAGAATCGCGATGATTGCAATCACAACCAGCAGTTCGATCAGCGTAAAATTCCACTTTCTACCGCCATGCCTGTTTCCACGCCGCATCAGCCTGTTTTCTCTTGCGTTATCCATATTCCCTCCTTGATAAACGGGTTGTCTGTTTTAAAAGTCATATTTACCTGCCGGCCTCATGCCGTCCGATGTCAACCTTGGAGTGCGGAGCCCGAAGGGCTTGCTCCCGCTCCGCTTTCCAATCGCACATGACCATGTAGTTATACTTAAGTTTAATTCGCCTTTCCGTATCATTACCGGCCACAAACTGGGTGCCAGTCGTTTGCGGATGGCTCCGGAGGGCCTTTTCAAGGCCTGCCCGCCTGCGGCGTGCACGATCGCCCGTCCGGACCTCCCCGCTCGCCTCGGAACTCCCGTTGACTTGCGAAGCACTCCCATTCGCGGGTGCGGCTTTGCCGCTTACTTGTCGGGCTGCGCCCGCCAACCCTTCATCGTTCGCTGCGCTCACTACGCCAGGGGGGGCTTCGCTCACTACGTTCGGCTTCGTCACTATCGTTCCTCGTTACTTGCTGCCGCAAGTAATGCCCTCACATTCGTTCGCGGCGCGAACCCGCGCTTATTGTGCGCCGCATAAGCGGTCATGGAAACCAACCAATGCCTGCCAGTGCCAGCCGCCGCGCGACCCCGAAGGGCGTAGAGCGCGCACCCGGCAGCGGCACCTTGCCGCCCGCGCGCCCCGAAGGGCGTAGAGCGCGCACCCGGCAACGGCACCTTGCCGCCCTGTTCTTTAATATTATGACGAAAAAAGGTCGAAAAGTCAATTGCCATCGATACCAAAAACACGACATCCGATATCAGTTTTCAGACATTTCCTGAAACTTTCGGGGAGTCATGCCGCGATGCTTCCTGAAAAAGGCGATGAAGTAGCTTGGGGAACTGAAGCCGAGTGTTTTGGCGACTTCGCCGACCATCGCGCCGGCGCGCAGCATCTGTTCGGCATTGGCCAGGCGGCGGGAGATGATATACGCATTCAGCGTCATGCCGGTTTCGGCCTGGAAAATCCGGTTGAACTGGCGCTCTCCCACTCCCGACAGCCGGATGAAATCCTGCTGGTCGACCGTTCCGTTGATGCGATCCTCGACCAACATGCGGATATATTTGATCAATTCCGGGCGGGACGCGGGCGCGGGACGGGAGGCCTCCGGCGCCCGGTCCGGCCCCGCCAGAAAGCCGCGCAGCAGCTCAAGGATGCTTCCGTAAAGCAGAAACTCCGCGATTTTCCGGTCGATCCGCCCGCCGGACGCCACGCAATCGTCCAGTCCGGCCAGACGGGCGCGGACTCCGGGGGACGGCGACAGCGCAAAGCCGCACTCGCGAATCCGCTCCGGCAATGCGGCGAGCAACTGCGCCGCCTGCGACGAATGCGGCGAAAACTGCAACTCCGCCGAGCGGATCACCGAAACCTCCTCCATCGAAAAACGGTAATGCAGCGTCGAGGGCGGAATCAGCACCATCCGGAAATTCTCCCCGGTGTTCTCCATGCGCACCTCGTCGATCACATAGGTCATCGCGCCCGACCTGATCCAGGCCAGTTCGTAGACCGGATGTTCATGTTCCGGCACCCGCGCCCCCGCCAGATGCACAAGGTCATGCACCACCGCGACCCGGATGCCGATGTCGTCGAACACCAGCGGCGCAGCCGCCGCCAGCAGTTCGCCCATGAAGCGGTTAAAGAGAAAAACCTGACTGTGAAGTTCCTGATACATAACGCATATCATATTACCGTTTTCCCGGAAATTCAAGCGCCGTCCCTGCTTCTCTCCGCGCGGCTACAAATTTTTTGCAATATTTTCCGATCGCTCTCTTGACAAACCGACATTTCTGCATCATAATTACTGGTAACCGAATAATATGGGATAATATCCAGTCGCCGACTAAGGAGGAGCCATGAAACAGTATTCGTTACGGTATCCGCATATTCATCAACTCTCACGGCTCCCGATATTTGCCGCAGCCCAGGCGAGATTCCGCAAAAACAGGATGAAAATATGCAGTTTCACTCTTATTGAGCTGCTCGTGGTGATAGCCATCATCGCGATACTGGCGAGCATGCTGCTGCCGGCGCTGAACCAGGCGCGGGAGCGGGCGAATGCGATCAAATGCACCAGCAACCTCAAGCAGACCGCGCTGGCGCTGCTGAACTACAGCGGCGACTACGACGACTACATCATCTTTTCCAACAAACAGGACTACGGCATCTGGGGCTGGCAGCTGTACGAATGCGGCTATGTGCGCGGCACGTTGTGGCTGGTTCCCTCGCTGAGCTGCCCGTCGCAGCCCCCGACTTTGAAAGACACGCTGGACCGTACCCCCGGCGTCACCGACGTGCAGTTTGAAACCACCTACCAGTACGCGCTGAATATGCTGATGTCGCCGCGGCTGTGGGAGGGGGGCAAGCAATTGAACAAGCTCAGCCAGCTGCGTGAGCCGGGCAAAACCGCCAATGTGCTGGAAACGGAGGGGCAGTCGTACACCTACCCGCACATGTCCGAAATGGATCCGGCATGGAAGCTGGCACGCCGCCACAACGGCGGCAGCTCCTCGAATGTCGCCTTCTTCGACGGGCATGTGTCCAATTACATCCGGATTCCCTTCGATCCGACGTGGGACAAAAGCCGTTTCTGGAACGGCACCGTCGCCGCCTCCAACATCACCATTTTCTTCTGAAAGGCCCGATATGAAACGACTTCTGCTCGCCGCCCTGCTGACGTTCGCCGCCGGATCGTTCGCCGCAGAGGCGACCCCGCAATGGCCCTTCGACCGCCGCGCCCCCGAGGAACTGCGCAAGATGGAGCGCAAGGTGTTCGCCCACTACTTTTCGCAGTTCCCCGTTTCCATCGACGACGGCAATCCCGACGGTGATTATTATGCGAAGGGCTATCTCTCCCCCGACGGCGAAAACGGCATCCATCGTCCCTACGGACGTTTCATCAACCAGCGCCCGCTCCCGCGTCTGCCGCGGCTGGTGCCGGACTGGCACGAGCTCGACGTCTATGACGAGGTCCGCATGGCCGCCGAAACCGGCATGGACGGCTTTGCCTACAACATCCTGACCACCACCGGTTCGCACTGGGAGAGGCTGCTGACGCTGATGAAGCAGGTCAACAAATACGGCAAAGGCTTCAAAATCCTGATCATGCCGGATATGACCGCCGAATTTTCGGAACATCCCGAACGGATGGTTCCCGCGCTGCTGAAGATCGCCGGAGATCCGAGCCTCTACCGCGACGGCTCCGGCAAGCTGGTGATCGCCCCCTACAACGCATACGCCCAGCCGCCGCAATGGTGGAAAGGACGGCTCGCTGAGCTGAAAAGCCACGGCGTCGACGTCGTCTTCATGCCCGGCTTCCAGGGCTGGTGGAAGTATCTGAAGGACTACCGCGAACTGTGCTGGGGCTTTTTTGACTGGGGCACCAGCGCGCTCGACGAACAGCTCGGCTGGCGGCGGCAGGCGCTGCGCGAAACGGACCGGTACGGGAAGGTGTTCATGGCGCCGGTCCGGCCGCAGGACTGCCGCCCGCGCGCCGGAATGGCCGGGGAGGCGCACAACTCCGAACTCTTCCGCGCGATGTGGCAGACCGCGATCGACTACAACGCGGGCTGGGTCCAGCTCGTGACCTGGAGCGACTACTCCGAAGGCACCGAAATCGCCCCCTCCACCGGTACGCGCTGGGCGTTCTACGACCTGACCGCCTACTATACCAGCTACTTCAAGACCGGCAAGCCGCCGAAGATCGAGCGGGACGCGATCTACTGGTTCCACCGCCGCCAGCACACCGACGCGCCGTATGATAAAACGCAGCAGACGCGCGGCCCCTTCCGCATCGTCGGCACGCCGCACAACGAAATCGAGCTTCTCGGCTTCCTGAAAGCTCCCGGCACGTTGCGCATCACGCTGAACGGCAAGGTTCACGAGCAGGCGTTTCCGGCGGGGATGCACTCCTTCAAGATTCCGCTGGAATGCGGGCGGCCCGAATTTTCACTGATCCGGGACGGCCGGGAGCTGATCAGACTGACCGGGCACCAGGAGATTGTCAGAAGCAATCCCTATCAGGATATGCTCTATTATGCCGACGGCGGCACCGCCGAAGCCCCCCGCATCTGGACCGGACCGGAAAAAAAGACGGTCGCCCCGGAGCTCGGCAAATTGATCCGGCAGGTCTCCTTCCCCGGCTTCCCGCTCGTCTCCGGCAAAGGCGGCAAACCGCGGGAGGTCGGCTTCGGCGGTTCGTTCCGCATCCCCGACGAAAGCGAGGCGGTGTTCCACGTCAGGCGCATGGATGTCAAAGCGGATCACGGCTGGGTCGCGCTCTTCCTGAGCGCCGCGACGGCGGATGGCAGGAGCCGCTTCAACCTGACGCCGCGCACCGCAAAGCAGACCTATATTTCCGGCTCCCACCCCGGCACGCCGTTCCGGGTGGTGCGCGACAACTTTCAGGTGGAATATCCGGCCATCTACCGGCTCCGCCGCACCGGCGGGAAATTGCAGTTCCTCTACGGCAACTATGTCGTCGCCGAGGTCGATGAAAAAGAGTACGGCAAGCTCGACCGACCTTCCATTTCGATTTCGGCGGAAAAGCCGGAGGACGGCGGGCTGCTCGAATTTTCCGCGATCGAACTGCGCCGGCTGCCCTGAACCGGCTTGACATCCGCCTGCTCCGCTGTTATACTATGCTTCAATACAAAACAGCGGAGCAATCATGTCCAATCAGGAATTTCCGGAAAAAGCCGAATCCTACCACGGCTATCGCCTGCACCGTTTCACCTTTGACGGCTGCGAATGCTTCATCGTCGAACCGCACCGGCCGCGCCCCGGCCGCGAATGGTTGTGGAAAGCCGAATTTTTCGAAGCGTTCCCCGCCTTTGAGCTCGCGATGCTGGAACGGGGCTTTTACCTCGCTTTCATCACCGTCGGCAACACTTTCGGCTGCCCCGATGCGCTGGAGCATTGGGATGCGTTTTACCGCGAACTCACCACCCGTTACGGCTTCGCCCGCCGGGCCATCCTGTTCGGCCTGAGCCGCGGCGGTCTCTATATCTACAACTGGGCCGCGAAAAATCCCGGCAAAGTCGCCTGTCTCTACGCCGACAATCCGGTCTGCGATTTCAAAAGCTGGCCGGGCGGCAAAGGCGTCGGGCCCGGCAGCCCGGAAGATTGGCAAAAGCTCCTGCGCGACTATCACTTCGCCACCGAAGCCGAAGCCCTCTCCTGGCCCGGCAACCCGGTCGACAACCTCAAGCCGCTCGCCGAAGCCGGGATTCCGGTGATCCACGCCGCCGCAACCGACGACGAAGTCGTACCGGTCAGCGAAAACACCGACATCCTGGAACCGCGCTACCGCGCCCTCGGCGGCGTCATCGGAGTAATCCGCCACCCCGGCAAACATCATCCCCACGGCCTTCAAGACCCCACCCCGATTATCAACTTCATCCTGAAGCACAAACTCACGTGAATCGGGGATTTCGCTCCTCTCGGAGCGACCAAGGCGCTTCGCCCTTGGAACCCGACCGG
>ERZ1034984.252-NODE-252-length-61276-cov-53.354846_pt1 | contig 61276 bp, 64 predicted proteins | sample MGYA00520589_ERZ1034984 | MGnify/ENA primary metagenome ERZ1034984 (study PRJEB33766, sample SAMN09781790) | gut metagenome | biome: gut microbiome | host: Homo sapiens | place: Madagascar | study: EMG produced TPA metagenomics assembly of the PRJNA485056 data...
GCACCTCAAAAACACCATCATACACTAAATCAGTAAGTTGGCAGCATCACCGCCACAGGCACCAATATCAACAGCGTAACGCAAAATATCAAAAGCGGCGGGAAAGCTGACACAACAATTATATCCTCCGGGAGCCGGCAGGTTGTTGAGAAAGATGGTACGGCAATTGGCAGCAATATTAGCGCCGGAGGCTCGCTGATTGTCTATACCGGCGGTATTGCACATGGGGTTAACCAGGAGACGGGCAGTGCTTTAGTTGCCAACACGGGCGCAGGGACTGATATCGAAGGATACAACAAGCTCTCTCACTTCACTATTACCGGAGGGGAGGCTAATTATGTTGTGCTGGAAAATACCGGCGAACTGACGGTAGTGGCTAAAACCTCGGCGAAAAATACCACCGTTGATGCTGGCGGTAAACTGATCGTCCAGAAGGAGGCCAAAACAGATACCACCAGACTTAACAATGGCGGCATTCTGGAGGTTCAGGACGGTGGAGAGGCTAAGCATGTAGAGCAACAATCCGGCGGCGCATTAATTGCTTCCACGACTTCCGGAACACTTATCGAAGGAACCAACAGTTATGGTGATGCTTTCTACATCAGGAATTCAGAAGCTAAAAATGTAGTGCTGGAAAACGCTGGCTCATTAACAGTCGTCACTGGTTCCCGGGCAGTTGATACGATTATTAATGCCAACGGCAAAATGGATGTTTATGGAAAAGATGTTGGCACTGTACTTAATAGTTCTGGCACCCAAACAATATATGCCAGTGCCACTTCTGATAAAGCAAATATCAAAGGTGGCAAGCAAACGGTATATGGTTTAGCCACTGAGGCAAATATCGAAAGTGGTGAACAAATTGTTGATGGTGGGTCAACAGATAAAACACACATCAATGGTGGCACGCAAACCGTTCAGAATTATGGTAAGGCGATCAATACCGATATCGTCTCTGGCCTACAACAAATTGTGGCAAACGGGACAGCGGAAGATTCCATTATTAATGGCGGTTCACAGGTAGTTAATGAGGGCGGTCTGGCTGAAAACTCGGTGCTTAATGACGGCGGCACACTCGATGTGCGGGAGCAAGGCAGCGCAACGGGGATACAGCAGAGTAGCCAGGGCGCGTTGGTTGCAACCACCAGGGCGACGCGGGTCACAGGGACACGCGCTGATGGCGTCGCGTTCAGCATCGAGCAGGATGCGGCGAACAATATCCTGCTGGCAAATGGCGGCGTGTTAACCGTGGAGTCAGACACCACTTCCGCCAAAACACAGGTCAATGCGGGCGGTCGGGAGATCGTCAAAACAAAAGCCACTGCGACAGGCACGACGCTCACCGGCGGCGAACAAATCGTCGAGGGGGTGGCGAATGAGACAACAATTAACGACGGCGGAATACAAACAGTTTCAGCTAACGGAGAGGCAATAAAAACAAAGATCAATGAAGGCGGTACGCTGACAGTCAACGATAATGGCAAAGCGACAGATATCGTCCAGAACAGCGGTGCCGCTCTCCAGACGAGCACGGCTAACGGTATTGAAATCAGCGGTACTCACCAGTACGGTACTTTTTCCATTTCCGGCAATTTAGCGACCAATATGTTGCTGGAAAATGGCGGTAATTTATTGGTATTAGCAGGTACCGAAGCTCGCGACTCCACGGTTGGCAAGGGTGGGGCAATGCAAAACCTGGGTCAGGACTCCGCCACAAAGGTTAACTCTGGCGGGCAATATACCCTTGGGCGGTCAAAAGATGAGTTTCAGGCTCTGGCCCGGGCAGAAGATCTCCAGGTCGCTGGCGGTACGGCAATCGTCTACGCAGGTACGCTGGCGGATGCATCGGTCAGTGGCGCGACAGGAAGCCTGTCGTTAATGACGCCACGGGATAATGTTACGCCAGTTAAACTCGAAGGGGCGGTCCGGATTACCGATAGCGCGACATTGACTCTGGGAAATGGCGTCGATACCACGCTTGCCGACCTGACGGCTGCCAGCCGGGGCAGTGTCTGGCTTAACAGCAATAATTCCTGTGCAGGTACCAGCAACTGCGAATATAGAGTAAACAGTTTGCTACTCAACGACGGTGATGTTTATTTGTCAGCACAAACAGCAGCGCCTGCCACAACTAACGGTATCTACAATACGCTGACAACCAATGAACTTTCCGGTAGCGGTAATTTCTACCTGCATACCAACGTTGCAGGCTCCCGGGGCGATCAACTGGTCGTCAACAACAACGCCACTGGTAATTTTAAAATCTTTGTTCAGGATACCGGCGTCAGCCCACAGTCTGACGACGCGATGACGCTGGTGAAAACAGGGGGAGGGGATGCTTCGTTTACGCTGGGCAATACCGGCGGTTTCGTTGATCTTGGGACCTATGAGTATGTCCTGAAAAGTGACGGCAACAGCAACTGGAACCTGACCAATGATGTCAAACCCAACCCGGACCCCATCCCAAATCCAAAGCCAGACCCAAAACCCGATCCAAAGCCAGACCCAAATCCAAAACCAGACCCTACTCCCGATCCAACGCCGACACCCGTTCCGGAGAAACGCATTACGCCTTCTACGGCAGCCGTACTCAATATGGCAGCAACATTACCGTTGGTATTTGATGCTGAGCTAAACAGTATTCGCGAGCGGTTGAACATAATGAAAGCGAGTCCACACAACAATAATGTCTGGGGGGCGACGTATAACACCCGTAATAATGTCACCACCGATGCGGGTGCCGGGTTTGAGCAGACGCTGACCGGAATGACAGTGGGGATCGACAGCCGTAATGATATTCCTGAAGGAATTACCACGCTAGGCGCTTTTATGGGCTATTCCCATTCACATATCGGTTTTGATCGCGGAGGACATGGCAGTGTGGGCAGTTATTCTCTGGGCGGCTATGCCAGTTGGGAACATGAAAGTGGTTTCTATCTGGACGGTGTCGTGAAGCTGAACCGTTTTAAAAGTAACGTAGCAGGTAAAATGAGCAGCGGTGGAGCCGCCAATGGCAGTTACCACAGCAACGGGCTGGGCGGTCACATTGAAACCGGGATGCGATTTACCGATGGTAACTGGAACCTGACGCCGTATGCATCGTTAACGGGGTTCACCGCTGATAACCCCGAATATCATTTATCCAATGGCATGAAATCGAAATCAGTCGATACCCGCAGTATATATCGTGAACTGGGCGCAACGCTGAGTTACAACATGCGTCTGGGGAACGGTATGGAAGTTGAGCCGTGGCTGAAGGCGGCTGTGCGCAAAGAATTTGTCGATGATAACCGGGTGAAAGTGAATAGTGACGGTAATTTCGTCAATTATTTGTCGGGCAGACGTGGAATATACCAGGCAGGTATTAAAGCCTCATTCAGCAGTACGTTAAGCGGGCATCTTGGGGTGGGGTATAGCCATAGTGCCGGTGTGGAATCCCCGTGGAACGCGGTAGCTGGTGTGAACTGGTCGTTCTGACCATCAACGAAAAAGCCCACATCTGTGGGCTTTCATGTTACCAGGAGCCGCGGCTCCTTTGCGTATCCTTTTATGTCTCCTCACCGTCTGGTCGGTGTTTTGCTGAGACTTCTAACTTACTGTTTTTGTTGGTGTTGTCCTTACACCGTCCAATCATGATTGGTGGGCTGGCGGAGTCTGAATTGGTTGTTTAACTTGTTGTTTAATAGCTGATAACCTTCAATTCAATTTTCATTTTGGTCCCATTGTTGGTCCTAAAAGAAAATGTCAGGTTTTTTGCAGGGGAGGGAAGGTTACAGCAGGAGCTTTTTCGTCTGTGAGATTAGCATTTTGCTTTCCTTTAGTCTGCTCTGTATTTAATCGTTTATTTCACGTTAGTTTTTAGCAAGTCGGTAGAGCGCCTTGCTCGCAGAATATCTACTACGGAAATATACGGAGTCTGTTCCTGCCAGCTAAATCCCTTCCTGTCGATACGCACCAGTTCGTATTTCTCCACCAGAAAATTCACAGTATCAGCCAGCGTGATACCAGCATCGATATGTTCCTGTATAACTCGTTCCTCACTGAACGGTGTGTCGTTGAGGGTCAGACCATAGTGTTGTTCCAGCAGGTGTGTCAGTAGCATTTTCCAGACAGCCACGGGTGACAGGCAGGGTTTCGCCGCCCGCTGGGTTGTTGCAGGTAAAGTATTCATGTTTGCTCTCGTGAAGGTAATTAACGCTGAGTGGGGTAAATGGCGATGTATACGTAGCCGCAACTGCCAAGGGTGTCGGCTTCACAGGTGAAACCGTTGTGGTACAGGATGACGCAGTGGGCATGTTGGGGGCTGACTTCACCGGTGGTCAGCATCGATTCCATCTGGCGGATAAAGTGCGGGAATGTTTCATCCAGCTTCCGGCATTCGGCGTCACTGAATCTACCGGTGATGCTGGCCCGGTCAGCCAGGTAGTGCAGTCGGTTACCCTCCTGCACCAGACGGGCTCCCAGGCGCGGCGTGATAGCCCGCTGCAGGCCCCATGTGATATTGCTCATTTATAAGCTCCTTTACTGTTAGTTCAGGGTGATGCTCATCAGGCAGGTATAAGGTCCGTTGCGGTCCTGGCGGCGTTCGGCGTATACCGCAAGGACACCTTTGATATCCGGAACGTCCCTGCCGGTGTAATGGCAGACGCTACCGTGCCACTGATATTTTCCGCCGCAGTAGCGAAAGATCCGGGACTCAGGATGCTGGCGGTATATCGTCATTGCCCGGCGTTTACTGATAATTCTCATGTCATACCTCACAACAGACCGTGTTCTGCGAACGAATAGATTTGCCTGCCACCGACAATCAGGTGGTCAGGGACGCGGATATCCACCAGCTGAAGCACCTGAACCAGTCGCTGCGTGAGGGTTTTGTCGGCCTGGCTAGGTGTCGTCTCGCCGGAAGGATGGTTATGCGCGAGTATCACCGCCGCCGCGTTGAAGTGCAGAGCACGTTTGACCACCTCCCGGGGATGCACCTCGGTGCGGTTAATCGTGCCGGTGAAGAGCGTTTCATGGGCAATCAACTGATTCTGGTTGTCCAGATACAACACCCGGAACTCTTCCCGCTCAAGCGCGGCCATATGCAGTCGCAGCCATTCACGTACGGCGTGGGTAGAGGTGAAGGCTACGCCGGGCTCATGCAGGTGGCGGTCCAGAGCCCTGAGCGCCCGCTGAATGAGACGCCGGTCCTGTGGCGTCATCTCGCCGGGTAAAAAGGAAAGCTGTTTCATCTGTTGCTCCTTCGGTCAGTCGATAATACGCAGAATGGCGTGAGCCTCTGGATGTTGCATGGCATACTCCCGCAGGCGGTAATAGTGTGCGGTCATCGCGTCACATTCTGTACGGCAGGCATGGTGGCTATACGCAATCAGGCAGACAGCAATACCTGCTGCTTCTGCACTCATTTGGGCATCGTTACCGTTCAGGCAGTTAAACAGACGCCATGTCTCATCGTTGTCAGGCTCGGGGGACATAAATGCGCCGCCATTGCTGAGGGTGTAGAACGACCAGATACCACCGCTGTAGCCCTCACAGAAGCGGTCCATCCAGGCGAAGATATGCGGCTCCAGGAGTAGCCACTGCGGGATAGCGCCAAAGTACTGTGGCCAGAAATCGATACGCTGTTCATCGGGGACCGGCGTGACGGTCAGTTCAAATTCGGGTTGGTTAGCGGGTGCGAGGTCGTGCTGCGTCTGTGTTGTCATGGGTATGTCTCCGTCAATAAAAACGCCAGCGGCGATGGCTGGCGTATGGGGATATAAAGTGTGTTCGGGGAGGTGAATGCGGGTAAATGCTTCGCGATCAGCGGGTGGCCGTGTCTGTACGGATGCCTGAGGTGCGGATATAGCGGTTAAGACCTTCACCGGCATCCGGCTCAAAGTTCCATGCCCGCCAGACCATCCGGCCTTCAGTATCACGAACCACCAGACGGAAGTGACTGCCCTGGTCGTCTTCGAGTGTGATATTGCTGTACGTGGTAGTGACCGCTTGCGCTTGTCTCCGGGTGAAAGGCCCCGGTGGCAGCAACACGGATTGGGTCATTTTCGGACTCCTGATAAAAGAAAACCCCGGCAGCCTGCTAGCTGTCGGGGTGGATTTGCTGGGGAAGATACTACTATCAGTCGTTGCTGCAGTCTCCGAGAGTGGACAGAACTTTCTCAGCGTTCTTCCGGTCCGCAGTGAAGGTCCCTGCTTTGTGGTCATTGACGTAGACGTCGAACTGCCCGGCCTCAGAGATATTGCTGATGAAGTCAAACCAGGCGTTATCGCCGTTACGCCAGCCTAGGCTGGACGGAATAATGTACTGCTGGTGATCCATCACTACGGTGATAGTAGTGTCGTCATCGTGCGAACTGACCATCTTGTCATCGGCAAGGGTAAGAAAGACTGAATGCTGATAGAAACCATTCTGGTCCGGGTTCCCTGTGCAGTTGATGGTAAACGTCTTTCCGCTGGCTTCGGTCACGCTGTATTCCGTATTGCCCTGACCGTAACCCTGCTGCCAGAACCCCGGGATAGCAGAGGCATTAAAGCTCGCGAGCAGTACACCCACCAGCACAAACCGACTTAGTGAACGTATTGTCATTTCTGTTTCCTTTATCGTTGTTTTTATTCCTGATTGTCAGGGTTTGAGGGTATCAGCAGTCGCCCCATCAGTTTGCCGTCATGGGCGTACTCAAAGTATTTTTCTTTGGTATACGGGTCCGTCACCTCCTGGTATTCCAGTTTGATGTTATCGGCAATACACAGCGCATTCATCAGTGGCTGGACGGTTTTTTCCTGCATATCCACGAGGTAGTAGTAACTGCCATCCTCGCAGCCATCGGGCGACTGGCGGGTACGTAAAACCTGCAAGGTGGGACCGGATAAGTAGTCAACCTGTGACCATTCTTCGCTGACATCATCCTGGTGGCTGACCACATCACTGAAACGCGGTGGGGTGAGGTCCTTAAATTTACTGATGGCCTTCAGGTCATCACTTCTGTCATCGCATGCGATGAGAAACAGAGTGGTGGCAACCAGCGCCAGCAGAGGCAGTGTTTTACGTTTCATTATTTTTTTCCTGAAATCAGACGAACCACTTTGGCAAAGACATAAATGCCCACGAAAATACCCACCGGCACGCCGACGAACGGTGTCAGCGCGACACTGGCAGCACCGGCTGCGCCACCTCCCGTCAGCAGTGCGGCAACAGTGGCAAGGGTCAGGGCCGCGAGACTGTCGGACACCCCGGTTTTGTTCAGAATGATGACGATGACAACAATGGCGATAATGGCAATAACGGGCATAGGGCTCCTCCCTGTTGCCGGGTTGATAACAACGCTTACGCTATTCTGGTGGGCTGTCGGCCGGAACAAACGTAAGCAGTGACTGCTGGATAAAGCGAAAATGGGGTAAGGACTGAATAAAGCCCGGGTCTTCAACAAGACGACACAGACTGTCGTTACGCCGGAAAGTCTCCTGCAGGGGCTGAACCAGATGGATTTCATCCAGGGTGAATACGGCGATATGTCCGTCGTGTTCCGCCACCAGATACCAGGCCTGCTGGTGGATGAGTAACCGGCAGGGAGCCAGCCGCTCACAGCGCTGCCCCTCGGCAATCAGCGTCACCCGCTTGCGCCCGGTAATAGCCTGAATCAGTCGCCAGAAACACAATGCGCCTGACGGCGAAGAAACCGGACTGGCTGGTGCTATTACGCAGGGGGACTCATCGCACATCAGCAGTGCGTTCACCAGACGACGGTCAAAACCTGGAAAAAGACCGGCCATCCCGCTGCGGTGGGCAAAGATAAGCACGTCGGGAACCATCTGCGTCTCACTGCCCGCAGTGCGTAAGCGGCAATATCCGGACTGATACTCCAGGTCCAGATACATCAGCCGCTCGCGAAAATCACGCCGCAGCGTGCGCACCGACACACCAAACTCAGCGGCCAGCTTACGCACACTCAGCGTTTCCCCCACCACCAGACGGCTGATTATCAGTGACAGTCTGACAGCCAGCCGGTCATGGCGGCGTTCTGCCTGTGTCATGAGACGTTCTCCGTGGAATTTAACTGACTGAAAATGATGTGATTATTTTAAATAGAGGGGCGGACAGGGTATGGACACAGCAGAAACTATTTTTTATTTCTGCAAAAGCCAGATGTAGCGGGGGTTACAGGCCATCCCTCGTCGAGTGAGGACCGCCAGCACGTTGCAATGCGGACAGGTGGTGTCCGATATTAACAACGAGGCAACATGAAACGGTCACTGCAGTTGCGTGAACATCGCTTCCGCCATCACCCACAGTGCCCGGTTAAGTTTCACGTCCCCGTCAATACCGCGAACGGCACGAGTATGCGACCGTCCTCCTTTGGCGTTACGCCCACTGAGACCGCCCTTAATCAGGTTCTCCTGAATACGCTGGTACGTGGTCCACAGGTCATTGCTCTCATCCTGCCAGCGGCGTGGGGAGAGTATTTGCGACTCCGTCACCGGCTGGTGGTCTTCACCAAAGCGGTATATGAGCGCAGCTTTTGCCAGTGCCTGCTGTGCCGGAGGCGGCAACAGCAACGACTGCATGGCATCCCGTTTCTCCTCCACCCGGTCAAAAATCCCCAGTACCTCATACGCGCCTTCAATCACCTGACTCACCACGTCCCCCTTGTGCGGCACCCGCACCTCGCCAAACGACTCACCACAGACAAGGCCGTTCTGACAAACCGCACGAAATAGTCCCGGCAGCATCTGGTACGAACTGCTGCCATCGTGAGAGTTGAGCAGGATTATTTCCGGCACCTGCTTACCGGTTATCTGTCCCTCACGCCGTAGACGCAGCATATGCTTGGTGTGTTCGCGACGCTCCGGATCACGCACACGGGTCTGACAGGCAAAGAATGGCTGGAAGCCTTCTCGCTGCAGGCTGTCCAGCAAGGAGATGGTGGGTATATAGGTGTAGCGTTCACTACGGGATTCATGTTTGTCCTCGCTGAACACACTGGGCACCACGCGAAACAGCTCCTCGCGGGTTAACGGACGGTCACGACGAATAATGTTTGCAGCGCCAAAGCGCGAAGCCAGACGGGTCATAAGCAGACTCCTCATAACGGGAAAACAAATAAAGGGGATCCCCGTCGCATCGGCGACAAGGTCAGGGAAATAACAGGGATGGATTAAATACTCAGAAGAAGAAATCCCAGACGGCGCGGGCCACAGAGACCACGGTGGTGCGCACGGCCTGAATGACGGCCCGCACTGGTGTGGATATCAGAGGAAAGGCACTGATGCTATCGAGTAGAGCACCGACGGTTTCACCAAAATCGCTTCGAGCCTGTTCCCGGACTACCGTCGTGCGAAAGGAAGGCTGGAGTTGCGACACCACCGGGCTGGTGGCCTCACGTGGCAGGCACTTAATCATCCGCTCGGCCATCACCCTAAGCCCCCATTGTAGACGGACCGACACAGCACACACCGGATGTACGGGCTGGAACAGCTCATGCAGCAGGCAGATTTTGCGGCTGATATTCTGCTGCTGCGCGGTGGACAACGGTCCCCCACCGCTGGTGGGTTCGGCCTTGTCCGACTGGCTTATAACAAACAGCACTTTATGCCGGTATGCCTCCCCAATCACCTGATGATAAAAGTGCTCATCCACTGCCAGTGCCCGGTCATCAGCCTTAATCAGCCACAGCACTAGGTCGAGGCGAGAAAGCTGATCTCGGTACAACGCAGCATACTCGGTATCGCGAGTGCCACTTTCGCCCACGCCGGGTAGATCCATCAGCGTCATATAGCAGTCGCCAACCTGCAGTCGAAAGCGCAGTGGCTCACGTGTACAGGCCGCGACATCGCTGACCGGTGATACCTCACTGGCAAACAGGGCATTGCAGAGTGAGGATTTACCGGCACCGCTCTTACCCATAATGCCGATTACTGGCTCGTAATGGGTTAACTGATTTATCTGCTGCAATATACGTTCAGACACCCACTGTGGCAGGCCAGCAAGCGATTGCTGAAACGACTTCAAACCTTCAGAATTGTTCATTAGCTACTCCTCTGAAAAATTATACAAAAACGGCAGAATCGTGAGATTCTGCCGTTAATCGGGTATGTTCAGAAGAATGATATCTATCTGAAAATAATTTGAATTAAGGTAAGAGACGTGAATCGCCACAGGTTTAACAGACACCTCAGAGTCATTTAAGATGACTTAAAGAGAGGTACCCATGAGCGGTAAGCGTTATCCCGAAGAGTTTAAAATTGAAGCAGTCAAACAGGTTGTTGATCGCGGTTATTCTGTTGCCAGCGTTGCAACACGTCTCGATATCACCACCCACAGCCTTTACGCCTGGATAAAGAAGTACGGTCCGGATTCTTCCACTAATAAAGAACAGTCAGATGCTCAGGCCGAGATCCGCCGTCTCCAGAAAGAGCTGAAGCGGGTTACCGACGAACGGGACATATTAAAAAAAGCCGCGGCGTACTTCGCAAAGCTGTCCGACTGAGGTACGCCTTTATCCGTGACAACACCTGTTGCTGGCCTGTTCGCCTGCTCTGTCGGGTGCTGGATGTTCATCCCAGTGGTTTTTACGCCTGGCTTCAGCAGCCGCATTCACAACGCCATCAGGCAGACCTGAGACTGACAGGACAGATTAAACAGTTCTGGCTGGAATCGGGATGCGTCTATGGTTATCGCAAAATCCATTTGGATCTGCGGGACAGCGGGCAACAGTGCGGAGTGAACAGAGTCTGGCGACTGATGAAACGTGTCGGCATAAAGGCTCAGGTCGGATACCGGAGCCCGCGGGCTCGTAAAGGCGAGGCCAGTATCGTGTCGCCCAACAGGCTTCAGCGACAGTTCAATCCGGATGCTCCGGATGAACGTTGGGTAACGGACATAACCTACATCAGGACCCACGAAGGCTGGCTGTATCTTGCCGTGGTTGTTGATCTGTTCTCACGCAAAATTATCGGCTGGTCCATGTAATCCCGGATGACAAAAGACATTGTCCTGAACGCACTGCTGATGGCTGTATGGCGGCGTAATCCCCAAAAACAGGTGCTGGTTCATTCGGATCAGGGCAGTCAGTACACAAGCCATGAATGGCAGTCGTTCCTGAAATCACACGGCCTGGAGGGCAGCATGAGCCGTCGCGGTAACTGCCATGATAATGCGGTTGCAGAAAGCTTTTTCCAGTTGTTGAAACGCGAACGGATAAAGAAAAAGATCTACGGAACGCGGGAAGAAGCCCGCAGCGATATTTTTGATTACATCGAAATGTTTTATAACAGTAAGTGTCGGCATGGTTCTAGCGATCAGATGTCACCGACAGAATATGAAAACCAGTATTATCAACGGCTCGGAAGTGTCTAAATTATCCGTGGCGATTCAGGGCATTCACTGGAACCTGACTTAAATCGGTTAAGAAAGTACCAAGGAAGCGAACACAACCTAATTGCAGGGCGACACCAAACCGGTTGTGCTCACTGCGTCGCAGAGCTATAAATGCTAGATCGGTTTCATCTAAATGAAAGTAACGAGCAAGCTGAATATCATTAGGCTCTCCGCTGAATTGCCCGTAGCTGTGTTTTTGTTCATTGGTTAGAAAGTCGACGGGCATATTCGTTCACCTTATTTAGTCGTGAATTTGGGTGTTACCAACGGAGTTCGTAAGCTTTTTTTCATCGAAATTCTCAGTAGCACAATCGCTATAGCAGCAAAAGCAGTCATAACCGATGCCATAGAGTCAATACTGTTTCCCCCTACTAATCCAACAGCAGCCCCTGCAATTGCTCCTGCGACCATTTGAAGGGAGCGTTGCAAGGCCGCTGCGCTACCTGCAACTTTACCTAAGTCTTTCAAAGCCCGATGTGTGGCGTTTGGCATGATGATTCCCGCACAGAAATTACTCATAACTACAAATGACCTGCCCCCACGATTAGTACACCCCGATGTTAGTAATGTCTTCATAAGCCACATGAGGACATCCCCATGAAGAAGCGTTTTTCCGACGAACAGATCATCAGTATTCTCCGCGAAGCCGAAGCTGGGGTACCCGCCCGTGAACTCTGCCGCAAGCATGCCATTTCCGATGCCACGTTTTACACCTGGCGTAAGAAGTATGGCGGTATGGAGGTGCCTGAAGTTAAGCGCCTGAAGTCGCTTGAGGAAGAGAACGCCAGACTCAAGAAGCTGCTTGCCGAAGCCATGCTGGATAAAGAGGCGCTTCAGGTGGCTCTTGGGCGAAAGTACTGACGACAGACCAGAAGCGGGAAGCAGTGATGTTGATGTGTGATGCGACCGGTCTGTCGCAACGTCGTGCCTGCAGGCTTACAGGTTTATCCCTGTCGACCTGCCGCTATGAGGTTCACCGTCCGGCTGCTGATGCGCATTTATCAGGGCGCATCACTGAGCTGGCACTGGAGCGCAGGCGTTTTGGCTACCGTCGTATTTGGCAGTTGCTGCGCCGTGAAGGGCTTCATGTTAATCATAAGCGCGTGTACCGGCTTTATCACCTCAGTGGCCTGGGCGTAAAACGCAGAAGATGTCGTAAAGGGCTGGCAACAGAACGTCTGCCGCTGCTCCGTCCGGCGGCGCCCAATCTGACCTGGTCGATGGATTTCGTCATGGACGCACTTTCCACCGGTCGCAGGATCAAGTGTCTTACCTGCGTCGATGATTTCACAAAGGAATGCCTGACGGTCACTGTTGCCTTTGGGATTTCAGGCGTTCAGGTCACGCGTATTCTGGACAGCATTGCACTGTTTCGAGGCTATCCGGCGACGATAAGAACTGACCAGGGGCCGGAGTTCACTTGCCGTGCACTGGAGCAATGGGCCTTTGAGCATGGTGTTGAGTTACGCTTAATCCAGCCGGGCAAGCCAACGCAGAACGGATTTATTGAGAGCTTTAACGGACGATTTCGCGATGAATGTTTGAATGAGCACTGGTTCAGCGATATCGTTCATGCTAGGAAAATTATTAATGACTGGCGGCAGGATTATAACGAATGCCGCCCGCACTCCACGCTGAATTATCAGACACCGTCTGAATTTGCAGCGGGCTGGAGAAAGGGTCATTCTGAGAATGAAGATTCCGACGTTACTAACTGAGTGTTGTATCTAATCGTGGGGGCAGGTCAATTAGCCTGGATTTGCCAACTAGTCATATCGCATTCTCTCCCCAAATCACCGATGAATTTACTGGATCGATGATCAAAGCGATAAATAGCATGATGATGGATATGCTAGCTGCTATCGCGAGAAAAGATTACCAAGATCGCCGCCGTCGTCAGGCTGAAGGAATAAAGAAAGCCAAAGAGGAAGGGAAATACAGAGGGCGACAAGCCGATTCAGATCTACACGAAAAAATCTATCAGCTACGAGTTATCAATAAGTTGAGTATCAGTGATACCGCCAAACTTACCAATGTTTCAGATCGTACAGTAATTCGCGTTGCTAAGAAGTTGGCAGGTGAGCGTTCAGCGGGGTAAGAAGCTTAGCGTACGTTTTCGTTCCATTGGGCTTCAGACCCTGACGTCTCCTGTTGATGGGCAATCAGCGCCACAGCCCGCTCGGGCGCCAGCGCGGTGGGCGCGTCGCCAAAGCGGATTCCGGCAAAAAATGGGGCGCGCGGAGTGGCAACGCTGATGCTGGCCCAGGCGCCAACGTCAGCAGGCGTGCGATGCGCTCTTGCGTTGCCGGACGCGTGCGCAAGCAGGAGGGCTCGGGATTGCCCCATCCCGGCAATAGCCAGGCACGCCAGGAGCGGCTGACCCGCGCGATTTTCGCCAGCGCGGACGCCAGCCCCTGCGGGTCGCCAGTCAGTTCCGCCGCAAGGCGGTCAGCGTCGAACTCACGAACGCGAGACAAGCCGAGCTGTGCGAGCAGGGCCAGCTGGGGCGATGCGGCCAATAACAATAGACCAGGCCAATAGACCTCCGCCGCGCCAACCAGCTGCGCGGGCAGGCTGAGCAGGATCGCGATCTGTCCCATAAGGGCCAGTAGGCTCGTGAGGCGACTGTTGGAATCCGCCAGCCCCATGACACGCAGATCCTCATTAGCGATGTGCGCGACCTCGTGCACGAGCACACCCGCCAGCTCGCGTGGGCTCAGGCTGCGCAGCAGGCCATCGGTGAGGGCGATCGATGCCTCCTGCTTCGATCCCGGTGGCGAAGGCGTTGACGACGGCACTGGGCACATAGTGCGGCACCGGCGTGGCGGGCAAACCGGCACGGGCGGGCAGCTCGCGCAACAGGGCCCACATCTCGTGGGCTTCTTGCGGGTGCAAGGCCCGTACGCGGTACAGGCGCAAGCTCAGCGCCGACGCGGCTACCGGTTCCAGCAGCAACGCACCTGCAATGGCAAACAGCGCGAGCCACAGGCAGCCTTCCCCAAACGGCAGTCTCCCTGCTGCGGCTGCGATCCCGACCAGGGTCAGGACCAACAGCCCGGTCTGCAGGCGGTTGAGCCAGCGGTGTTGCAAGAGCGCCGTGCGCGGATCACTGGGATGATGACGGGTCATGCTCAGAGGTCTCGGCGGCGCGGTCGCCGCGCTTGCGCAGCAGCCAGTAGGTCGCACCCAGAGCCAGCGTGGCGCTTGCCAGCGCGGCTATCTTTGCGGGGCTCGCGTCGGAGTCGAGGATCACGAACTTGCGGGAGAGTGCGATCAGCGCGATCAGGACCACCGTCTTGACCTGGATGATGCTGTCCCGACGCAGCGCCACGCGCACGATGGAATGCTTGAACTCCATCGCGATCAAGAGCGTCATGATCATGCCGAACACGCTCTGGAATACCTCGTGGTCCAGGGGATTGAAGGCATCTAGAACCAGCAGCGTGAAGACGATGGAGATGAGCTGGAACAGCGACACCACGATGATGACGGCGATCACCGCCGACAGCACGAGCGCGACGACCTGCTCGAAGCGCTCGTAAAAACTCATGATGGCCAATTGGTCACGTAAGACCTGAAATGGGTTAAGGCGTGTTGATTTCATGACGATGAACTCCCTGGAAAACGGCTGCTGTCGAGACGGCGGCGCATTGCGCTGATGTGTCCTTCAATTAGCTCGGTCGACATGCCAAGCGTCGACATCACCTGTTCCGCCAGCCCAATAGCTGCGGCAAAGGATTGCTGATACACGCGCACGTTGGGCATGGCGCGAAATGCATCAGCCGCGGTCGTACTTCTGCATGACACCCACAAGGTCAGCGCCGGACGGTGCTCAGCAATCGCCTGGGCGATGCGCAACGCTTGCTGGGCATGGGCGAACGTCAGCACCACCAAGTGTGCATGCGTCAAGCCGGCAGCCAGTAAGGTATCGGGCCGACTGGCATCGGCATGGAACACCGGCGCGCCGGCGGCACGCGCGGCCTCGACCTTCTGCGCGTCCGCCTCCAGCAGCAGATGCGCCACGCCGGCGTGGCGAAGAATCTCGCTGACTGTCAGGCCAAGCTCGCCCGCGCCGCAAATGATGACATGGTCTCGATATCGCGTCGTCTGCGCGGCGATCTCGACTTCTTCAGCCTGGGGTGGCTGAATGACGCCGCCGGTGCGGCTCAAGAATCGGGCAAGTACATCGTGATGGCGGATCAGTAGCGGTGCCAGGGCCATACTGAGCACCAGCGCGACCAGCATGGGTTGGACGACGGTCGCGGGGATCAGATGCTGCTGCAAGACCGTGCCCAACAACAGCAGGGCGAACTCGCCGCCGTGCCCCAACGCTATGCCCGTGCGCCAGGCATCGAGGGCGGACAGGCGCGTCGCCCGCAAGGCCAGCGTATTGAGCAGGATCTTGACCGGTACCAGCACCACCAGCCACGCCAGCACCGCCAGCGGTGCCGAAAGAATCTGTGCTGCGTCCAGTTGCAGGCCGATGGTCACGAAGAACACGCCCGACAACACATCGCGAAACGGCCTGAGGTGGCTTTCCATGTGGTGCCGGAAGTCGCTCTCGCCCAGCACCATCCCGGCGAGGAAGGCCCCCAGGGCAGCAGATACGCCGACCGCGTGCGCAGCGGCGGCGGCGGCCACCACCACGCACAAGGAGACGAGCACGAACGATTCCTCGTGGCCCCGCCGCGCCACCCAGCCCAGCAGGCCATGCAACAGACGGCGCGAGGCGAGGGCCGCTGCCGCGAACAGCAGCAGCACACCGAATACTTCTAGCAGCACATGCTCGATCTTCGGCGACTCGCCGCGCGCCCAGATCGCCAGCAAGGCCAGCAGGGGCACGCTGGCCAGGTCCTGAAAGACCAGCACGGCGATGGCACTGCGTCCGTGGCGGGTGGTGAGCTCGCCTTGGTCGGCCAGTTGTCGGCTGACCAGCGCCGTGGACGACATGGCCGCCGCAGTGCCGAGCAGCGCGGCGCTCTGGCCGGGCTGCCCCAGCCACATCAATAGCAGGATCAGCGGCGGGGCCACGGCGATCATCTGCAGAGCGCCCGCCATCAGCACCGTCCTGCGGGCGAGCCAGAAGTCTCCGAGGGAGAATTCCAGTCCGACCATGAACAACAGCAGCGCCACGCCCAGCTCGGACAGAAAGCTCAGCGTCTCCCCCGGCGCGATCACGCCGATGACTGAGGGGCCCAGTAAAACGCCGACAGAGAGATACCCCAGCAAGGCGGGCACTCTGAACGCCGCCGTCGCCATCGCCGCCAGGCTGCAAGCCGCCAGCAGGATTAGCGTAGTGCCGAGCAAGCCCTGCATCGGTCAGCGTCCCACTTGCGTCGACGTCCAGCGCACGATGTCCTGCGCGCCCATCACGCCGGCCTGACGGGCGATCTCCCGCCCACCCTGGAACAGGGCGAGCGTCGGGATGCTGCGGATACCGAACTGCGCGGCCAGGTGGGGCTCAGCCTCGGTATTCACCTTCGCCAGCCGGATCCTCGGTTCGAGCTGGTGCGCCGCTTGCTGGAACTGTGGCGCCATCATCTTGCACGGCCCGCACCATGGCGCCCAGAAATCGACCAGCAGCGGCAGATCGCTGCGCTCCACGTGGCGCGAGAACGTCGCCGTGGTCAACTCGATGGGCTCGCCCGTGAACAAGGGCTGCTGGCAGCGGCCACAGTTGGGATGTTCCGATAGCTTCGCAGTCGGTACGCGGTTGATGGACTGGCAATGCGGGCAGACGAGGTGAAGATCATTCTTCATGGTTCGCCTCCTTGGACCACAGTGAGGCTGTCTCGCTTCGGGTCACAGACAATGCCGACCAATCAACGCCTTGGAGCCAATCGTTCCCGTTTTTGCTTACTCCGGCCTCTTCCAGATGAGCAGCGATGAATGCTTCGGCCTGCATGAGCCACCTTTGGACAGCATCTTCCTTACTAGGAATCAGCAGGATTTCAGAGACGCTGCTGGCATTCAGCCCGTCCACACGGATAAGCAGAAAAATGCGCCGCCACAAACGCGGCATGTCCTTCAGCAGGTCAAATGCAAAAGCGAACTCGCTCGACCGATCAATCAGCTCCTCCTGTTCCGCGATCGTTGCGACATCGGGATGCTGACTGCCAGCGAAAATATCAGCCAGCTTGAGTGTGTCATCGTGCTGATAAAATTCGAAGATTTCCTCTTCCACCATGGCCTCGGCCACGTCTTGGGCATCCGGTTCGACCGGCGCGTCCAGAGAAACGAATTCGCCAAATTGCCGGCTGCTTGCCACTTCGTTATCCAGGACGGCGAACAGATGCTTCAAAAGACCGGTGTAAGCCTCTTTTTCCCCCGGCACGGATTGCCATTCCACCTTAGCTCGGACAATCGCTTCATCCACCACGTCGCGCAGCGTCGGATAATCGCGCGGTAAATCGCCGACGGCCCGCAGATAAGCCAGCTCACGCCTTGCGACAGCCTCAAGTTTCGACAGTAGAGGCATTCGGGTCACCTCGGCCTCATGGGCGGCTGATGCGGGTTTTGCGGCAATCCGCACCTTGAGCTCGCGCAAGCGCTCGCGTCGTGCTTTGCGCTTGATTTGATCCTGAGCATGCAGTCGGTCAAAATGCTTCTTGGCCTGACGGAACAACGACTGTGCGAGCATCTGCGCGAGGGGCGTCAGCTCGTCATGTGATGCAGTAACGCTGACAATCTTTTTGCCGGGCAGGTGCATATAGCCACTGGCCAGAAATTGCCGCTTGATCTTGTCGCGATCAAGGACGATTTGAAGTCGCGCTGAATCTTTAGTGTGTTTGTCGAGCAATGGCTTGAGGGCGTGCTCGATCACATTTCCCAAAGCTCTCTGCCAAGGTTCATGAAACTCTTTGTCGATAGCCCGATAGCTATATTGTATCTGCATGTATGACTCCTTCGATGTCATTTCTATGGAGGCATGAATCGAGGATGCTCATATCCATAGATTTTGGTTTGGCACGCTCTTACCCCAGGCGCGTTTTGCGAAGACTCCAACTCAAGAACAAAAGCGTGACGCCATAGACTGCCGCATGGAAACCCAACAGCCAGCCTGCGGCCACGAATGACTCGACCGGGCGGGTAAAAAATATCCACAAGACGATAGCACCAAGGATAATCGAGAGCAGTCCACTGAGGGCAAGCCAGATTTCACCCTTGATTTCCCGACGCAGCCGAACGGCGGCAGATATCTCCAGCACACCGGTGAAAATCGCCCAGAAGCCCACGCTAGCCCATAAAAAAGAAGCCAAGACTATCGTGGCGACCCAAGGAGCAACCAGGACGACGACGCCCGTAAGTATGCCGACAATGCCGCTGAACAGCAACCAGCCCCAGCGCTCTTTTTTCTGGATATGGCGCACCGCTGCAAACAAGTTGAACGCGCCATTGACCAAGGAAAATGCGCCGAACATGATGGTCATGGCCAACAGAGCCGATTGTGGCATCCAGAACGCGAGGGCTGCAAAAATCAATGCCAAGACACCGCGCAGCACAAAAAGCCACCAATTTTGGCTCAGCGAACACAGTGCTTTGGTGGGGTCATCCGCATTGGAATTGGCGTTGGTGTCTGTGTTCATGCAATATCTCCTAAAGATCTATACAAAATAAAAAATCAAACACTCATGGGACAAGAGAGGGGGCGCTATGCGCCCCCTCTCCAGCGGTTTCAGAACAACTTGGACAGTTTTGCCTTGACTTCATCGAGCCAGCCTTTTCCGAAGCCTCCCCCTCCCGTCTTTTCCTTGATTTTCTTGAGTTCAGCGTACAGGGGCTCAAAGTCCTTCCTTTTTCCATAGCCCAGCAGTTCTGCCATTTCCAACTGCTGCCGGGCTTCGTTCAACAATGTCTCCAGGCGCTCATTGGATGCTTCGCTGCGCTGACCATCTTCTACCAGAGGCTCGGCGCGCTTCAGGAGCAGCTTCGCACGCAGGACGGGCAGCGGAAGCACGCTGCGCTCCTCGACCAGCGTGCTGAGCGCTGACTGCAGCGCGGCTTTGGCTTCTTCGATCTTGCCCTGATCGATCAGTGGCACGACTGCCTTCACGGCTGCGGGATAGGACGCCAAAGGGATGTTGGTGACCGTGATCACGATTTCACTGGCCAGCAAAGCCAGCACGTGGCGAGCCTGTTGCACCTCGCCATGTTTGAGGGCATCCAGCGCCTCGTCGGTCATCGCCTCAATGGTTTCCGTGTTGGCGAACAAGTCGTGCACGATGGTGCGCACATCAACGCCGGCCAGGGCGAGCGTGGGTTCGCGCGCGACGATCAGCTCCAGCTTTCCCGTCACTTCGGCCAGCGTTGCCAATGCGCGTGCAGTGTCCTTGCCGTCAAGTGCGGCCAGCGCTGATTTGGTCAGCGACAAGGCCGAGACTGCCTCATCGAGGACTTGTTTACGTTTGTCTGCCGCCTGCGAGTCCGTTTCTTTCTGAACCTCAGGCTGTACCTCCGTGACGACTTCAGGCTTGGACTCTGGACTGACAGGAAGGCTGCTTACCGCGGCCTGTTCGTTTATTCCTTCGTTCGTCGCATTGGGATTCGGTGTTTGCTCATTCATGGTGATATGCCTCGTATGAGATAGTGAAAATAGGCGAATCTATTGGGGCTGAATGCGAACATCGCGAGACTGACCGACAGAGCAGTCAGCCCCTTCATCACCTCAAAACAGCTTTTGGATGCGCGTCTTCAACTCGTCGAACCATCCCTTGCCGCTTTTGCCACCAGCCGACTTTTGCTCAATGGACTTCACCTGATCGAAGATGGGTTTGAAGTCCGCCTTCTTGCCATAACCCAGGATCTGCGCCATCTCGATCTCCGTGCGCACGGACGACAGCAAGGTGCTGAGCTCCTCGTTCTGCTTGGCATCGCGCCTGTCGGTCTCGGCCAGCTTTTCAGCTTTTGCCATCGCGGCTTCGGCCCGTAGCACGGGCAGAGGAAAGGCGACCGAGGTCACCACCAGCGTGTTCAGTGCTCGGGCGAGTTCCGCTTTGGCGTTGTCGATCTTGCCGCTGTCGATGAGCCGTGCGGCCGACTTGATCGCTGCCGGGTACGTTGCCATCGGAAGGTTGTCGGTTTGGATTACGATTTCGCTGGCCAGATTGGCAACGATGGGTCGGGCCTTTTGCACCTCGCCATCACCCAACAACTCCCGAGACAACTTGACCGCTTTCTTTACCGATTCCACGTTGGCGTGGATATCGTGGGTGATGACGCGTACATCGACCGGCGCCAAAGCAAGTTTGGCGTCGCGTGCCAATACCAGTTCCAGCTTTCCGCTGGCCAGTTCCAGCGCAGCAAGCGCCTCCTTGGTCTTCTTTGCATCAAGGAGGGTCAAAGCCTCCTGGGTCTTGGTGAGCGCCGTGATGGCGTCTTGAGTGAGCTCGGCACGCTTTTTATCGGCTTCCCGGGCGGCCTTGTCATCTACCTGTAGCTGTGCCGCCTTGGATGCGGCAGAGGGTGCTGCAGCACCTGGGCTAGAACCTGCCGCCGATTGGGCCAGAGCCGGTCCGCTCAGTCCGACGACGACCGCCAGGGCAAGTGCGGAGAAGGTGTATTGTGGCTGTTTGATATTCATGATCTTGGGCTCTTGATTGAAGTTAGTTGACTGAGATTTCAATCTGTTTCGGTTTGGCTTGCTCGGCCTTGACAAGCCGCACTTCCAGCACGCCGTCTTTCATGGAAGCCGTCACCTTGGTCGGATCAACGTTGTCAGGCAAGACAAAGCTGCGCACAAAGCGGCCATAGGCACGTTCGATGCGGTGGAACTTCTTGCCCTGCTCCTCTTTTTCCAGTTTGCGCTCGCCGCTGATGGTGAGCACACCGTTTTCCGCGCTGACGCGCACGGCATCCTTGGGGACCTCCGGCAGATCCAGCTTGAGGAGGAATGCGTTCTCATCCTCGCTGATGTCCGCCATTGGTGCCCAGTCCGCCGTGGTCATGGCTTCATTACCGGTACGGGCGCCCTGTCGCTGGGGTATTCGTCCGAACATCGTCGCTAGGCGGTTTTGCAATTCATCCAGTTCCCGGAAGGGGTCCCACGGAGTCAATGCAGACATATTGGTTCTCCTTGAACAATGCCGACGAATTGGATGACGCACTGAACAGAGCCGTCGGTTTACTCTGAATGGCACCTACTACTGTTTTCAGTTCCGAACAAGTCCTTGAGTCAATTGACGGATATCGCTTTCGTCGAGCGTTTCCCGCGCCAGCAGCTCGCGCGCACAGCGCTCCAGCACCGCGCGGTTGATGTCGAGAATCCGGTAGGCGTGCTCGAACATGCCCATCACGATGTCGCGGATAGCCTGATCGATGCGCGCCTGGGTCGATTCGGCCACCCGGCAACCGCCGTGGGCCAGTTCCGGTATATAGAGAAAGCGGGGCCGCTGCGCCTCGAAGGCGATGTAGCCCAGGCCCTCGTCCATGCCAAAGCGGGTGATCATGTCGCGGGCGATGTCGGTGGCTCGCGCCAGATCGTCCGCCGCCCCGGTAGACAACTCGCCGAACACCAGCTTTTCGGCGGCACGCCCGCCCAGCAGTACGGCGATCTTGTGCTCGAGATCGGTACGCGTCATCAGGAAGCGGTCTTCGGTGGGGCGCTGCAAGGTGTAGCCCAGCGCGCCGATGCCGCGCGGGATAATCGAGATCTTGTGTACGGGGTCGGTTTCGGGCAGCACCAGCGCATGGCCCATCTCGTGATGGGCCACGGTTTCCCGCTCCTTGGGATTGAGCACGCGGCTCTTCTTTTCCAAGCCCGCCACGATGCGCTCGATGGTCGCGGTGAAGTCCTGCAATTCCACGGCGGACGCACGGCGTCTCCTCGCCGCCAGCGCCGCCTCGTTGACCAGATTGGCGAGGTCCGCGCCGGAAAAGCCCGTGGTCAGTGCGGCTACCTGTTCGAGGTCTACATCCTGGGCCAGCGTCACCTTCTTAACATGAACCTTCAGGATGTCCAGCCGCCCCTTCTTGTCGGGCCGGTCCACCAGCACCTGGCGGTCGAAGCGGCCGGCACGCAGCAGCGCCTGGTCGAGGATTTCGGGGCTGTTGGTGGCGGCGAGGATGATCAGCCCGACCGAGCTGTCGAAGCCGTCCATCTCCGTGAGCAGCTGGTTGAGGGTCTGCTCGCGCTCGTCGTGGCCGCCGATGGGGCCGCCGACGCCGCGCGCGCGGCCCAGCGCATCGAGCTCGTCGATGAAGATGATGGCCGGCGCCTGCCCGCGGGCCTGCTCGAACAGGTCGCGCAGGTCGCGCACACGGGCCGCACCCACGCCGACGAACATCTCGACAAACTCTGATCCGGAGATGGAGAAGAAGGGCACCGCCGCCTCGCCGGCAACAGCCTTGGCCAGCAATGTCTTGCCGGTGCCCGGTGGACCGACCAGCAACACGCCCTTGGGAATGCGCGCCCCGAGACGGCCATAGTCCTGCGGATTCTTCAGGAAATCGACGATCTCGACCAGCTCCGCCTTGGCCTCATCCCCCCCCGCCACATCGGCGAACGTCACAACGGTGTTCATTTCCACGAACATCTTGGCGCGGCTCTTACCGATGTTGAGAAACCCGCCCATGCCCTGCTTCTCGGCGAAGCGGCGGAACAGGAAGAACCAGACGCCAAAGAAGGATACCGCTGGCAGGATCCACGACAGCACATAGCGCAGCCAGGTGCTCTCCAACACGCGGGCATAGGGCACGTCGTACTTCGACAGGCGATCGTCAAGATCGGGTTCGACCCTCGTTGCCACGATCGTCGTCTTGCCCTGGCTGTCCGGCGACTTCAGGCGCCCGGTCACCGTACGATCCGACACCAGCACTTCGGCCACGCGCCCCTCGTCCAGCGCCTTCTCGAACTCGCTGTAGGGCACCGGCTCGACGGTTTTCGCCGTCTGCCAGTAGCTCTGCAAACTCAGCAACAGCAGGAGGGCAACGATCCAGTAGCCGGTATTCCATTGATTCTTTTTTTCCATGGGCCTTGTTCCTCGAAAGTCGAGTTGCCACAGGATCAGGTGAACAGACGGGCCGCACCGTCACGCAAACGGATGGCCAGCGAGCGGGAGGGCAGTGCCGCCGCTGATGAGCAGCCCCCACGGCGTGGCCGACCGCGGATCACGCTTGTAGACGACCGCGTGACCCGCGGCCACGACCGCCACCGCGATCGATGCCAGGGAAGCTGCCCATGCCAGGCCTATGGGGTCGGACACGGCAGCCTCGCCCGCCATCAAGATGCGTCGCTCGCCGACTTCTTCTTGCGCGAGCCTTTGCCAGCGTCGCCGTGCGGCGTCTCGGTTGCCTTCGCGACATCCGGCTGCTCCGGCTCGGCCGGGGTATGCGGTGGCTCTTTGGGTTCGAACACCACGCGTTCGGCCTTGTCGTCCCAGCGTGCGCTGGCGTGATCGCCCTTGCCGATGCTGCCACCGAGCATCTCGCGCGCCAGCGCAGTTTCCAGCTCGCTGCGGATCAGGCGCTTGAGTTCACGCGCACCGAACTCGGGCTTGTAGCCTTCTTCCGCGAAATGGTCGATGAGCGTCTGATCGAAAGTGAGCGTCACGCCCTGGCTGGCGGCGCTGCGCGCCACGCGATCGAGCTGCAGGCCGACGATGTGGCGGATCTCCTCCTTGCCCAGCGCATGGAAGACGATGATCTCGTCGATGCGGTTGAGGAACTCGGGCCGGAAGTGGCCGCGCAGCACGTCCATGACCTCGGCCTTGGTCTTTTCGTACTCCTCGCCGGCCGCCCCACGCGCCTTCAGCCGTCGCTGGATGATGTCCGAACCCAGGTTGGACGTGGCGATGATGATGGTGTTGGTGAAATCCACCACCCGGCCCTTGCCGTCGGTGAGGCGACCGTCGTCGAACACTTGCAGCAGGATGTTGTAGACGTCAGGGTGTGCCTTCTCGATCTCGTCGAGCAGCAGCACGCTGTAGGGCTTGCGCCGCACCTTCTCGGTGAGCTGACCGCCTTCGTCGTAACCGACATAGCCCGGAGGCGCGCCCACCAGCCGCGCCACGGTATGGCGTTCGCCATATTCCGACATGTCGATGCGCAACAGGGCGTGCTCATCGCCGTAGATCGATTCGGCCAATGCCTTGGCGAGCTCGGTCTTGCCCACCCCGGTCGGGCCCAGAAACAGGAAGGTAGCCACCGGTTTGCTGCCTTCGCGCAGGCCGGCGCGGGACAGCCGCACGGCATCGGCCACGGCACGGACCGCTTCGTCTTGTCCCACCAGGCGCTCGTGCAGCCGTTGTTCCAAGTGCAGCAGCTTTTCGCGCTCTTCCACCGTCAACTCGTTGACCGGGATGCCGGTCAGGCGCGAGACGATCTGCGCCACGTGTTCCGCCTTGACCTCGGCACTGCCGGAGGCCCGCTCCCGCTCCCAGTCCTCGACGAGCTTCTTGAGCTCGGCCTCCTTGGCTTCGATGCGCTTGCCGAGCTCGGCGGCCTGGTCGTACTGCTTGCGCGCGGCCACGTAATCCTGTTCACGCCGCAGCTGGTACAGTTCGGACTCCAGCTCCTGCACGGCCACCGGCCGGGCCGTGGCCGACAGCTTCACGCGCGCGGCCGCCTGGTCGAGCAGGTCGATCGCCTTGTCCGGCAGGAAGCGCGCCGTGATGTAGCGGTCGGACAACTCGGCCGCCGCGATGATCGCGTCCTCGGAGATGCTGACCTTGTGGTGCGCCTCGAAGGTGTCGCGCAGGCCGCGCAGAATCATGATGGTCTGGGCCACCGTCGGCTCGGGCACCGTCACCGGCTGGAAGCGCCGCTCCAGTGCGGCATCCTTCTCGATGTATTTCTGGTACTCGTTCAGCGTCGTGGCGCCGATCAGGTTGAGTTCACCGCGCGCCATCATCGGTTTGAACACGTTGGCCACGTCCAGCCCGCCTTCGCCACCGCCCTGGCCGGCACCGACGATGGTGTGCACCTCGTCGATGAACAAAATCAGCTCGCCCTGGTGCTCGGTCACCTCCTTCAGCACCTTCTGCACGCGCTCCTCGAACTCGCCGCGATATTTGGCGCCGGCCACCATGGCGTTGATGTTGAGTTCCACCAGGCGCTTGTCGCGCAAGGTCTCAGGCACTTCACCTGCCACCATGCGCTGCGCCAGCCCTTCGACGATGGCGGTCTTGCCCACACCCGGCTCGCCGATCAGCACCGGGTTGTTCTTCTTGCGCCGGGCCAGCACCTCGATGGTGGTTTCGATCTCCTGCGCGCGGCCGATCACCGGGTCGAGCTTGCCGTCGCGCGCCATCTTGGTCAGGTCGCGCGAGTACTTGTCGAGTTCTGGCGTGTTGGTCGGGGTCTCAGCGCGGCCATCCTCGGCGCCCTTGCCGACCACCTTGCTGACCTGTTGGCGCAGCGCCTGCGGCGTCAGGCCGTAGCGGCGCAGCAGGTTGGCGGCCAGCCCTTCGCCTTCCTCGGCCAGACCGATCAGGAAATGCTCTGGACCGACATAAGAATGGCCGAGTTCATTGGAGGCCACGAAGGCGCGGCTGAGCGCATCCTTCACGCGCGGCGACACGCCGATCTCGCCCTCGAAGGGCTTGTCCCCGCGCTTGGCCTCAGACTCGATCTGCCGCTTGAGGTCATCGACCTTGATCTTGAACTGACCCAGGGTGGTCTTGACCACGTCGCTGTCGGCCAGCGCCAGCAGCAGATGTTCGGTATCCACCTCGGAGCGGCCAAATTCGGCAGCGTGTTTGGCGGCCTCCTGCAACAAGGCTTCCGACTGTTCGCTGATGCGGCTGGCCAGCCCACTGCCGCGACGGCGCGGCGCACCCGAACCTGCGGCGGCGGGCTCGCCAAACGAGGCATCGACCACGTCATCGGTATCGGCGGCAACGGGCGTCGTGTCGTCGCCGATGCGGAAGAAGTCACTGCCGAGGAAGTCCTCGAACAGGCCGCTGCGCGAACCGAACAAGGCTTCCAGCGGCGAAACGGTGCGCTTTTGCTGGCGCACTAATTGCCGGTAATGATCGTCGCACAACAGCATGGTGCTGTGACGACCGTTGAGATTGGCTTCCACCCGCACGGTGGCGGGTTGGCCGCAGACCTGGCATTGTTTTCTGGCCATGCTGATGCTCCTGAGAAGGTTGACAAGGTTGAGGCGACGAGGCATCGCGAGCCGCGACACCTCGTCTCGGACCGGGTTTTTCTTGTGACGAACGAGCCGACGACGTCAGCCGTTGATCGGGATCGAGCGTCCCTGCTTCGGCGCGCTGACCTCGCGCTTGTCGATCGTGACCGTGAGCACCCCGTTCTTGAACGATGCCTTGATCGAATCCTGGTTGGCGTCGTCAGGCAGGTTCAAGGCACGCTGAAAGCTGCCGTAGGAGCGCTCCACACGGTGGAAGCCACCTTCCTTCTTCTCCTGTTCCTGGCGCTTCTCGCCACGCACCATCAGCACGTCGTTGTCGAGGGTGATCTGGATGTCCTTCTCCTCGACACCGGGCACTTCCAGGGCAATCTTGTACTGCTTGTCGGTTTCCTGGATGTCCAGGGCCGGCTTCAGCATGCCCGACCAATCGGATGGCCACTGCGGCATGTTCAACGCCGGAAAACCGAAGCCCCGGAATGCGTCATCGAACAGCCGGTCGATTTCCCGATGCAGTTGCAGGATCGGGCTGACTGACCCGCTCGCCGCTGGCAGGTCATTACGCTGCACCGGCAGGGAAGAGGCGGTCTGCTGCTCTTGCTGCTCGTTCTTGAACCAGTTCCAGGGAGCCAACTTCTTGAAATCGATGTCCATGTCATACCTCCAGAAAAATTGGAAAACGAGTTACTCAAGCCCTTTGCCTGCTGCGACGGGCAGTGCGCCCAAGCGACACGGGCTGCTCGGATGACTTCTGCTGTTCACGCTTGCACATCACCTCCTTCTTTGCTCCGGCTCAGGTCTGATCATTGATGCACTGATCGATTTCACTTTGACGAAGTCGCCACGTCCCGCCCACCTTGAAAGCCGGAATTTCCCCGTGTGCGGCGAGCCGATAAAACGTCCGCTTGCCGACTTTCAAGTACGCAGCCAATTCATCGAGCGTGAAAATCACCTGTAGGTGCGCTTTCATCTCACCCTCTCCAATCGCGTCGCTTTGCGGTTCCGGCCAAGGAAATCCTTGCAATACTTTGTAATATTAGACCTACCTTGACAAACTTCAAGAGTCAAGAGTGAATGTACAGCGTTCTCCCGCCCCATTGATGCAGGTCAACTGCTCAGGCAAGGCACAGGGGGGCGGCCTGATCAGGCAATGGACAGCGCCTGGCTCGTCAGCCTGCGTGTGCCACAGGCGCCTCGATCAAACACCGATCCTCACGTTGTAGCCGAGTGCCCGCAGCCCCTTGCTTGTCTGCATGTTCCTTGGCGGAAACTCGTCTGGGCGCGCCCAGACGACGATTTCCCCGAGGCTGCTCAGGCCAACGTGCGGAATTGCTCAGTCGTCGCTGCGGATCGCGTTCCAGAGTCGGGCCGAAACACTTCCGTTGCCCCAGACAACGTAGTTCAACAGTATCCGTCCGGCCAACACACCTTCCCGACACCGCCGCCGAAGGCCATGGCCCATCAAGCGGATTTTCCATGCGCCCTCAGCGCCGTACCTACAGCAAATCTTTCAAGGCTCAGGTCATTCAGGAGTGTTCTGAACCCGGTGCCTCCATCGCAAACATCGCCTTGGGCTACAGCCTCAATGCCAACCTCGTCCACAAATGGATTCGCCTGCTTACCCAGAAAACCACGGCTATCCAGCCAGCGTTCATCCCGTTGCCTTCTCAAATGCTCGGCGCGGGTTCGCATGCTCAAGCGCGCTGTTCCGATCATGAGTTTGATCCAGTCGGCCCGTAATAATGGGCACGATCCGTATGCCTATCTCAAGGATGTGCTGAGACGGTTGCCGACGCAGCGAGCTAGTGAGATTGCAGAGCTGCTGCCGCATAGGTGGCATCCGGCATAGTCGCGCAAGACGGTTTGCCCGCATGCTTACGTTCAACAGCTCAAGCACCGTCCGGCCTTCGCGGGATCGTTGCCGCCAGAGCCACACGCCGAACTTTTCCACCTTGTCGTCGCTGGCCTGCGGTCAGTCAGGCAAGCCCAGGTGCGAGCCTGTACATAGATTTGTGTAATTGCCTGATTTTGATATGTTCAATTCAACATCAAATGAAGGTTAAATTATGGACGACAAACAATTGCAGGCTCTGGCTAACGAACTGGCCAAAAATCTCAAAGCCCCTGAAGATCTCAGTCAGTTCGATCGCCTGCTCAAGAAAATCAGTGTTGAGGCTGCTCTCAACGCTGAACTGACTCACCATCTGGGACATGAAAAAAATCAGCCCAAATCGGGAACCAACTCCCGTAATGGCTATTCCACGAAAACCGTCACCACTACCGACGGGCCGATGGAATTACGTACTCCACGTGATCGTGATGGTTCCTTCGAACCACAACTGGTGAAGAAAAATCAGACCCGCATTACCGGCATGGACAACCAGATCCTGGCGCTGTATGCCAGAGGGATGACTACCCGCGAAATTACCTCAGTCTTCAAAGAAATGTACGATGCAGACGTCTCTCCGGCGCTGATATCGAAAGTCACCGATGCCGCAATCGACCAGGTTGTAGAATGGCAAAACCGTCCTCTGGATGCGATTTATCCCATTGTTTATCTTGACTGTATTGTCCTGAAAGTACGGCAGGACAGCCGGGTTATCAACAGAGCGGTGTTCCTGGCTCTGGGTATTAACCTTGATGGTCAGAAAGAGCTGCCAGGTATGTGGCTGGCCGAAAATGAAGGTGCAAAGTTCTGGCTGAATGTACTGACGGAACTGAAAAATCGCGGGCTGAACGATATCCTTATCGCCTGTGTGGACGGCCTGAAAGGCTTCCCGGAAGCGATTAATGCCGTCTACCCGGAGACGCAGATCCAGTTGTGCATAGTACACATGGCACGCAACAGCCTGCGGTTCTTGGCGTGGAAAGACTATAAAGCGGTAACCCGTGACCTGAAACAGGTTTACCGCGCAGCCACGGAAGAAGGCGCGTTGCAGGCGCTGGATGCGTTCGGGAAGGAATGGGATGCACGGTACCCGCAGATAAGTCGCAGCTGGCGGGCAAACTGGCCGAATGTTGCCACCTTCTTCGTGTATTCGGAGGCGATCCGCAAGGTTATCTACACCACTAACGCAATCGAATCGCTGAATAGCGTCATCAGACATGCGATAAAGAAACGGAAAGTGTTCCCGACAGATGAATCGGTGAAAAAAGTGGTGAGGCTGGCTATCCAGTCAGCCTCACAGAAATGGACGATGCCACTTCAGGACTGGCGGATAGCCATGAGTCGCTTTATTATCGAGTTCGGTGACCGCCTTGACGGTCACTTCTGAGAAAGGCATTTACACAGAATGGTAAACAGGCTCATTCATACAGGGACAGCGGTAGAACAATACAGCCTGAATGGTGATTCTCTGCAAGCGGGAGCGCTTCGTGATTCTGCTACATCATCCCTAACCAGTACCAATAGTGCGCCATCGTACAACCTTTCACCTGTATTCAATCTAAATCTTGAAGCGTCTGTTCCGCTCACTATCGCCAGCGATAGCTCAAGATTGAGTGATTACATTGATTTCCAGGCGAGAGCCTCACAAGCCAGTTTTACACAGTCGCTAACCTTGTCAGCCTTGAGCGGTCAGAGCAGCACAGGCGGGTGATACATCAAAGGGGCTTACGCCCCTTTGATGGTTTCAACACTAAAGCAATGAATCCACATTTTTAAAAGGGACAGATTTAAAAAGATACCCCTGTAATCCCCAAATCCCCACCTCACGCAGTAACCCCATATGTTCTCTATTCTCAATCCCTTCAATAATAATTTTGTCGCAGTGTTTTTGAATGGAAGCAATCAGCGGGTAGAAGGTTGGATTCTGCACCTGCTCATTAAAGAAGCAGCGATCTACCTTTACAACCTCAAAGTATCCTTCCATCAAACTAACTACATTCGCGTTTCCTGCGCCAAGGTCATCGAGCCATAGCCCATTTACACCCTGGCTCAGCGATTTTAATAAGGGACTTTTCGATCCCTTATCCAAACCAGGGAAATGCTCAGAAAGTTCAAGTTTGATGAATGGCATCGATTCGAAAGTTTGTCTAAGTATGTAGTCATGACGTATTAAAAAAGCCATTTGCTGATCAATGTTCAGTGTACAAAATAGATTCTTTCGTTCGAACCACGTTTGCATAGTGGCAATGTTTCCACATTGTTCGTATAGGAAAAGCCGCTTCCTATCTAAATCCCAAGATGAAATTACGAACTCAGGGTGAAGGGAGCGTCCATCTGAGGCAATGAAGCGAGTGATAAGCTCAACGCCTAACAACCTCTCGTCAATGCTCACTATAGGTTTGAAGTGGTTTACTGAATTTGGCCACCTGAACAGAGGTGATATGCTCACCTCAGAACAACACAGGTGCTCCAATGAAAAAAAGAAATTTCAGCGCAGAGTTTAAACGCGAATCCGCTCAACTGGTCCTTGATCAGAACTACACCGTTGCAGCTGCGGCCAGTGCTATGGATGTCGGCCTTTCTACCATGACGCGATGGGTAAAGCAGTTGCGGGATGAACGACAGGGCAAAATACCTAAAGCCTTTCCTATAACCCCGGAGCAGATTGAAATACGTGAGCTGAAGAAAAAAATACAACGCATTGAAATGGAAAACGACATATTAAAAAAGGCTACCGCGCTCTTGATGTCAGACTCCCTGAACAATTCTCGTTAATCGGGAAACTCAGAGCGCAGTATCCTGTGGTCACACTTTGCCACGTGTTCGGGGTTCATCGCAGCAGCTACAAATACTGGGGAAAAAGCCTCGAAAAGCCAGATGGCAGGCGAGCTGTGTTACGCAGTCAGGTTCTGGAGCTGCATAACATCAGTCATGGTTCTGCTGGCGCAAGAAGTATCGCGATTATGGCAACCCTGAGAGGCTTTAAAATGGGACGCTGGCTTGCCGGAAAGCTCATGAAAGAACTGGGTCTGGTGAGTTATCAGCAGCCTACCCACCGATATAAACGTGGTGGTCATGAACACATAGTTATCCCGAATCGCCTTGAGCGACAGTTCGCAGTGACTGCACTGGCTCATCGCGACTGGACACGCTTTGTTGAGATAGAGATTGGCTTGTATAGCAATCGATTTGAAGTTATTAGCCCAGGGGCGCTGAATAATTCGATGTCGGTTGAAAAGATGGTTGCAGGTCAGCGTTCACCACGTAATACGATTATCATGGAAGTCTTACGTGATTATGGTTACGTTGATTTCAGGGGATGGGAGTCAGGACAAAGATTATTCCACTAACACAGGCCATGAGTGGCCAATACCCTGAGTTTACTGCAACAGATGATTATTTGAAAACAATACTTTATCGCTCACCATCGTCTTGATATATAAGGTCTGGCCTTTCCATCCATAAGAAAGGCCATTGCTGTAAAAAATAAATTACCCGCGACTGCAGCCGAAATTACGGTCCCCATCACCGACTATTTTAGTTCTTACTTTGGTCATGTAATCCACCCTGTTCATCAAATCGCTATAAGTCTGCTCAAAGTTGTCCCTTTTACGATTTAGGAGATATTTTCCATTTGATGGGTAATTAACTAGCTTCCCAGAGTCATCTATCGGGATGCCAAGTGCACTGTACCAGGCTGTTGTTATCATTGTACGTAACGTGTTACGCTTTAAGTCATAATCCCCCAAATGATAATAAGCATCCTGATTGAAACACAATATCAGATGGTAATGCCGTTTTCCATTTTTGGTATATTCTCGGACCCATGCGTAACGTAAGGTTGAATGTCGGGTATCAGGCCAGTCTTTTCGTTGAGTTTTAATATGCTTATCGTGTTCAAGCTTTGCTTTTAACGCACTGGTAAAGCGAGATATAGCACCAGAGTCAACTCTGGGTTGAAAGAATGGGTTATCCATATTTTCTGTATCAATTGGATCATGCAGATCAACACGAAGAATCATTGAGTTAGGATGTTCGTTGAGGGAGTCATCAATAACCTGTTGTATTCTATCCCGATATAGGGATACGTGTGATCCGAATTCACTATCGTATGTCATATTGTATCCTATCCATTGATATTGGTGTAGGTAATATATACAATATATATTACCTATCATGATAACAAACTATTAGCCGGACTGGGCTCGGTGTTTGTTTTTACTCCTGAATTAAAATCATTTGTTATCATCAAAGCACGGGGTTTAAACCAGCTATGGTTATCAATGTGGTTTTGCCTTTCTTTGCCACTAGTATTCTATTTTGAGAGTACAACATACCGAGTAATTCATTTGCTTTACTACGCTTTCTAAATTTATTAGGACCATATTGGAGAACAGTATTTTTAGTAATGTAAGGTACAACAAGGCGGTTACAATGATTTTTTATCCACCAATAAAGCTCATCCGCCTCCGAGATTGCGGGCGTTAATTCCTGAGGTTTAGAAAATATGTGGATGTACTCATTAACATACCAGGTAGTTATCTTCACAGCATCTTCGACTGCAGAAAGAGATATATCTCCATCATTGCCATTAAAATAATGCAGCAGAGAGGCCACTCTGGCCATATTTTCTGCGACCTTAGATGCATAGTCTCTAAAATCTGATAAGGTGCCGAGTAAGCCCATATCTGACTCCACCTTGTTATAAAATTCGATCCAGCGATTTTCTGCTTCTACAGAAAATCGCAGGCAAAGACGATCATTTTGATTATCTCTGGCAATACTTTCGTTAACTATCTCCATCAGTCGTTGATGGAATACCGGCAAATGTTCGCTTGAAACAACGGGGCTGGAGATTCTTCTGGAACCTTGCTTTGAATCAGGCTGGCATATGAGACATCGAGCGAAAAAACCGATCCCTTTGGCTGTATCGCCTTTACGTTGCAGATAACCTTTAAACACATCAGGCTGAACCATAAGTGCTAGCGTCAGTCTGGCATCTCTGATTAATTTCTCTGGCTCACTTTTCCTTTCCACTGAAAATGTTGCGTCATCCCACATTTTGTTGATGAAAGGCAGTTCGTTCAGCGTGTAACCGTTAAAAATAGTGCCAGCCTCATCAGACATGATACCGATAGATCGCCAATAACCACAGAGGTAATCTTTAATAGCCGCAGGAGTGGCATCATTAAATATCTGCTTGAACCTGATCGGTGGTTGCTGGTGCGACGCCAACAGCGCTTTAAGTTGTTCATTTGTCGCCAGATGATCTTTGTTACGGCGAATATCTGATTTGAGTTTTGACATCAGTGCTTTTCTTTCAAAATTAAAAATTTCTTCATCACTTCGCCAGGTATTAAGAGCATGCGTGTACTTATCAAATAATTCTTCCTCCAGTTGATATAATGGCTTCATCAGCATTTTATCAACCGTACTTTTCCGTTCGCCAGATTCTGCAAGTGTCAGCAAGTAAAGTGATACTGGGCTACGTAGATTAGTAAGTCGACAAACATCAATCCGGTTCTGACAGGCAAGAGATATTACCCCAAGAGCAGAAGCAGCAATCAAACCTTGAGGGGCCTGCGTATGCTGTTCCACTTCATAAATTGCATTTCTGATAATCTGAGGGAACGCATTTACAGGAAAAGGATGACCGTTAAACATATAATACCTCTAATACAATTCACGTTAAAAAATTCTGCGCAAGTTGTTATTCCGCTATTAATAGCAGAAATAGCAGGATGAAATAACTCTAATTACAACATTTTGAATGTATGTTAGGTAATTACTTCAAATAAGTTTGCTGCGTTGCAATAGCCATTCATCAATCTCTGATTCAACCCATCCAACAGATTTCACTCCGAGCATTCGCTTTTTGGGGAAGGAAGCGTCGTAACGCGGTGATTTGGGGTTCAACCAGTCGTAGATTGTTGCCCTTGCCATACCAGTTTTTTGGATTACCGTAGGTAAGCGGAGTATCCTAACGGTTGATGGATTGTTCATGCTTGATTGCCTCTCGTTAGTTCATTTTGGTTGTAGAAAGATTAGCGGCAAGCATTAATGCAAAAAATCCGCGTACCAAAAATACATTTTTTACAACACTTAACTAATTGATATTTGGTGTTTTTATGTTGACAGCGATTGAGTTTTGCGAAGAAATTAGTCAAAAATCGGTTTGTCTTTCTGGGCAGATGGTCGAATGTGATTGGGACATATACATTGATATGCTCAGCGAAAGTTATCCTGCGATACTGAAGGAACTAAGCGAAATGCGAGATCAGTTCTGGAATTCTGATAAGGTAGGAACACGTGTGGTTTTGTATAGTGCTCCATCTCATGAAGAGTATAAATATTGTACTGGTGACAGAGTGGGTCAATTAATAGAGGAATATGCTGAATTATATGATCCAGTTCAGGAATGCTGGAAAGAGTTAAAGTTACGTATTTTCAGGGGAACATTTTCTCATCTTATTCAGGATCCTTTTTTAATTAATGATGTGTTTAAATCACATCTATTTTTTGCCTCGATGTCTTATCAATGGGGAAAATCAGTTATGTCAGAGAATGAGTGTGTTGCTATTAAAGCATTCATTAAATCTTCTGAATTATTTGATAGATGTATTGGTATGTCATGGTTTTATGTTTCTGTATGTGCTCAAAAAAAATTATCCCATGTTAGAGCTAAAGCCGGAAAACAAGGTGGGAGCAGTAAAGCGGAAGTATATCGAGTAATTCAAGATAAACTTGTTTATTTGATCAATGAATCTGTTCCTGAAGGTGGGTGGAAAAGTAAAGCAGCTGCGGTAAATGCTCTCATTGATCCTTTGTGGGACTTTATTAAAGAGTCAAATTTTGACATTAATAATGAAAGTAAAAAATATCGTATCGCAACAATGAGCCAAGATGCTTTGGAAGATACCATTATTAAAAACTGGTCAAGAAATATTGAAAGTATCAAATTGGCTTTAGATAATACAGTTGCTAGAAAAAAGAAAGTCACAGGATAAAAGCCCGTATTATTAATAGTTGAATTATCAGCACCCATTATGGGTGCTGATAAAGGATTCATCCCACAAGCCGTATTTCCCTAACCCCACTATTAACGATACTGCCGCTATCTGCTGCTTTTACAAAATCAGCCCACCATTGCATCATCGGACGACGTTGCTCAAGATAATCACTGCGGTTATAAGCGCGACGCACCTCATTTTTGTCTACATGAGCAAGCGCTGCTTCAATGACATCAGGTGGAAATCCTTCCTCATTGAGTGCCGTACTGGCGATAGAACGCAAGCCGTGTGAAACAAGTACACCTCCTAAGCCAGCACGCTTGAGTGCTGCATTCACTGTTTGGCTATTCATTGGTTGGTTGGGCTTGATACGGCTAGGAAAGATAAATTCTCGGCCACCACTGAGAGGCTTCATCATTTCCAGAATAGCAAGAGCCCCATCAGATAGTGGAACCGTATGGTCCCGGTTCATCTTCATTCGAGCTGCAGGAATTTTCCATTCGCTAGCATTGAAATCGATCTCATCCCATCGAGCCTCAGCAGCTTCGGCAGGGCGGGTGATGGTTAGAAGTTGCCACATGAACAGGCATCGTGTGGACAGGCTGATACTTGCCGTGCGCATAGTCTGCATTAATTGTGGAAGTTGATCCGGGCGGATACTAGGCATGTTTTTCTTCTGCGGTTTCTCGAATGCTTTCCCGATGTTAACGCTGGGAACAGCATCAATTAGGCCTGTGTTCTGAGCATAAATCATGACTTCGTTAATACGCTGACAAAGGCGGCGAACAGTCTCTAATGCACCTCTGGCCTGAACCGGCTGCACTGCTTTAACCAGAGTATGAGCCTTAATCTCGGTGACACTGATATCACCGATTGCTGGGAAAACATCTCTCTCAAGCGAGCGCCAGATATCATCGGCATAGTCCTCTGTTACGCTGGCTTTCTTCACATTCCACCAACGCTCGGCAACTAACAGGAAAGTGTTGGTTTTAGCCTCTTGAGAATTTCTAACCTGCTCTTTCTGATGTTCCTGAGGATCAATGTCTTTCGCCAATAAAACTCGAGATTCAGCTCTGAGTTTACGCGCATCAGAAAGGGAGACAGCAGGGTAGGCTCCGAAGCTTTGCTTGGTTCGCTGTTGTGTCAGAGGTCGATAGTAACGGAATTGCCAGAGCTTACTACCACTGGACTTGATTAACAGAGTAAGCCCGTCACCATCATATAGCTGGTAATCGGCATCTTTAGGTTTGGCGGCTTTGATTTCCGTATCGGTTAACGGCTTGGTTTTTCTTGCCATGGGGAGTCTCCATGCGTTTAGGCCCAACGAAAACAATAGAGCTTTTCGTTGGGCCTATCAATGGGCCTAAAAGGTTCGGATTTAATTAGTTCTCTTCGGACTTCGCGGGACAAAGTGAGGGCACAAAAAAGCCCGCAGGGCTTGCGCCGTGCGGGCTCTTAGGACTTCATCGGATGACTCTGGTAATCACCGATGGAGAATTTTGGTGGAGCTGGCGGGAGTTGAACCCGCGTCCGAAATTCCTACATCCTCGGTACTACATGCTTAGTCAGTCTTTACATTCGCTTGCCAGCTGCGGACGGACACGCCACTAACAAACTAGCCTGATTAAGTTTTAACGCTTCAACCCCAGGCAGGGCTTCCACGCGATCTCTTTTGGGTTTGACCTCTCTTGATCCCCGTCCTAAGAGCGGAGGCTAGGGAGAGAGGGCTCTAAGCAGGTTATTAAGCTGCTAAAGCGTAGTTTTCGTCGTTTGCGACTATTTTTTGCGGCTTTTTACGAGGCCAACCGCCCCTCGGCATGCACCTTGGGTTTCGCAAATCCCGTCGAATCCAGAATCAGCCCCAATGTGTAAAGGTAAGTATACCAGATTTATGAGCGCCATGACCAGCCTCAATGGCGTTATCGTTAAAGATTTAGCACCCATGTAGCCTGATTTTTATTCGATTAAGCAATGGGATGGCAACATTTGTGTCGGATGTGATAGCCAATAAGATGTTCATTCGCGCCGCCGGAGAGGGAGGCGCGGTGAGGAACTGGTCAATAATTGGAGTGCAGGTTTAACGGTGGGCGTTTTTCATGATACGCGCTTTATCCACCTGCCATTCGCGCTCTTTGATATCTGAACGTTTATCGTGCTGTTTCTTACCTTTGGCGACGCCGATTTTCACTTTGCACCAGGCATTTTTCCAGTACAGGGAGAGCGCCACTACGGTATAGCCTTCTCGATTGACGCGACCGTACAATGAGTCCAGTTCGCGCTGGTTGAGAAGTAACTTGCGGGTACGGGTAGGATCGCACACCACATGCGTGGAGGCCACTGCCATTGGCGTGATGTTTGCGCCAAACAGGAACGCTTCTCCGTCACGCAGAAGGACATAGCTGTCGCTGATATTGGCTTTTCCTGCGCGCAGGGATTTAACTTCCCAGCCTTGCAGGGCAAGTCCCGCTTCGAACTCTTCTTCGATAAAGTATTCGTGACGGGCGCGCTTGTTAAGCGCGATGGTCGCTGAACCAGGTTTATGTGCTTTTTTCTTCGTCATAAGCGTCGTGAATCATCGGTAATCTGAAATCGAAAACACCCCATATCAATCCTGCGGGGGACAAGGCTCTATCTTAGCATGAACCCGATGTTACCCAGCGCCGGGATAGCGTTTTTTTTACAGCAGGATAAATGATATTATTTGTTGGATTTTTGTTGATGGAAATTGTTATGCCTCAGATTAGCCGGACCGCACTGGTACCCTACAGCGCGGAGCAAATGTATCAGTTAGTGAATGACGTTCAGTCTTATCCTCAGTTTTTGCCGGGTTGTACCGGAAGTCGGATTCTGGAGTCCACTCCTGGGCAGATGACTGCGGCGGTAGATGTCTCTAAGGCTGGGATCAGCAAAACGTTTACTACCCGCAACCAGTTGACCAGTAACCAAAGTATTCTTATGAATCTGGTGGATGGGCCGTTCAAGAAATTGATTGGTGGATGGAAGTTTACGCCGCTGAGCCAGGAGGCGTGTCGTATCGAGTTTCATCTCGACTTTGAGTTTACCAATAAGTTGATTGAACTCGCCTTTGGTCGCGTGTTTAAAGAGCTGGCGGCTAATATGGTCCAGGCTTTTACGGTTCGTGCGAAAGAGGTTTACAGTGCCAGGTAAAATTGCCGTTGAGGTGGCTTATGCGCTACCTGAGAAGCAGTACCTGCAGCGCGTGACGCTGCAGGAGGGCGCGACGGTTGAAGAAGCTATTCGCGCCAGTGGCTTGCTGGAATTGCGTACCGATATCGATTTAACTAAAAACAAAGTCGGCATTTACAGCCGTCCGGCAAAACTAAGCGATAGTGTGCATGATGGCGATCGGGTGGAGATTTATCGCCCTCTCATTGCCGATCCGAAAGAGCTTCGCAGGCAACGAGCAGAAAAATCAGCGAATAAATAACAGACAGAAAAAAGGTGCTCATTGAGCACCTTTTTTAACGTCTTTGAGAGCAACTTTATTATTAGTTACCACTCAGCGCAGGTTTGTTATCAATATTGGTCAACACACCGCTACTGTTAAAGGTCAGCGTCAGCGTTTGCTGCGTTACACCTTCATGACCTGGTTGCTGGCGGAAGACATAGAACCAGGTATTCGTACCAAATGGATCGGACATCAGCGGTGTACCCAATGCGTACGCAACTTGTTGTTGCGTCATGCCAACACGTATTTTGGATACGTCGTTAGCGGTCAGATAGTTCCCCTGGTTGATGTCAGGACGGTAAACCACTCGCTCCAGAGTGGAACAGCCTGCGGTCAACATCAATAGTACTGCTGCTGCAGCAGTCAGCGTTTTACAGCGCATAGTGATTTGATTCCTTTTCGGGCCCGAGCAGTACGTGGCTCATCTGTAATATGCCGATGATAATAGACCTTTCATCACTTTAAAACCTTTTGCTTTCCGGTCTTACGGCGTTTTGCTGTTTACTCTGACCGTGAAGCAGGAAAAAAGTTTACGCTGCAAGCAGTTCTTTCGCATTCGCCAGTGTATTACGTGTGACTTCACTGCCACCAAGCAGGCGCGCCAGCTCTTGTAACCGCGCTTTTTTATTCAGGGATTGCATATGCGTTTCTGTCATCGCACCATCGGTTTCTTTGCTGACAAAATAGTGTTGATGACCACATCCCGCGACTTGTGGCAGGTGGGTAACACACATCACCTGAGTTGATTCGCCGAGTTGACGCAGCAGTTTGCCGACAACTGCCGCTGTTGGACCGCTAATCCCTACATCCACTTCATCAAAAATCAGTGCCGGGGTTTCCATTTTACGCGCCGTGATGACCTGGATTGCCAGTGCGATGCGGGACAATTCACCACCGGATGCGACTTTGGCAATAGGCTGCATTGGCTGACCTGGGTTGGTGGTTACCCGAAACTCAATACGATCGGCACCGTCAGCGCCCAGGTGATGCTCGTCAAATTTAACATCGATCGTAAACTGCCCATGCGGCATTGAGAGCGCATGCATACTGTCGGTGATCAGCTGTGCAAGTTCTTCTGCATATTGCTGGCGTTGTTGGTGTAATGCGCGCGCGATTTCCAGTGCCTGCTGATGATGTTTCGTTACCGCCAGCGCAAGCGTTTCTTGTGAGTCGGCCTGATCGTCCAGTTGCTGCTGTTCTTCCAGTAGCGACTGGTAATACTGTGGCAATGCCTCAGGGCTGACGTGATGTTTACGTGCCAGCGAAATCTGTTTTGAGATGCGCTGTTCAAGTTCAAATAGTCGGTTGGGATCGAGATCCAGACGATCGCAGTAGTGGCGCAGTTCATCGCTGGCTTCAGCAATCTGGATGGTAGCTTCTTCCAGCATATCAAGTACGCCGGACAGTTTGCTGTCCATGCCAATCAATTCGCTCACCAGTTGTTTAGCCGTGTAAAGCTGACTTTGCAGGTTTGCGTCTTCACCGTCGGCCATTAATGCCAATGCATTCTGGCTGGTGGTCAGCAATTGACCGCTGTTCGCCAGACGTTTGTACTCTTCGTCGATTTGTTCAAACTCTCCGGGCTGCGGATTAAATTCGTTAAGTTCTTTTAATTGGTATTGCAGCAGTTCCGCACGGGCGGCGCGTTCCTGACTTAACTGTTGATGATGCGCGAGGTCACGGCAGCTTTGATGCCACAACTGATAACGTGCGGTCATTTCCTGCAGTAGAGAGGTTTCATTGGCATAGCCATCAAGCAGGAATTTTTGGTGCTCAGGTTTGGTGAGTAATTGATGAGCGTGCTGACCATGGATCTGAATCAGCAACTGACCCAGTTCGCGCAGTTGTGACAGAGGAACAGCTGTACCGTTGATGAAACCACGGGAGCGACCATCGCTGCTGATCACGCGACGAAGCAAACATTCATGCCCGTCTTCAAGCTGGTTTTCTTCCAGCCAGCGCAGAGCCGCTGGCGTATCTTTCAGAGAAAAACGGGCGCACAGGTCAGCGCGAGCAGCGCCGGTACGCACCATGTCGGCTTCAGCGCGACCACCGAGACAAAGACCGAGGGCATCTATTGCAATAGATTTACCCGCGCCGGTCTCGCCAGTTATTACGGTCATGCCGCTATGAAAATCAATCTCAAGCTCACGAACGATAGCAAAGTTGCTGATGGTCAGTTGTGCCAACATAGTCGTTTTCCTGTATGAAAAACCATTACTGTTATTGTGTACAGTATAAACTGGTTTTATATACAGTAAAGAGGCTGGCGTAAAATTAGAATAATTTTTTTGACCAGCCGAGCTTGGTGCTTAATGTGTTGAAATAACTGTAATCTTTCGGATGAATCAGATTCAGATGGTAATCACAGCGACGAATCAGGACATCTTCACCTTCCTGAATCGGCAGTGCTATCTGGCTGTCGCAACTGATTTCCAGGTCGTTACGGCGATGCGAAAAACGCAGACGGATCGTGCTGCTGCTGTTTATGACCAGTGGTCGTGCTGACAACGTATGCGGGAACATGGGCACCAGGGTAATCGCATCCAGAGAGGGGGTCAGAATAGGACCGCCTGCAGAGAGGGAATAGGCGGTGGAGCCTGTTGGCGTCGAAATAATTAGTCCATCAGATCGCTGAGAAAACGCAAAGATCTCGTCGATATACACTTCGAACTCAATCATATGCGCCACTTTGCCTGGATGAAGCACCACTTCATTTATCGCGGTGCTGATGCGTTTCTGGCAATCTTGCTGACAGACTTGCGCTTCCAGCAAAAAACGTTTCTCGCTGATGTAGTGGCCTTCCAGCACATCGGCTAACTGTTGCTGGGCGTTATCGGGGTCAAGGTCAGTCAGGAAACCCAGGTTGCCACGGTTGATTCCAATAACTTTAATATCGTAACGGGCGAGTGTGCGTGCCGCGCCCAGCATATTACCGTCGCCACCAACGACTACCGCGAGATCAGCTAGTTGCCCAATCTCCGCGAGCGTGCCAGTTTTCACATTCTTCAGTTGCAGTTCGTGAGCGATTTGTTGCTCAACGATGACCTCGTAACCTTTTGTGCACAGCCAGCGGTAGAGCATTTCATGTGTTGTCAGTGCAGTGGGGTGCCGTGGGTGTCCCACAATGCCAATACACTTGAAATGATTATTCATTTTTCCGAGGTCCTTGTTGCGAAGATTGATGACAATGTGAGTGCTTCCCTTGAAACCCTGAAACTGATCCCCATAATAAGCGAAGTTAGCGAGATGAATGCGAAAAAAACGCGGAGAAATTCATGAGTAGTAAAGAACAGAAAACGCCTGAGGGGCAAGCCCCGGAAGAAATTATCATGGATCAGCACGAAGAGATTGAGGCAGTTGAGCCAGAAGCTTCTGCTGAGCAGGTGGATCCGCGCGATGAAAAAATTGCGAATCTCGAAGCTCAGCTGGCTGAAGCCCAGACCCGTGAACGTGACGGCATTTTGCGTGTAAAAGCCGAAATGGAAAACCTGCGTCGACGTACTGAACTGGATATTGAAAAAGCCCACAAATTCGCGCTGGAGAAATTCATCAACGAATTGCTGCCGGTGATTGATAGCCTGGATCGTGCGCTGGAAGTGGCTGATAAAGCTAACCCGGATATGTCTGCGATGGTTGAAGGCATTGAGCTGACGCTGAAGTCGATGCTGGATGTTGTGCGTAAGTTTGGTGTTGAAGTGATCGCCGAAACTAACGTGCCGCTGGACCCGAATGTGCATCAGGCTATCGCAATGGTGGAATCTGATGACGTTGCGCCAGGTAACGTACTGGGCATTATGCAGAAGGGTTATACGCTGAATGGTCGTACGATTCGTGCGGCGATGGTAACTGTAGCGAAAGCAAAAGCGTAATTTCTGTTTTCGTAATAATTCACGGCCCTGCATGCGAATGCAGGGCCGTTTTCGTTACTCCGCCACACTCTCGCGCAGCGGTTTCACAGGAAAAACTTTTACCTGCTTAATCATATTGTCCTGTACGTCGAGAATATCTATATCGTACTCGCCAATACGCACGCGGGTGCCTGCGACAGGGATCTCTTCCAGTGCCTCAAGAATGACGCCATTAACCGTGCGGGCATCATCTTCCGGTAGATGCCAGTTAAAGGCTTTGTTGATTTCCCGCACGTTGGCGGTGCCATCGATAATCACCGAACCGTCGTTTTGCGGCGTGACCTCTTCGGCAAGTGTTGGCGACATCGACGTAGTGAAATCGCCGACAATCTCTTCCAGAATATCTTCAACCGTCACCAGCCCCTGAATGTCTCCATACTCGTTGACGACCAGGCCGACTTTCTTTTTGTTGCGCTGAAACTTTACCAACTGCGTGCTGAGCGGCGTACCTTCCGGCACAAAATAGATCTCGTCCGCGGCGCGCAGCATGGTTTCTTTGGTGAACTCTTTTTTCTCCGACATCAACCGCCAGGCTTCACGTACTCGCAGCATACTGATGGCGTCGTCCAGCGAATCACGGTAGAGCACGATGCGCCCGTGAGGTGAGTGGGAGAGTTGGCGCAGAATCGATTTCCAGTCATCGTTGATATCAATACCGATAATTTCACTGCGCGGCACCATGATGTCATCAACGGTCATTTTTTCCAGATCGAGCACCGACAGCAGCATATCCTGATTGCGACGGGAAATTTGTGAGCGTGATTCGTGCACGATAGTGCGCAACTCTTCTTTGCTCAAAGAGCCGCTAACCACGATATCGGTTTTGATACCCATCATGCGCATCAGCATACGGGTGATAGCATTCAGCAACCAGACCAGCGGCATCATCAAAATTTGCAGCGGAGCCAGCAGAAAACTACTCGGATAAGCGACTTTTTCCGGGTACAGCGCGGCAATGGTTTTCGGCAATACCTCAGCAAATACCAGTACGACAAAAGTCAGCACACCAGTCGCAATTGCCACGCCCGCATCGCCGTACAAACGCATCCCAACAATAGTGCCGAGCGCGGAGGCAAGAATATTGACCAGGTTATTGCCGATTAACACCAGGCTTATCAGGCGGTCTGGCTTACGCAGCAATTTTTCGACGCGTTTGGCCGAGCGATTACCCTGTTTCGCCATATGTCGCAGACGATAGCGGTTGAGGGTCATCATTCCGGTTTCGGACCCGGAAAAATAGGCTGAAATGACCACCATGATGATCAGAATAATGATCAACGTAGTAGTAGAAATGTGTTCCAGGGGAAACTCCTTTTCTGGGTTTAGCTGATTAACTGCTGGACAATTCGGCTGCCGAAGTAGGCCAGTGTCAGAATTACCGCGCCCGCAACGTTAAACCAGACGACGCGGCGTCCACGCCATCCTTCATGGTAATGTCCCCACAGCAGCACAATATAGACAAACCACGCCACGATAGAGAGCACAGCCTTGTCGATATTTTCCATGCTAAATAGGTTGTGCATGTAGAACAGGCCAGTGCAAAGCGTGAGCGTTAGCAGCACCACGCCAATCTGCGTGATGTGGAACATTTTACGCTCGATACTCATCAATGGCGGCATTTCCTGGTTAAATGCCAGCTTCTTGTTCTTCAGTTGGTAATCAATCCACGCCAGTTGCAGCGCGTACAGGGCGGCGATAATTAGCGTGGCATAGGAAAAGAGCGATAAGCCAATGTGCACCAGCATCCCAGGCGTTGCTTCCAGATGGGTGATGTATTCATTGGGCATGAAGGTCGCCAGCGCCAGGTTGATAAGCGCAAAGGCATAGACAATGGGTAGCAGCAACCAGCCACGATTGCGAGAAGCCACAATGGTCATTACCGTACAGATCATCAAACTGACCAATGAACCAACGTTCAGCAGGCTGAGGTTTTGTCCGCTATCACCGTCGGGCAGGATGCGGGCTTCCAGAGCGATTGCGTGGCAGACCAGCGCAATGACCGCAGAAATAATAGCCATGCGCCGCCAGCCGCCGTTTTTTTGCAGCAGACCGGGAACAATCAGCGCAAGACTGACGGAGTAGGCGACAAGCGCGAGCAGAGCAAAAACGGGCATAGTGATGTCGACAGTTTGAGCAATAAGAAAGAGAAGCAGTATAGCGTCAGGTGAACGCTGCTCCAACCGTTGCATAACAACAAAGACGCCTTCATGTTATACTGCGGCAAAATACTGATGATGTGTCGCGATTGCGGCCAACCGTTTCCACCCCAGGCGAGAGACAATGTTTGATAATTTAACCGATCGTTTGTCGCGCACGCTGCGCAATATCAGTGGCCGTGGACGCCTCACTGAAGACAACGTAAAAGATACGCTGCGCGAAGTGCGCATGGCGCTGCTGGAGGCGGACGTCGCTCTGCCGGTAGTGCGTGAGTTTATCAATCGCGTAAAAGAGAAAGCGGTTGGTCATGAAGTTAATAAGAGCCTGACGCCGGGGCAGGAGTTCGTCAAAATCGTCCGTAACGAACTGGTTGCGGCGATGGGCGAAGAGAACCAGACCCTGAACCTGGCGGCGCAACCGCCTGCGGTCGTGCTGATGGCGGGCCTGCAAGGTGCCGGTAAAACAACCAGCGTTGGTAAACTCGGTAAGTTCCTGCGCGAGAAGCACAAGAAGAAAGTGCTGGTGGTTTCTGCCGACGTTTATCGCCCGGCGGCAATCAAACAGCTTGAGACGCTGGCAGAGCAGGTGGGCGTTGATTTCTTCCCTTCTGATGTTGGTCAGAAGCCGGTAGATATCGTTAACGCGGCGCTGAAAGAAGCCAAACTGAAATTCTACGACGTGCTGCTGGTGGATACCGCTGGTCGTCTGCACGTTGACGAAGCGATGATGGACGAGATCAAACAAGTCCATGCGTCGATTAACCCGGTTGAAACCCTGTTTGTGGTTGACGCCATGACCGGTCAGGATGCGGCCAATACGGCAAAAGCATTCAATGAAGCGTTACCGCTTACCGGCGTAGTGTTGACCAAAGTGGACGGCGATGCCCGCGGCGGTGCGGCGCTCTCTATTCGTCACATCACTGGCAAACCGATCAAGTTTCTCGGTGTTGGCGAGAAAACTGAGGCGCTGGAGCCGTTCCATCCGGACCGCATCGCGTCGCGTATTCTCGGCATGGGCGACGTACTGTCGCTGATCGAAGATATCGAAAGCAAAGTTGACCGCGCGCAGGCAGAGAAATTAGCCAGCAAGCTGAAAAAAGGCGACGGCTTCGATCTCAACGATTTTCTTGAGCAACTGCGCCAGATGAAAAATATGGGCGGCATGGCTAGCCTGATGGGCAAGCTGCCGGGCATGGGGCAGATCCCGGATAATGTTAAGTCGCAGATGGACGATAAAGTGCTGGTGCGTATGGAAGCCATCATCAACTCGATGACGATGAAAGAGCGCGCTAAGCCAGAAATCATCAAAGGTTCGCGTAAGCGTCGTATCGCTGCCGGTTGCGGTATGCAGGTGCAGGACGTTAACCGCCTTCTGAAGCAGTTCGACGACATGCAGCGCATGATGAAGAAAATGAAGAAGGGCGGAATGGCGAAGATGATGAGAAGCATGAAGGGGATGATGCCGCCGGGATTTCCTGGTCGCTAAATGACCTTATGCGACAGAGTTATTAACTGCTGATTGCATTTTCTCCAGAAATCAGTAAAATTTTCGGGCTTTTAATATGACACCGGACTCCGTTCCTCGATGGGGTCCGGTTGTTTTATTCACACAAGAGGATGTTATGGTAACTATTCGTTTAGCACGTCACGGCGCTAAAAAGCGTCCGTTCTACCAGGTTGTTGTCGCTGACAGCCGTAATGCACGCAACGGTCGCTTCATCGAGCGCGTTGGTTTCTTCAACCCAATCGCTAGCGAAAAAGAAGAAGGCACTCGCCTGGATCTGGATCGCATCGCTCACTGGGTTGGCCAGGGCGCAACTATTTCTGATCGCGTTGCTGCGCTGATCAAAGAAGTAAACAAAGCAGCTTAATCTGTCACGGTGGTCATGATGAGCAAACAACTCACCGCGCAAGCACCTGTTGATCCCATCGTTTTGGGAAAAATGGGTTCGTCTTACGGTATTCGTGGGTGGCTCAGAGTGTTTTCTTCCACCGAAGACGCCGAAAGCATTTTTGACTATCAGCCCTGGTTTATCCAGAAGGCGGGTCAGTGGCAGCAAGTCCAGCTGGAAAGCTGGAAGCACCACAATCAGGACATGATCATCAAGCTGAAAGGCGTTGACGATCGTGATGCGGCGAACCTGCTGACGAATTGTGAAATTGTCGTGGATTCATCGCAGCTGCCTCAGCTTGAAGAGGGGGACTACTACTGGAAAGACCTGATGGGCTGCCAGGTAGTAACCACTGAAGGCTACGATCTCGGTAAAGTCGTCGATATGATGGAAACCGGATCTAATGACGTTCTCGTCATTAAGGCAAACCTGAAAGATGCGTTTGGTATCAAGGAACGTCTCGTACCGTTCCTCGATGGGCAGGTTATCAAGAAAGTCGATCTCACTACTCGTTCAATCGAAGTAGATTGGGATCCTGGTTTTTAAACCACCGGATAAACGGTAAAAGACGGCGCTATGTGGATTGGCATAATTAGCCTGTTTCCTGAAATGTTCCGCGCAATTACCGATTACGGGGTAACTGGCCGGGCAGTTAAAAATGGCCTGCTGAGCATCCAGAGCTGGAGTCCTCGCGACTTCACGCATGACCGGCACCGTACCGTGGACGATCGTCCTTACGGCGGCGGACCGGGGATGTTAATGATGGTGCAACCCTTGCGGGACGCCATTCATGCAGCAAAAGCCGCGGCGGGTGAAGGCGCAAAGGTGATTTATCTGTCACCACAGGGACGCAAGCTTGATCAAGCGGGCGTCAGCGAACTGGCAACGAATCAAAAATTGATTCTGGTGTGCGGTCGCTACGAAGGTATAGATGAGCGCGTGATCCAAACCGAAATTGACGAAGAATGGTCAATCGGCGATTACGTTCTCAGTGGTGGTGAGTTACCAGCAATGACGCTGATTGACTCCGTTTCCCGGTTTATTCCGGGAGTACTGGGACATGAAGCCTCGGCAACGGAAGATTCCTTTGCTGAAGGATTGCTGGATTGCCCGCACTATACGCGGCCTGAGGTGTTAGAAGGGATGGAAGTTCCGCCAGTGTTACTGTCGGGCAACCATGCCGAGATACGTCGCTGGCGTTTGAAACAGTCGCTGGGCCGTACCTGGCTTAGAAGACCTGAACTTCTGGAAAACCTGGCTCTGACTGAAGAGCAAGCAAGGTTGCTGGCGGAGTTCAAAACGGAACACGCACAACAGCAACATAAACATGATGGGATGGCGTAAGCCCCCGAGATATCAGTTTACCCAGGATAAGAGATTAAATTATGAGCAACATTATTAAGCAACTTGAACAAGAGCAGATGAAGCAGGACGTACCTTCCTTCCGTCCGGGTGATACCGTGGAAGTGAAAGTATGGGTTGTTGAAGGTTCCAAAAAACGTCTGCAGGCATTCGAGGGCGTGGTTATCGCTATTCGTAACCGCGGTCTGCACTCTGCATTCACTGTTCGTAAAATTTCCAACGGCGAAGGCGTTGAGCGTGTCTTCCAGACTCACTCTCCGGTAGTTGACAGCATTTCTGTCAAACGTCGTGGTGCTGTTCGTAAAGCTAAACTGTACTACCTGCGTGAGCGTACTGGTAAGGCTGCTCGTATCAAAGAGCGTCTTAACTAAGATTTCGCTTAAGCGACATCCTGTTAAGAAGGGCTGGCCAATTGGCTGGCCCTTTTTTATCTGTTTGCTGGTGTTTTAAGGGGTAGTAATCACCACTGCGACGCGGCGGTTCTCGGCGCGGCCCTGGGCGGTCTTGTTACTGGCTATGGGATATTTTTTTCCTAAACCCTGTGTGGTGAGATTGCTGCGTGGAATTTGTCCACCCATAGCCCATGCATCGGCCACGACATTCGCCCGTTTCAATGATAAGCCTTCGTTGTAACTGTCTTCACCATAGTTATCGGTGTGTCCATCCATACGGGCATGTGTTAGCCCTGTCGAGGCCAATTTAGCTGCCATGGTTTGGATCTGTTGCTGGCTTTCCGGGAGCAATTTGTAGTCATTTTTTGCGAACAGAATGGCATCTGATAAGCCCAGCGACCAGTCGCCGGCGGATTCAGTAAATCCATAAGATTGCATAGCGGCGACTTGCTCAGGAGTAAACTTTCCCTGAGGGGACTGGCAGCCAGTCAGTATTAGTGAGGTGAAAACCAGGGGTGCTACCAGGTGCTTTATCATATCGATATATCCTTGTTATCTCACCAGCTTTTCGGCACGCTGGTGTTTGGCCTGATACATATTGTGATCGGCAAGCTCTTGTAATTTTTCCGCAGAGGCGTGCTCAATGGTCATCGCGTAACCAATGTTTAATGTCATGGTGGTCTGATGGCCATTATGAAGATCAAACGGGAGATTAAAGATTTGTGTCAGTGCTGAACATATCTGCTGCACTTCAGATTCCGACTGTACATCATAGAGCACCATAGCGAATTCATCGCCGCCCAGGCGGTATGCTTTATGTCGCAGCCCGCCAAATTCAGCTAACCGTTTTGCGATTTCAATCAAGACTCTATCGCCCGTCGCATGACCCCAGGTATCATTGATGTATTTGAAATTATCGCCATCAAGAAATAGTAACGCCGACGTTTTTCGGGCATCGGAATTGTTCATCAACGTGTTGATGCCGCTACGAAACGCTGCGCGGTTAGCCAGCCCGGTTAATGGGTCATGTAGCGCGGTACGTAGAAGCTGCGCATTTTTAGCCTGTAAACGAAGCTGCCACTCTTCCATTTCATCCAGCAGACTGTTGAAGTCGAGAGCGAAGCGGTGAAACTCAGCGATACGTTCTTCCGAAACTCGTCGGGAAAAATTGCGGTTGGAACGCACATCATGTACGACATCGGTGATATTTTTCAGCGCTTCTACCAGGCCATTGTGCAAATGGCGGGTGAGGGTAATTGCGATGCCTGATGCCAGCAGAATACAACCGGTCAGTACGGCGAGCGAAAACCAGATAAAATGGCTGATTGAACTGTCGCGAGCGGTTAAGCGTACTTCGCCAATGGTTTCACCATTGTGACGAATCGGCTGAATGATGGGGGCAGGGAAGAGCCAGTGGCTTATGAAATTACTGAAAGTATCGCCTGGATCCTTACGGGTGTAATGCCAGGATGCCAGAATATTTTGCTGCTTATCACGTACTTCTGCAGTTGAAAATTGCCCTTGCTGGCCCAGCGCTGCCAGTGTTTCAGTTGCTGCAGGGCCATCGGCAAAAACGACAGCTGCTTCCAGACTGTAAGTCATTGTTGCTGCTGTCAGTGCCAGGTTTTTTTGCGCGTACTGTTTCAGGGTCAGCACCGAGGTCACGGAAAGCAGCAACCAGATCAGCATCATAGTGATAAATATGCTGGTCATACTGATGTTGCGTAATGCTCTTTTAAACGTGGGGCGCTTATTAAGAGAATTATCGTTATCCATCATTTTTCTTCCGTGCGAGCATTAAGACATCCGGGTTGACCTTTACACCGCTACGCGATAAGGCATCCAGGTTTACGGCAAATCTGATGTCATTATTGTGGATGATCAGACAAAAGGCGCTACCAATAATGCACTCGGTATTTTGTTCGGCAATTAATAATAACGCCTTTGACGGATATTGTTCGGTTAATTCCATCTGGAATGTCGGTGACTCGTTGCCAAAATAAAAACCATTGCAGCCTGAAATCATCGCCTCTTGTTGAGTGTGAATGATGACAGGCAGATAAGGCAAAGATGTCGCGGCATTCTCTTGTAGGGCGGTACTAAAACGTGAAGATGAAAAGATACATAACTTTGGTGGCCCTGATAGCGCAGGCCAGCGGGTGTAACTGACAATACCGGAAACCATCATACGCACGTTTTTCGCAACGTCAGAAGGCTCCTGAGCGAGTATTGGTGCTCCCGTCAGCAGGAGAATCAGAAGTAAGAACAGTCGGTGAGAAAAACGCATTCAGGGATCCCCACCATCTTCGCTCGAAATGCATCGATATTTTTTCAGAATGCTCATTAAAATATTATTTTTTCATGCGACCGTCATCAATGTGAGAAATAAAACACAATGAGTAAAATCTTATGTTTAATTTATTTGTGGGGTTTTAATTAATTTAATCGTATTGTGCTGGCATTTTCATCAGCCCCTTTTTGCCATACTTCATGCAGTTGGCTGGCATTTTCAACATTGTTGCAGCTGGCAGGAAAGCTTTTACCGGAAAGTCCTCGGGCATAAGTAAAATCGGTCTGGCAAGTTTTCTTTTGTCCTTCGGCATATCCTTTAAGGTATAGACCGCGATCCGCCTGTGAATCGCTAAATGCATCGTCATCTTTTATGGCGCTGCCCGATATCGCATCTTCCATACCGACATCATACCAGTCGGTGCTGGTCAAGGTTGGCGCGTGAGTATAAGGATCAATCTGACATCCGCTAACCAGTAAAGCCAACAAGGGGGCGATAAACTTTTTCATCATTTCTTTCTCCTTTTTCAAAGCATAGCGGATTGTTTTCAAAGGGAGTGTAAATTTATCTATACAGAGGTAAGGGTTGAAAGCGCGACTAAATTGCCTGTGTAAATAAAAATGTACGAAATATGGATTGAAAACTTTACTTTATGTGTTATCGTTACGTCATCCTCGCTGAGGATCAACTATCGCAAACGAGCATAAACAGGATCGCCATCATGCAAAAAGACGCGCTGAATAACGTACATATTACCGACGAACAGGTTTTAATGACTCCGGAACAACTGAAGGCCGCTTTTCCATTGAGCCTGCAACAAGAAGCCCAGATTGCTGACTCGCGTAAAAGCATTTCAGATATTATCGCCGGGCGCGATCCTCGTCTGCTGGTAGTATGTGGTCCTTGTTCCATTCATGATCCGGAAACTGCTCTGGAATATGCTCGTCGATTTAAAGCCCTTGCCGCAGAGGTCAGCGATAGCCTCTATCTGGTAATGCGCGTCTATTTTGAAAAACCCCGTACCACTGTCGGCTGGAAAGGGTTAATTAACGATCCCCATATGGATGGCTCTTTTGATGTAGAAGCCGGGCTGCAGATCGCGCGTAAATTGCTGCTTGAGCTGGTGAATATGGGACTGCCACTGGCGACGGAAGCGTTAGATCCGAATAGCCCGCAATACCTGGGCGATCTGTTTAGCTGGTCAGCAATTGGTGCTCGTACAACGGAATCGCAAACTCACCGTGAAATGGCCTCCGGGCTTTCCATGCCGGTTGGTTTTAAAAACGGCACCGACGGCAGTCTGGCAACAGCAATTAACGCTATGCGCGCCGCCGCCCAGCCGCACCGTTTTGTTGGCATTAACCAGGCAGGGCAGGTTGCGTTGCTACAAACTCAGGGGAATCCGGACGGCCATGTGATCCTGCGCGGTGGTAAAGCGCCGAACTATAGCCCTGCGGATGTTGCGCAATGTGAAAAAGAGATGGAACAGGCGGGACTGCGCCCGTCTCTGATGGTAGATTGCAGCCACGGTAATTCCAATAAAGATTATCGCCGTCAGCCTGCGGTGGCAGAATCCGTGGTTGCTCAAATCAAAGATGGCAATCGCTCAATTATTGGTCTGATGATCGAAAGTAATATCCACGAGGGCAATCAGTCTTCCGAGCAACCGCGCAGTGAAATGAAATACGGTGTATCCGTAACCGATGCCTGCATTAGCTGGGAAATGACCGATGCCTTGCTGCGTGAAATTCATCAGGATCTGAACGGGCAGCTGACGGCTCGCGTGGCTTAAGAGGTTTATTATGGTTGCTGAATTGACCGCATTACGCGATCAAATTGATGAAGTCGATAAAGCGCTGCTGAATTTATTAGCGAAGCGTCTGGAACTGGTTGCTGAAGTGGGCGAGGTGAAAAGCCGCTTTGGACTGCCTATTTATGTTCCGGAGCGCGAGGCATCTATGTTGGCCTCGCGTCGTGCAGAGGCGGAAGCTCTGGGTGTACCGCCAGATCTGATTGAGGATGTTTTGCGTCGGGTGATGCGTGAATCTTACTCCAGTGAAAACGACAAAGGATTTAAAACACTTTGTCCGTCACTGCGTCCTGTGGTTATCGTCGGCGGTGGCGGTCAGATGGGACGCCTGTTCGAGAAGATGCTGACCCTCTCGGGTTATCAGGTGCGGATTCTGGAGCAACATGACTGGGATCGAGCGGCTGATATTGTTGCCGATGCCGGAATGGTGATTGTTAGTGTGCCAATCCACGTTACTGAGCAAGTTATTGGCGAATTACCGCCTTTACCGAAAGATTGTATTCTGGTCGATCTGGCATCAGTGAAAAATGGGCCATTACAGGCCATGCTGGCGGCGCATGATGGTCCGGTGCTGGGGCTACACCCGATGTTCGGTCCGGACAGCGGTAGCCTGGCAAAGCAAGTTGTGGTCTGGTGTGATGGACGTAAACCGGAAGCATACCAATGGTTTCTGGAGCAAATTCAGGTCTGGGGCGCTCGGCTGCATCGTATTAGCGCCGTCGAGCACGATCAGAATATGGCGTTTATTCAGGCACTGCGCCACTTTGCTACTTTTGCTTACGGGCTGCACCTGGCAGAAGAAAATGTTCAGCTTGAGCAACTTCTGGCGCTCTCTTCGCCGATTTACCGCCTTGAGCTGGCGATGGTCGGGCGACTGTTTGCTCAGGATCCGCAGCTTTATGCCGACATCATTATGTCGTCAGAGCGTAATCTGGCGTTAATCAAACGTTACTATAAGCGTTTCGGCGAGGCGATTGAGTTGCTGGAGCAGGGCGATAAGCAGGCGTTTATTGACAGTTTCCGCAAGGTGGAGCACTGGTTCGGCGATTACGCACAGCGTTTTCAGAGTGAAAGCCGCGTGTTATTGCGTCAGGCGAATGACAATCGCCAGTAATAATCCAGTGCCGGATGATTCACATCATCCGGCACCTTTTCATCAGGTTGGATCAACAGGCACTACGTTCTCACTTGGGTAACAGCCCAATACCTTCATTGAACGGGTGATTTCCCCTAACTCTTTCAATGCTTTTTGCATTTCCGCTGATTCAAGATTGGCCTGAATATCCAGATAGAACATCTCTTCCCATGGATTACCGTGAATCGGGCGTGATTCCAGACGGGTCATAATCAGATTGTGGTTGCGCAGTACCAGCAACGCTTCAACCAGCGCACCGGCTTGTTGCCCGGTCGCCATTAACAACGTGGTTTTCGCCGGAACCTGATCAGACACGTTAATGGCTTTACGCGCCAACACCACAAATCGGGTGAAGTTTTGTCGCTGATTTGCTTCAATACGCTCCAGTACCTGCAAACCGTACAAAGTGCCGCCAGCTTCGCTTCCCAACGCAGCAACATGCGGTGATTTTGCCTGTGCAACCTTTTCCATTGCCGCAGACGTACTTTCGGTATATTCAATCTTCCAGTGCGGATAACGATTAAGGAATTTGCTGCATTGCTGGAATGGCTGCGGATGGCTGTAGACCGTATTGATGGTGGATAAATCAGTAGTGCCGGAGACCAACAAACAATGGTCGATAGTTAACGTCATCTCGCCAACAATCGACAAGCTGGTATGTTGCAGCAGATCGTAAACGTCGTTTATGGCACCGGAGCTGGTATTTTCAATCGGTACGACGGCATAGTCGGCCTGGCCGGTTTCCACCTGATTAAAAATATCGGCAAATTTGGCGCAGCCACTTTCAATGAATTGCTCAAAGTGACCGGCAGCATACTGGCGCACCGCAAGATGGGAATAAGAACCTTTGGGGCCGAGAAAAGCGATGCGTGCTGAGTGCGGATTAATTTTATTGAGATGTTGTTGGAGCAAAGCCTGCTGAGTTAATACGGAATCTTCAATGATGAGCTGGAACAGGCGAGTAATGTAATGGGCGTCCAGATGGTGCGCTTTACCGAGCGTAATTAATCTTTCCAGCAAATCGCGTTCACGATCAATATCACGTACCGGGCGATGCGAGAGCAGTTTGGCTTTTCCCACCTCGACGGCCAGTTCGCGCCGTTCTGCCAGTAACGCTAATAATTTTTCATCCAGCGCGCTGATTTTCTCTCGCAGCGCCAGTAACGGGTTTTCCGATGTCATAGTGTTGCCTTTTTGTTATCAATAAAAAAGGCCCCCCGATTTGGGAGGCCTTATTGTTCGTCTTCGCATTCTGTTTCACACGACGAAACGCCTCCCATTCAGGGGAAGGTAAAAAAGAATGCGAAGAAAAACGGTATGTGTTTCATGTTTGTTTCCTTAAGTGACTTTAGTACAGTACCCGTACTGTTTTCACGCTGTCAACAAAAAACGCGCCCGAAGGCGCGTTGGCGATACACTCAATATAAAGGACTACTCTTCTTCAACTTCTTCGACGAAGTTGGCGTCTTTCACCGATGTTGCGGCACGACGTGCTTCGCCTTTGTGCTGCAGTTTATTGAGCTGCCGTTCCAGCTTGTTGATCAATTCGTTAATTGCGGTGTACATATCTTCATGTTTACCACTGGCAACCAGAACGCCGTTAGGTGTATTGATTGTGGCGTCAGCAACAAACCCTTGTGGCTCTTTGGACAGAATGATATGTGGATTAATCAGATGTGTTTGCCATTTTTCCAGTTTGGCGAGACGGTCTGCGACATGTTGGCGGATGGCCGGAGTAATTTCCATTTGTTTGCTGGTAATGTTCATTGTCATAAATTTTACCTCTTGTCTTCCCGTCTTGGTGAATTCAGCATACCGTTCCTGATGTCAAAATGTGTGATGAAAATCTCATAATTTTGTCACTTTTTGTCAACGAATCTTTTTTGTGAGAAATCGCAGGAAGAGATGTTTTTTTACTTGAGGAATATCTCAAAGCGAGCCATATTTGATGAGATCGATAGCGACTAAATCGCTTCAGTTTCACAACTGACAGAATAAAAAAACGGCAGCTCAAGGGCTGCCGTTTTGTGTTTCAGGTTTCTGTTATGTATTGCTGCTGTTTGCGGCGATGATTTTCGCTACTTTTTCAGCTTGCGCATTCATCTGCATCTGACGGTATGCATTTTCCATCAGCGGCAGCGCATCACGCGTAGCCTGGGTATCCGGGTAGTCGCGCAACATGCCTTCTACGCGGTTAACGACGGCAACCCATGCGCCACGTTCTGTATAGTACTCGGCCACGGAGTATTCATATTTCGCCAGACGATCTTTCAGGAATACCAGACGTTTGGTGGCATCGGTGGTGTACTGACTGTTCGGATAGCCGCGCACCAGTTTGGAAAAGTCACTAAACGCAGCTCGTGCATGTTGAGGATCGCGATCGCTACGATCGACGCCAAAGAACCCTTGCAGCGCACTGTCATCCAGCGCCATATTGGTCAGGCCACGCATGTACATGACATAATCGATATTCGGATGGGTCGGGTTAAGGCGAATAAAACGATCGATGGCAGCCTGTGCTAACGGCAAATCGGCGTTTTTATAGTAGGCGTAGATGAGATCCAGCTGCACCTGCTGCGAATACGGACCAAACGGATAGCGATTATCTAACGCTTCCAGTTGCGTTATTGCCTGTCTCCAGTTACCGTCCTGCAGCTTTTGTTGTGCAGTCGCGTAAATTTCATTTGGCGGATTATCAGGTACTTCTTCCTTTGACCCCGAGCAACCCGCCAAAAACAGGCTTAGTGTGGCGGCTGCCACCAGATATTTCATGCGCGTCATGACGTTTTGACTTTCCTCAAAATGTAATACGGGAGATTCTCTGTTCCTGCTCCCGGTTAAGACCAGCTACAATAGCACACTATATTAAACGGCAAAGCCGTAAAACCCCAACGATAAACGAAGAAGCAGTATATATGGCACAACGAGTACAGCTCACTGCAACGGTGTCCGAAAACCAACTCGGTCAACGCTTAGATCAGGCTTTGGCCGAAATGTTCCCGGATTATTCACGTTCGCGAATAAAAGAATGGATCCTCGACCAGCGAGTGCTGGTTAACGGCAAAGTTTGTGATAAGCCGAAAGAAAAAGTATTGGGTGGCGAGCAGGTTGCCATCAACGCTGAGATTGAAGAAGAAGCGCGTTTTGAACCGCAGGATATCCCGCTGGATATCGTCTATGAAGATGAAGACATTATTATCATTAATAAACCGCGCGACCTGGTGGTACATCCTGGCGCGGGTAACCCGGATGGCACGGTACTGAATGCGTTGCTTCATTACTATCCACCCATTGCCGATGTACCGCGTGCGGGCATCGTCCATCGTCTGGATAAAGACACCACTGGCCTGATGGTTGTGGCAAAAACCGTTCCGGCTCAGACGCGTTTAGTCGAATCTTTGCAACGGCGTGAAATTACTCGTGAGTATGAAGCGGTGGCGATTGGTCATATGACCGCAGGTGGCACGGTGGACGAGCCAATCAGTCGCCACCCGACCAAACGTACCCATATGGCGGTGCATCCGATGGGCAAACCAGCGGTGACTCACTATCGCATCATGGAACACTTCCGTGTGCACACGCGTCTGCGGTTGCGTCTGGAAACTGGACGTACGCACCAGATCCGCGTGCATATGGCCCATATCACTCATCCGCTGGTGGGCGATCCGGTTTATGGTGGCCGTCCGCGTCCGCCAAAAGGTGCTTCGGAAGCATTTATCTCCACGCTGCGTAAGTTTGACCGCCAGGCGCTACATGCAACCATGCTGCGTCTTTATCACCCGATCTCCGGCATCGAAATGGAATGGCATGCGCCTATTCCACAAGATATGGTGGAGCTGATTGAGGTGATGCGCGCCGATTTCGAAGAACATAAGGATGAAGTGGACTGGTTATGAGTAAGCTGATTGTCCCGCAGTGGCCGCAGCCAAAAGGTGTTGCGGCCTGTAGCTCCACTCGTATCGGCGGCGTGAGCTTGCCCCCGTATGACTCACTCAACCTCGGTGCCCATTGTGGCGATAACCCGGATCACGTTGAGGAGAATCGCAAGCGACTTTTTGCTGCGGGCAATTTGCCTTCTAAACCGGTCTGGCTTGAGCAGGTACACGGCAAAGATGTGCTTAAGCTCACTGGCGAACCTTATGCCTCAAAACGGGCGGATGCCTCTTATAGCAATACGCCCGGCACGGTTTGCGCAGTGATGACTGCCGACTGCCTCCCTGTGCTGTTTTGCAATCGAGCGGGAACGGAAGTCGCCGCCGCTCATGCTGGCTGGCGTGGACTGTGCGCAGGCGTGCTGGAAGAGACGGTTTCCTGTTTTGCTGATAATCCGGAAAATATTCTCGCCTGGTTAGGGCCGGCAATTGGTCCACGCGCGTTCGAAGTGGGGGGGGAGGTTCGCGAGGCGTTTATGGCAGTAGACGCTAAAGCAAGTGCAGCTTTCATTCAGCATGGTGATAAGTATCTGGCGGATATTTATCAGCTTGCCCGGCAGCGTCTGGCGAACGTGGGTGTTGAGCAAATTTTCGGCGGCGACCGTTGTACATATACGGAAAATGAGACTTTCTTCTCTTATCGTCGCGACAAGACCACCGGTCGTATGGCAAGTTTCATTTGGCTGATATAACCTAAAGAATCAAGACGATCCGGTACGCGTGATTTTCTTTTCACATTAATCTGGTCAATAACCTTGAATAATTGAGGGATGACCTCATTTAATCTCCAGTAGCAACTTTGATCCGTTATGGGAGGAGTTATGCGTCTGGATCGTCTTACTAATAAATTCCAGCTTGCTCTTGCCGATGCCCAATCACTTGCACTCGGGCACGACAACCAATTTATCGAACCACTTCATTTAATGAGCGCCCTGCTGAATCAGGAAGGGGGTTCGGTTAGTCCTTTATTAACATCCGCTGGCATAAATGCTGGCCAGTTGCGCACAGATATCAATCAGGCATTAAATCGTTTACCGCAGGTTGAAGGTACTGGTGGTGATGTCCAGCCATCACAGGATCTGGTGCGCGTTCTTAATCTTTGCGACAAGCTGGCGCAAAAACGTGGTGATAACTTTATCTCGTCAGAACTGTTCGTTCTGGCGGCACTTGAGTCTCGCGGCACGCTGGCCGACATCCTGAAAGCAGCAGGGGCGACCACCGCCAACATTACTCAAGCGATTGAACAAATGCGTGGAGGTGAAAGCGTGAACGATCAAGGTGCTGAAGACCAACGTCAGGCTTTGAAAAAATATACCATCGACCTTACCGAACGAGCCGAACAGGGCAAACTCGATCCGGTGATTGGTCGTGATGAAGAAATTCGCCGTACCATTCAGGTGCTGCAACGTCGTACTAAAAATAACCCGGTACTGATTGGTGAACCCGGCGTCGGTAAAACTGCCATCGTTGAAGGTCTGGCGCAGCGTATTATCAACGGCGAAGTGCCGGAAGGGTTGAAAGGCCGCCGGGTACTGGCGCTGGATATGGGCGCGCTGGTGGCTGGGGCGAAATATCGCGGTGAGTTTGAAGAACGTTTAAAAGGCGTGCTTAACGATCTTGCCAAACAGGAAGGCAACGTCATCCTATTTATCGACGAATTACATACCATGGTCGGCGCGGGTAAAGCCGATGGCGCAATGGACGCCGGAAACATGCTGAAACCGGCGCTGGCGCGTGGTGAATTGCACTGCGTAGGTGCCACGACGCTTGACGAATATCGCCAGTACATTGAAAAAGATGCTGCGCTGGAACGTCGTTTCCAGAAAGTGTTTGTTGCCGAGCCTTCTGTTGAAGATACCATTGCGATTCTGCGTGGCCTGAAAGAACGTTACGAATTGCACCACCATGTGCAAATTACTGACCCGGCAATTGTTGCAGCGGCGACGTTGTCTCATCGCTACATTGCTGACCGTCAGCTGCCGGATAAAGCCATCGACCTGATCGATGAAGCAGCATCCAGCATTCGTATGCAGATTGACTCAAAACCAGAAGAACTCGACCGACTCGATCGTCGTATCATCCAGCTCAAACTGGAACAACAGGCGTTAATGAAAGAGTCTGATGAAGCCAGTAAAAAACGTCTGGATATGCTCAACGAAGAACTGAGCGACAAAGAACGTCAGTACTCCGAGTTAGAAGAAGAGTGGAAAGCAGAGAAGGCATCGCTTTCTGGTACGCAGACCATTAAAGCGGAACTGGAACAGGCGAAAATCGCTATTGAACAGGCTCGCCGTGTGGGGGACCTGGCGCGGATGTCTGAACTGCAATACGGCAAAATCCCGGAACTGGAAAAGCAACTGGAAGCCGCAACGCAGCTCGAAGGCAAAACTATGCGTCTGTTGCGTAATAAAGTGACCGACGCCGAAATTGCTGAAGTGCTGGCGCGTTGGACGGGGATTCCGGTTTCTCGCATGATGGAAAGCGAGCGCGAAAAACTGCTGCGTATGGAGCAAGAACTGCACCATCGCGTAATTGGTCAGAACGAAGCGGTTGATGCGGTATCTAACGCTATTCGTCGTAGCCGTGCGGGGCTGGCGGATCCAAATCGCCCGATTGGTTCATTCCTGTTCCTCGGCCCAACTGGTGTGGGGAAAACAGAGCTTTGTAAGGCGCTGGCGAACTTTATGTTTGATAGCGACGAGGCGATGGTCCGTATCGATATGTCCGAGTTTATGGAGAAACACTCGGTGTCTCGTTTGGTTGGTGCGCCTCCGGGATATGTCGGTTATGAAGAAGGTGGCTACCTGACCGAAGCGGTGCGTCGTCGTCCGTATTCCGTCATCCTGCTGGATGAAGTGGAAAAAGCGCATCCGGATGTCTTCAACATTCTGTTGCAGGTACTGGATGATGGGCGTCTGACTGACGGGCAAGGGAGAACGGTCGACTTCCGTAATACGGTCGTCATTATGACCTCTAACCTCGGTTCCGATCTGATTCAGGAACGCTTCGGTGAACTGGATTATGCGCACATGAAAGAGCTGGTGCTCGGTGTGGTAAGCCATAACTTCCGTCCGGAATTCATTAACCGTATCGATGAAGTGGTGGTCTTCCATCCGCTGGGTGAACAGCACATTGCCTCGATTGCGCAGATTCAGTTGAAACGTCTGTACAAACGTCTGGAAGAACGTGGTTATGAAATCCACATTTCTGACGAGGCGCTGAAACTGCTGAGCGAGAACGGTTACGATCCGGTCTATGGTGCACGTCCTCTGAAACGTGCAATTCAGCAGCAGATCGAAAACCCGCTGGCACAGCAAATACTGTCTGGTGAATTGGTTCCGGGTAAAGTGATTCGCCTGGAAGTTAATGAAGACCGGATTGTCGCCGTCCAGTAAATGATAAAACGAGCCCTTCGGGGCTCGTTTTTGTCTATAAGTTAGACGGAAAAGACTATATTTAAGATGTTTTGCCTGAAAAGTGAGCGAACGATAAAGTTTTTATATTTTTCGCTTGTCAGGCCGGAATAACTCCCTATAATGCGCCACCACTGACACGGAACAACGG